>Ga0181607_10005577_pt1 | contig 10640 bp, 10 predicted proteins | sample 041ome_9_FD_132420 | JGI IMG/M metagenome (GOLD analysis project Ga0181607, IMG submission 132420) | Coastal salt marsh microbial communities from the Groves Creek Marsh, Skidaway Island, Georgia - 041413US metaG (megahit assembly) | ecosystem: Environmental > Aquatic > Marine > Intertidal zone...
ACAGCCGCTGAATTTACCAAAATCACACGATTGCCAATATGTACATCATGGGCAACATGACAGCCTGCCATGAATAAACAATCATCCCCGACAATGGTAACCCCGCCGCCGCCTTCGGTGCCGGTGTTCATTGTAACATGTTCGCGGATCCGATTTCTTTGACCAATGACCAAACGGGTTTCTTCACCCTTGAATTTTAGATCCTGCGGGATTTCACCCAAGGATGCAAAAGGAAAGACAACTGTGTCAGAGCCAATGGTTGTGTGTCCAGTCACGACAACATGGCTTTTAAGTGTGACATTGTCGTGCAAAATGACATTGGGTCCCACGTGACAGAACGGACCAATCACGCATCCATTGCCAATATGTGCGCCCTCTTCTATCACTGCGGAAGGATGAATTGACATCGCATTTATTCCTTAGGAAGATCCATCATAGCGGTAAAGTCCGCCTCTGCCGCCAATTCGCCATCAACGGTTGCGATCCCATTGAATTTCCACACTTTGCCGCCAGGTTTCCCGCGCACCGTTGTCAATTTCATTGACAAAACATCACCCGGAATGACCTTGCGGCGGAATTTACAATTATCAATGCCCATAAAGTAAATCAAAAGATTTTTATCCGCCAAACCCAATGTAACCCCGACCATAACGGCCGCCGTTTGTGCCATTGCTTCGACGATTGTGACGCCTGGCATAATCGGTGTGCCAGGGAAATGCCCCTGAAAATGCGGTTCATTCATCGTAACGTTTTTAATTCCAAGTGCAGATGAGGTTCCGTCGATATCGACAACTTTATCCACCAAGAGAAACGGATAACGATGTGGCAGAATACGTTGGATTAGCTGGATGTCTGCGCTCACAAGCTGCTCGGTCATAGGATTTTTCCTTATTATTTTGGTCTTTCATTCCCTAGCAAGCAATTGCGTGTCGGGCAAGCTAATCCTTGGGAATGTCCGACGTCTTCTAATCGTCCTGCGTGGCCTCTGTCGGTGTCGATCCATCGCCTAAGGTTTCGTTCATTTTGGCGATTGCTTCGTCGGTGATATCAACCGATGAAAGATCAAGGACAATATTGCGTCGGTCAATCAAAACGGACGCGCCGCGCGCACTCACGATTTCATAAAGGATCGGTGCAATTAAACGCAAAAGATTGCGCTGATCATCGCGTTGCTTGGCCTGCAGTTCAGATTGTTTAGAATTCTGATCTTTTCGTATCGCAACGACTTTTCGGTCAAACGCTTGTGACAATTCTTTGAATTCCTCGGGCGATACAATATCACGCTGCGCGACCAGGTCTTGTTCTTCGGCAATTAATTCCGCCTCTACCTGCTTGGCTTGGGACTGCAAGGTTAGAATTTCAGCTTGGTATAGACCGTTGACGCGCTGGCCATAGTCGGATTCGCGCGCAATTTTTTCCAAATCTACTGTCAAAACAGATGAAGGCGCAGCGGATTCTTGCCCATGGACAGGTGCCGCAAACGCCAAAACCGCGCTCAATAGAAATGAAAATAAAGCCCGCATTAGAATTTCGTCGAAATTGTTAGATCGAACTTTTGTTCTTCATCCAGCGCTTCTTTTTGCAACGCCTTGGTAAAGTTAAATCTGAGCGGCCCAATCGGAGTTGTCCAGAAAATCGAGCTTCCAATCACATGGCGCCATGATCCTGATGAATAACGAATATCGGTCTCTTTTGCATCAACCGACCACAAGTTGCCAACATCATAGAAAACCCCGCCGGTGATGCCATATTCTGCCGGTAAACCGATTGGGAATTCAGCCTCAAAGCGTGCAACGGCGAATTTATCTCCACCCAACGCATCATTAAATGAACCATCATCTGGTCTTTGACGCGGACCAATACCCGCGGGACGGAAGCCGCGCATAACAGAGGGGCCCATAAAGAAACGATCCGTCACGCGGCTGCTGCCTGAGGAATAGCTAAGTAAGCCGGCCTCGACGATACCGCGCAATGTGACCTCTTCGTTCAGGATTTTGTTTTGCGCAACCGCGCGCAACGATGATTTTACGTTTTTGGTATCACTGTCCAAACCTCCGAAATCTTGGCTAAATTGCACAAGAACGCCGGCATTTGGATCCAGTCCGGTCAAGCGTGTGTCATAAGACAGTGTATATCCGATGCTTGAATTGTTGACGCGGCCTTGGCCAACCTCTGCGGCAACAACATCCCCGATGTTCCCCGGGTTTTTCAGCTCAGAAAAAGCAGCCGCAGCCCGTACGCCCAAACGCAGGTTTTCACTTAGAGGAAAGCTAAGTGATGGCTGGAAAAATCCGCTTTCGGTGTCATACGCCGCGTTTTGTCCTTCGGTCGTTTTATAGAACAGATCTAGATCAAACCGTAGGCTATCATGCAAAAACGATGGCTCGGAAAATGAAAACTCGTATTTTCTGTTGTCGGTCGCAGAATTGATGGCCAAGTTCAATTGCTGACCACGGCCCATGAAATTGCGTTCTTTGTATTCGACCAAAATTCCGCCCCCTTCCGAGACGGAATAGGTGGCCCCGAACGAAAGGGAACCAGTTGGTTTTTCTTCGACCCTGACATCAATAACCACGTTTTCTGCACTGCTGCCTTCGCGGGCGCGCACATTGGAATCGCCAAAATACCCCAATGCCCGGATCCGTTCGGCCGCGGCGCGAATTTCGCGGGGGTTAAATGGATCCCCTTCTGCAAGGCGGAATTGACGCCGCACAACACGATCCAACGTTGATGTGTTCCCCGCAATATCAATACGTTCGACAAATACCCGTTCGCCGCGTTCGATTGAAAATTCGATATCAAGGGTGAGATCACGATCATTGCGCGTCACGCGTGGTGCCACGCGTACAAAATCCAGACCAAGCTGAGTGGCGCGGGTTTCAAGACGCGTGATATTATTTTCCAATGCCAAAGGCGAATATGTATCCCCTGCATCAATATTGATTGCGTCCTCAAAAGAGGCAATGTCAACATCTGTGCGATCGGACACAACCGTGATATTGCCAAAGTTGAATTTTTGACCTTCGCGAATATTAAAGTTTAGGAAATATGCGTCTTTTTCTTCGGCCAATTCCGCGTTCACAGAATTGACCCGAAAATCAACATATCCCCGCGCTTGGTAAAAATCAGACAAAACCTGTTTGTCGAATTCGATACGGTCTTCGATAAAGGTATCCGATTTGACAAAGGCGCGGAACAGGCCTGCCTGTTTGGTCCCTAGAACGCGGCGCAAACGGCGATCGCTATAAACTTTGTTTCCGACAAAACCGATTTTTGAAATCTCAGTGATGTCTCCTTCGAATATCTCAAATACCAGATCGACGCGATTATCGCTGCGGCGAATGATTTTTGGGGTAATACGCGCAGCCAAGCGGCCAGAATCTGCATAGGCTTTTGCAATCGCGGCACGGTCTGTTTCTGCTTTTTCAGGGGTAAAAATAAGACGCGGGCGCGTAATGATCATCGATTTCAGTACATCGTCATTCAGACGTACGTTGCCTTCAAAAGAGATTTGGTTAACGGTCGGGAATTCTTTGACCTTGATCATCAGCTTGCCGCCGCGTGGCTCAAGATCGACTGTCTCAAACAGGCCACTGTCTAGGATCTTTTGATAGGCTGCATTCAGATCACTGGCGCTGACGGATTTGCCTGTTTCTATGCCGGAATAGGTCTTGATAGTTGCCGTTTCTATCCGCTTGTTGCCATCAACCACGATTGAAGAAAAGCTATAATTCTGGGCCAATGCGGATCCTGAAACCGCAAGGCCCGCCGCCAACGATGTCGCAAAAACTGTTACGCGCGCTGAATTAAATAATTTGGACCGTAATTTCATATAACATTCCCCCGAGCATAGGCTAACTTTGACTAACGCGTTCCAACAAAGATGTCAAAACAGCAATCACCCATTACGCCAAATTTCGCGGATGAATTACGGGCAAAAGATATCGTTGAAGATAGCAAACATCATAAACGACAAAATGATCGCCAGACCAAACGTCATCAACCGATTAACCGCGACCTTGTTCGGCGGGCGTCTAAAGACCGCTTCATAGGCAAAAAACACCAAATGACCGCCATCCAAAACCGGGATCGGAAATAGGTTAATCATCCCAACCGCTGTTGACAAAACGGCGATGAACCAAATGAAATCTTCGCTGCCTTGTTTTGCCATTTGACCCGACGTCTCAGCGATGCCGATCGGCCCCGATATGTTACAGCTACTGACTGCGCCTGATACCACATGATAGATCCCAGTGACCGAGCCTTCCATGATGGTGTAAGTCGCCTTCAGACTTGCCCAAAGGCTACGCCCCAAAGGCACAGTTTCTGTCATGGGTTCAAAGGCATAAAAGCTGCCGACGATACCAATCCGCCATTGCCGAGAAAACGAACCATCCTCTGCCTGTTCGTCTACTGGTTTGGGTGTCAAGGTGGTTTGTAACAACTCCCCCCCGCGCCAGACATCCAGTTTTAGGGGCGCACCATTTGATTTTTCAACCTTATCTTTAAGATCGCTAAAGGCATAGATTGGATCGCCGTCCACATGTGTTATGACATCACCGACGCGCAATCCCGCTTCGATCGCCGCAGAACGTGGCACCAATGAATTTATGCGTGCAGGATCCATGCTTGGCCCTTGCACCGCAAGAACGCTGCCATTGCGCTCGACGACATATTCAACAGACGGAAAAGATTTCGATTGTCGGATTGCGTTAAAAAAATCTCTGAAATCGTCAGTCTCGGGGGCTGCAACACCATCAATCGACAGCACGCGATCACCCGTTAGGATTTGGCTTTCACCTGGCAGATCATAGATCGTGCCAATGCTCAGGGGTACTTTTACTGTACCCTGGTACAAAAACAGCCCTGTAAAAACCAATATGCTAAAGATGAAATTGAAACCGGGACCCGCCGCCACGGTTGCAGCGCGCGCCCAGAGCGGCGCTCCGTGCATGGTGTCACGTAAATCTCGGGCGTCCATTGCATCCAGCGTTTCAATGTCAGGATTGCTGGCCGCGCCTTTATCGCCGTTGAATTTAACGTACCCACCAAACGGCAAGGCTGCGAATTGCCAGACGGTACCGTGTTTATCAGTGCGCGAGAATAACACCGGACCAAAGCCCAGTGAAAAAACCTCGGCTTTGATGCCGCTGATGCGTCCGATGAAATAATGTCCAAATTCATGTACAAACACGATGATGGAAAGGCATCCAACAAAGGCAAGCAGCGTAAGTGATGCGTTGCCAAAAACGGGAATTATTCCTGAAAAATCCAAAGCTACACCCCTGCTTATATCTTTTTTATTACATCGGCTGCGACACTGCGTGCGCGTTGATCCATTGCCAAAATATCCCTTAACAGCAGCGGATCACCTTGTGTTATCTCCTCCTCAAATAGGGTGTCTATGACACGTTTGACAACCTCTGACATTTGTAAAAAACTGATTTTTCCATCAATAAACCCATCAAGTGCGATTTCTTTTGCGGCGTTAAACGCGGCACCCGATAATCCACCGCGTTCAAGAACCTCATAGGCCAGACTGAGGGCCGGGTATTTCCTAAAATCAGGGGCGGCAAAGGTAAATTCAGCTAACTTGGCGAAATCAAGCCGTTCAACCGGAATGTGCGCGCGCCGAGGATGATAAAGCGCGTAACCGATGGCATGACGCATATCATGCGGGCCGACATGCGCGGTCAAACCGCCGTCGCGAAAGCCTACAATCGCATGCACGAGGGATTGCGGATGAATAAGTACTTCTATTTGATCAGGTGATAAATCGAATAACTCTTTTGCTTCAATAACCTCAAGCGCTTTGTTAAACATAGATGCGCTGTCGATTGTGATACGTTGTCCCATATCCCACGTTGGATGCGCACAGGCCTGTTCCAAAGTCACATCCTGCATCTGATCAAGCGTCAAATCACGAAACGCCCCACCTGAAGCAGTGATTATAACGCGTTCAACTTCTTCACTTTTTTCCGATTTCAACAGCTGAAAAATGGCCGAATGTTCGCTATCGACGGGTAAAATCGTGCCCCCGAATTTGCGTGCGGTTTGACGCATGAGTGCCCCAGCGGCGACCATACTTTCCTTGTTGGCAAGCGCCAAGGTCGCGCCTTGTTCAAGGCTTAGCAATCCGGGCTCTAGCCCGGCCGCGCCGACAATTGCCGAGACACAAATATCAATCGGCTGCCTTACCGCATCCAACAAAGCCTCACGCCCTGCTGCGGCGATGATGTTTGTGCCGTCCAGGGCTGCTTTCAGTTTTGGTTGCAAGGATCCATCTGCAGTCACCGCAATCTTGGCCCCAAGCGACCGCGCATCGGCGGCCAATTGATCAATATTTTGCCCTCCACTCAGGGCAATCACCTCGAATGCGTCAGGGTCGCGTTTAATCAAATCAATTGTATTTTGACCAATGGATCCGGTGGCGCCAAAAATAGAAATACGTCGTGTCAAAACCAAACCACACTGAATATTGCAAATACGATTGTCGCGGTGATGACGCCATCCATGCGATCCAAAATTCCACCGTGTCCGGGGATCAAACGCGAACTATCTTTTACGCCAGACTTGCGTTTGATAAATGATTCAAAAATGTCGCCCAGCTGCGAGGCAAACGACACACTGATACCAAGTGTACAAAGTGCGATCAAATTGATGTCATAGGCCGTTACAAATGGGGACAAGATCACACCAACGCCCACAGCCCCTATCCACCCGGCGACAACCCCCGACCATGTTTTTTTGGGGCTAATGCGGGGCCAAAATTTTGGGCCACCAATCAAACGTCCTGCGAAATACCCAAAGATGTCCGTTACAATAACAACCGCAAGGATCCAAATAATCGGTGTCACGCCATAGAACAGTCGCGCGAAAATTAAGATTAACCCAGCTAGGATAATTAATGACGAATAAAATGCGCCTAAAAAGCGATAGGACATAAAAAACCACGCTTGCAAGGCCGCCCCAACCAATATGGTCAAAGGAAAGCTGATGGGTGGTAAAATAAATCCTGTTAGATTGATCAATACTAACACAGCAAAAATAGGACTTAACCACTTTGCTTGCCGTGAAAGTGGTGACAACATGCGCGCCAATTCCCAGTGCATCGCAGCCACCAAAGCGGTCACAAAAAGCGCAAAGATAAATCCGCCGAACCAGATTGCGACTACGGCCAATCCAACCATGACAATGCTGGACAACAGCCGTGCTTTCAGGTCTGACCAACGATCAGAAGTCATGTTTTCACCGCTCCGAACCTTCTGTCGCGTGTTGCAAAGTTTGCGACGATATTAGCAAAGATTTGTTTGGTGAAATCTGGCCAAAGAGTTTCTATGAACTCGTATTCCGAATATGCCGATTGCCACAGTAAAAAATTAGAAATACGCGCTTCGCCCGATGTGCGGATCACAAGATCGGGGTCAGGCAGAACATGCGTGTCTAAATATTTTGGCAATGTTTCTTGGTCGATGGCGTCAACCGACAAACGGCCGTTGGACACATCTTGGGCCAAGCGTTTGGTTGCGCGCGCAACCTCATCCCTGCCCCCATAGTTAATTGCGACCGTCAAATGCACCAAATCATTGTCTTGTGTCAATGTTTCCAATTCGGACATCAGCTGCGCAAGCGCTGGCTGCAACCGGTCACGCGTGCCAATAAAACGCACCCTTACGCCCGCCTCTTTCAATGCGCGCGCTTCCTTCATTAGGTAACGTTTAAAAAGGCTCATCAATCCGGAAACTTCGGTCTGGGTCCGCTTCCAATTTTCGGTCGAAAACGCAAAAATCGTAAGGTATTTGACACCAAGTGCAGGACAAATTTCGACAATTTCGCGCACGCGCTTTGCCCCTGCATGATGGCCAAATAGACGTGGACGGCCCCTTGCCTGTGCCCAACGTCCGTTGCCGTCCATAATGATTGCAACGTGATGTGGGCCCGAGTGTGAAGGCGCGTCCTTGGCCATAAGATCAGACCTGCATGATTTCTGCTTGCTTGCTTTCAAGCGCGGCATCAACAGCTTTGATGGCTTTGTCAGTTAACTCTTGCACTTCGGCTTCCCAAAACTTTTGATCATCCTCGGACAGGCCATCAGCTTTGGCTTTTTTAACCTGATCCATTCCATCGCGGCGCACATTGCGCACTGCGACGCGGGCGTGTTCGGCATATTGCGCGGCAACACGGGTCAGTTCACGGCGACGTTCTTCGTTCAATTCAGGAATCGGCAGCATGATGATGGTGCCATTCAGCTGTGGATTGATACCTAAACCACTTTCGCGGATAGCTTTTTCAACTTTGCTAACCATCGATTTGTCCCAAACATTGATGGTGACCATGCGGGGTTCTGGCACGTTTACAGTGCCCAATTGGTTGATGGGGGTTTGCTGGCCATAAGCATCGACTTGGATTGGGTCTAACATGCTTGACGATGCGCGACCTGTCCGCAATGAGGCGAATTCTGTTTTCAAGGATGTCATCGCGCCATCCATGCGGCGTTGTAGATCATCGGTGTTCAACATAAAATCATCTGACATTGTGTGCTCTTCTTTTTTTATTGTCGTTTTGCCTATGTAACCTTAATCGGTCACGGTTGTATAGGTGCCTTCTCCCGCCAAAATGCCTCTGAACCCACCAGGTTCGTCCAAAGAAAACACGATCAACGGCATTTTGTTATCACGCATCAACGCAATTGCGGACGCGTCCATAACTTTTAGGTTTTTCTGAAGTACCTCTGTGTAGGTGATAGCGTCGTACAGCTTGGCGTGAGGGTTAGTTTTGGGATCACTGTCATAAATCCCATCAACTTGTTTGCCCATAAAGACCGCATCACATGCCATTTCACTGGCGCGCAACGCAGAGGCCGTGTCGGTTGTAAAATATGGGTTTCCTGTGCCGGCCGCGAAAATACATACACGCTTTTTTTCTAGATGGCGAACGGCGCGGCGCCGGATATATGGTTCGCAGACCTGATCCATCGGGATCGCACTGATGACGCGGGTGAAAATGCCCAAGCCTTCTAGTGCTGATTGCATCGCAAGCGCATTCATGACCGTCGCTAACATGCCCATATAATCGGCAGTCGTGCGTTCCATTCCTTGGGCGGATCCTTGCAATCCACGGAAAATGTTACCGCCGCCGATGACCATGCAGATTTCAACACCCATATCATGCACTGACTTTACTTCTCGTGCGATTCTCTCAACAGTGGGCGGGTTTAGACCAAATCCCTGATCCCCCATAAGCGCTTCGCCCGATATTTTTAACATTACACGTTTGAAAGCTGTTTTCTGGGGGGACTGATCAGGCATATTGCACTCCATGCACAAGACTTTAGAATTGCCCGACAAAATGTAGCAAAATGTGATCAGATTCAATGCACCAATTTACCTTTTGCTGTAATCGAGATATTTTTTGCCGAAACATGAACAATAGGCCCATGCAATGAACACCGTTACGCTGACGCAGATTTTAGACGCGCCGCAGGACAAGCCCATTTTGATTGCTGGGCCGACTGCCTCTGGTAAATCTGACCTCGCGTTGCAGATTGCACAGAACTGCGGTGGTGTAATTGTGAATGCGGACGCTTTTCAGGTCTATAATAATTGGCGGATTTTGTCTGCGCGTCCCTCGGCACAGGATGAATTACGTGCGCCTCATCTGTTATATGGTCACGTCGCGTGGGACCAAGACTATTCAGTGGGCGCATGGTTGCGTGATTTAATCCCTCTTTTAGAACAAAAAAGACGTCCGATAATCGTTGGCGGCACTGGCCTTTATTTTTCCGCGTTAACCCAAGGTTTGGCCGAAATCCCACAAACTCCGCCCGCTTTGCGCAAGGCCGCGAACGCACTTGTTGAAACGTTTAGCTATGAACGACTGTTGCAGGATTTGGACGATGAAACCAAAGATGCGATAGATGTGCAAAACCCGATGCGCGTTCAGCGTGCGTGGGAAGTCCTGCAGGCAACTGGTAAAACGATCGTTGCGTGGCAACGCGAAACGCCAAAACCGTTTTTAGCTTTGGACCAGTGTGTTCCGGTGTTGGTGGATGTCGAAAAAGATATCCTGAACTCAAGGATAGCAAAGCGCTTTTCACAAATGATTAAACTTGGCGCTTTGGAAGAGGCGCGTGAGAATTTAAACCGTTGGGATCCCACAGTTTTGTCATCAAAAGCTATCGGTGCACCTGAATTAATTGCCTATCTCAAGGGCGAATGTTTGTTGGAAGAGGCTTGTGAAAATGCCACAATTGCAACGCGCCAATTCGCCAAACGGCAGCGGACATGGTTTCGGTCAAAAATGAAGTCTTGGTTACAATTTCAACCGAAATGTTAGATCACAAAGAATTAAACATTAAAAAAAATTCAGAAATATCCTTGCAAATCAATGCTAAGTCGCTTTTGATTGGGTTGAATGTCGCAAATTGACTGAATTTGGCCGAATTGTGACGTTGACGTGCCGAAATATTTGGTGCCGAATAAGACTGAATGGAACGCAAAACTGACATAGGTCAGGACAAGTCTGTTCTAATAATAAAACGTGTCACAACAGGGAGAGTATGATGACGCAACACACTTCGGGAAAAATTCACCCAGCGGCAAAAATGTATGCCAAAGAATTTCGGGAAGGTAAACTTAGCC
>Ga0181607_10005582_pt1 | contig 10635 bp, 9 predicted proteins | sample 041ome_9_FD_132420 | JGI IMG/M metagenome (GOLD analysis project Ga0181607, IMG submission 132420) | Coastal salt marsh microbial communities from the Groves Creek Marsh, Skidaway Island, Georgia - 041413US metaG (megahit assembly) | ecosystem: Environmental > Aquatic > Marine > Intertidal zone...
CATCAAGGAGGGTTGTAATATTATCCAGCGTCAGGCGGAAACGCTGAAAGTTAAATTTGGTTCGGCATGGCCAGGCGAGAATAAGGATAACGAAATTGTTTCCATCCCAGGCCTTCGGGGGCGTGAGCCGCGGGAGGTGTCCCTTAAAAATTTAGCGCGGATTATCCATGCTCGGGTAACCGAAATCATGGAGTTGGTGCATTTGCAGGTGGCTAATTACGGCTATGAAGATGCGCGCAAACGCATTATTGCTGGATTGGTGCTTACCGGTGGTGGAGCGCAATTGAAACATTTAAAGCAATTGGCAGAGTACATTACGGGGATGGATACGCGTCTCGGTTTTCCCAATGAACACTTGGCCAGCGACGCGCCGGCTGAGATGTCTAGTCCCATGTATGCAACCGGGGTGGGTTTGGTAATGAAAGGGCAGGAGCGGATCGATAAGGAGGCGCGATACACCGGTGCTCGTGATCTGGAGACCGATGAACCCTTCGAACTCCATGGGCCTGAGGAGTACGAGGATGTTCTGCAAGACGATATAGAAGTTACTCCTGAGGAAGAAATTTCGCCAGAGGAACTCGAGCAGCGCAAGAATTATTTTGAGCATTGGGCAGATAAGTTTTTAAAATTTTTAAGTAAAGATTGAGTATATGTTTGATGATATGAGTAGCGACGACATGATGCAGTTCGATCTTCCCAAAAACCAATCTTCGGTCATTAAAGTACTCGGAGTAGGTGGGGGAGGAAGCAATGCGGTAAATCACATGTACCAACAGGGTATCCGCGGGGTAGATTTTGTAATCTGCAACACCGACCGCCAAGCCTTGGAAAACAGTCCCATCCCGAATAAGATTCAATTGGGGAGTTCCCTTACCGAAGGACTTGGGGCTGGTGCGAGACCCGAAATTGGTCGCGATGCCGCCCTCGAGAGTGTGACGGAGATTTCCCAATTACTCGATACCAATACCAAGATGTTATTCATTACCGCCGGGATGGGTGGGGGTACCGGAACCGGTGCGGCTCCCATTATTTCAAAAACGGCTAAAGAGTTGGATATTTTGGTTGTGGCTATTGTAACCATACCCTTCGAATTCGAGGGAAAACAAAGAATGGAGCAAGCCCAAAAGGGCATCGAAGACCTGCGTCCCTATGTGGATAGCCTCATCGTGATTAACAACAATAAGCTTCGACAAATCTACGGCAACCTGGGCTACAAATCTGGTTTCAACAAAGCGGATGAAGTCCTTGCCTCCGCGGCCAAAGGAATAGCAGAAGTCATCACCCATCACTACACCTTAAACATCGACCTTCGCGACGCGAAAACCGTCCTTTCCAACAGCGGTACAGCCATCATGGGCAAGGCCATCGCACGAGGCGAATCGCGAGCCCATCAAGCCATCGCCGAAGCCATTGACTCCCCCTTGCTCAACGACAACAAGATCACCGGCTGCAAGAACGTACTCTTGCTATTGGTGTCCGGAACAGAAGAAATTACCATCGATGAAATTGGGGAAATCAACGACTACATCCAGCACGAAGCAGGAGGAAACGCCAACATCATCATGGGTATTGGCGAAGACCCCGAGTTGGGCGACGCAGTGAGCGTAACCGTAATCGCTACGGGTTTTTCACGCGATTATCAAGTCCATGATATTGAAGTCCTTCCCAAACGCGTGGTCCATGTGCTCGATGGCGAACAGGCCCCAAGCTTGGAATTCCCCACACACTCGAACCGCACGGAAGAGGATGCCCGCCTTGAGTTTGAGGCCGAATCCGATGCGTTTGATCGCCCCATCGATGCCATCCGTCAAGAGCCAACCGCAACCCACACCAAAATCGAACCCGTGGAGTTGCCCCTTCCCGGAAATAAAGTCGATGCGCAAGAGCCAAACGATTCGGTTTCTTCAGGCGAGGATGCTGCCAATTCAGCGAATGCTAATCCTTCATTAACCGAAGAGGTCAGTACATCGGATGCGCTAGATCCACGCGCCTCGGAAACCCCAGACCATACCCCTGAAGCAACCGGCCTATCTGCTCTAGACTTCTCCCTCGAAGATGAACAAGTAGCCGATAATTTGGCTTTCGACGCATCTGCCGAGCTTGGCGCACCAGTAGTGTCCGATTCGATTGGGTCGCCCGACTTTGCTGACAATTCCAATACCCCTGATCTGAACCTCTCAGAGGAAGACGGTGTGGACATCAATACCAATGGCATTACTTCCCTGGGCGAAAATGAAGTTTTGGATGCAAACGAGAGCCCAATATCGGATGAAGAACATAACTCCAATGAACATGATTTTATAAAATTGGAAATTAATGGGGCTCATTCCTCTGCGGATTTGGAAGAAGAATCACCTGACGATTCATTCTCAGAAGCAAAACCGAGCTACACCATCTTCCACTTGGAAGAGGATGAAAGCGATACCGCAGCCGAGGCAGCACTCGAAAATGAGGATATTTCAGATTCCGCTGCGGAGCCCGCTGCAGAAGCTGCCGAGGATGAAATGTTTACGCTCTTTACTCGTAGCGAGTCTGAACCTGTGGCCATTTCATCGAATGGCGCATCATCGTCTCCTGAAAAACCGTTAAATACATCGGGCGATGAGGTTCAGCCCGCAGGACAACCTGAGCGAAATGCCTCGGAAGGTTCGCTTTCTCATACGTTGTACGAGCGCAAGCGCAAACAAGCCGAAGAGCGGAAAATGCGCCTCACCCAGTATCAACATAAATTCCGAAACAACCCTGCTGCCGTAGACTCCATGCACGATGTGCCGGCCTATCGGCGATTGGGAGTGGAATTGGACCAAACGCCGGCTTCCAGTGAAGAGCCCAAAACCCACTTTACCCTGTTCGACGATGATGAAGGCGCTCAATTAAAAACAAAAAATAAATTCTTACATGATAACGTAGACTAACATGAACCTAGAAGAAAAGGTAATGGCGGCCATGAAGACCGCGATGAAGGAGAAAGATTCGGTATCTCTCTCTGCGCTCCGCGCTATAAAATCTGCCATCATGCGCTTTAAAACCGATCAGCCCGGAGCAGATTTCACGGCCGAGGAAGAGCTGAAATTGCTCACCAAAATTAAAAAGCAGTTGTCCGATTCCATTGAGGTGTATACCCAGCAGAATCGTCCCGATTTGGCCGATGAGGAAAAAGCTCAGTTGGCCGTAATAGAACAATTCTTACCTCAGCCGTTGTCGGAAGCTGAGCTGGAAGCTGCCCTTCGCGAAATTATTGCGGAGACCGGTGCATCGGCTCCAAGCTACATGGGGAAGGTAATGGGAATTGCTTCCTCGCGTTTTATGGGGCGCGCAGATGGAAAAACAATCTCTGGCATAGTACGGAAGCTGTTAAGCAATTAATAGTTGCTTAGAATCGAAAAAAATGAATGCAAAAAGCCGGCGCGAGAGCGCCGGCTTTCTTTTTATTGAACAAACCTGCTTGAGGTGTGCTCTTACATCATACCGGGCATACCTCCTCCCATTGCTGCAGGGTTCGGCGCAGCTTCGGGTTCGGGAATATCGGTGATGGTTGCTTCGGTAGTGAGCAGCATACCAGCTACAGAGGCCGCATTCTCTAAAGCTACACGAGTAACTTTGGTGGGGTCAATAATACCCGCCTCAAACATGCTTTGGTACTCGTCGGTTTTGGCATTGTAACCAAAATCGTCTTTTCCCTCTTGCACCTTCGCGATAACAATAGATCCCTCGCCACCGGCGTTAGCCACGATTTGGCGAAGAGGTTCTTCCATAGCGCGACGGATAATTTGGATACCTGTTTTCTCGTCCTCATTGGCCGCATCTACAGAATCTGTAGCGCGAATCGCACGAACGAGTGCTACGCCTCCACCAGCTACTATACCTTCTTCCACAGCGGCACGGGTAGCGTGCAATGCATCATCCACGCGATCTTTCTTCTCTTTCATTTCCACTTCAGAAGCGGCACCAATGTAAAGCACAGCCACACCGCCAGCTAATTTAGCCAAGCGCTCTTGCAATTTCTCGCGATCGTAATCGCTAGTTGTGCTTTCAATTTGTGCTTTAATCTGATTTACACGAGCCTCAATTTCAGACTGCTCGCCAGATCCATTTACGACTAAGGTGTTGTCTTTGTCAATTACTACTTTCTCCGCAGTACCCAACATATCTACAGTCGTATTTTCGAGTTTAAACCCGCGATCTTCGCTAATTACCTGGCCACCAGTGAGGATAGCGATATCCTCCAACATCGCCTTGCGGCGATCTCCGAATCCAGGTGCCTTAACGGCAGCAATGCGCAGTGCTCCGCGAATTTTGTTCACCACCAACGTAGCCAGTGCTTCGCCTTCTACATCTTCGGCAATGATCAACAAGGGGCGGCCGCTTTGCGATACGGGCTCCAACACAGGAAGCAAATCCTTCATGCTGGAAATTTTCTTATCGTAAATGAGGATAAATGGATTGTCTAGCTCCGCTTCCATGCGCTCTGAGTTGGTCACAAAGTAAGGAGATAGGTAACCGCGGTCGAACTGCATTCCTTCCACTACTTCTACGGTAGTTTCAGTTCCTTTTGCCTCTTCTACGGTAATCACCCCTTCTTTACCCACTTTCTTCATTGCTTCAGCAATTAAAGAACCGATAGATGGATCGTTGTTGGCGGAGATGGTTGCTACTTGCTCAATCTTATCAAAGCTGTCTCCAACTGCTTGAGATTGCTTTTTCAAATCGGCAATTACGCTTTCTACTGCTTTGTCGATTCCGCGCTTCAAATCCATCGGATTTGCTCCTGCAGCTACGTTTTTAAGGCCTGTTGCAACGATAGATTGTGCCAAAACGGTTGCGGTAGTCGTTCCATCACCAGCAATGTCTGCAGTTTTAGAAGCCACTTCTTTCACCATTTGCGCACCCATGTTCTCCAGTGCGTTTTCCAATTCAATTTCTTTGGCTACGCTTACCCCATCCTTAGTAACAGATGGAGAACCAAATGCTTTTTGAATAACTACATTGCGACCTTTAGGTCCAAGAGTTACTTTTACCGCATTTGCCAAAGCGTCTACACCGCGCTTCAATCCGTCGCGGGCTTCGATGTCGAATTTAATTTCCTTTGCCATTTTACTTTTTGTTCTTGGTTAAATAATTATACAATTGCCAGAATGTCCGATTCGCGCATAATCAGCACGTCTTTTCCACCAATAGAAAGCTCTGTACCGGCATATTTGCCATAGAGTACCACATCCCCAACCTTCACGGTCATGGGCTCTTCGGGCTTTCCATTCCCCACGGCCAAAACGGTTCCTTTTTGGGGTTTTTCTTGCGCAGTGTCTGGAATAATAAGTCCAGATGCGGTTTTTGTTTCAGCTGGTGCCGGCTCAACCACAACTCGGTCGGCCAAAGGCTTAATGTTGATATCTGACATAATTAACAGGTTTTAAAGTTCTTCCCCTATGGAGCACAAAGTGTGCCACCTTAAATTTTCGTCTTTAAACGATCATTTTGTCAGGTTACCTATCAAAATGTCAGGAAATAAAAAAGCCGACCTGTCAGGGGCCGGCTTTATATCTCATAATAGAGTTTCTTATTCCGTTACAGCTTCGGGAAGCTCCATAGCTCCAGTGTTATCTCCTGCAGCATTCGGAGCAGGAGTAGCCGATGGGAAGGCTGGCGCTTGCTCCATTTGCTCGCGCAATCCCGAATCTCTGATGATTACTTCTCCGCGATCGATAGCGAAGTTGCTCAATAATATTAGAGATATCAGGGCAATGGCTAACGTCCAAGTGCTCTTTTCTAAAAAGTCGGTTGTTTTTTGAACCCCAAACATCTGAGTGCCTCCACCTCCAAACGTAGACGAAAGTCCGCCACCTTTGGGATTTTGAACAAGAACAACAAGCATCAGCAACAAGCAGACGATTAAAATGAGAATGGAAAATATCAAATACATTATTCGCGATTTGAAGTCAATAATTTAAGCTCCCGTATGCGGTCTGCAAAGAAACTACTTTTTTCGGGATATTTCAAAATGAGAATTTCATATGCAGTGATGGCCCTTTCATATAGTCCCTGTTCTTCATAAACCCTTGCCAGCGTTTCCGTCATTAATTGATTGGTGGGCTGAGAAACTGGTGGGGTTGAGCTTTCAGTATGCCGTGGCACTTTTTCAGGCGCTTTTATTTTGGGTTGAGCCGCTAGGAATCGTGCAATTATAGAATCTTCAGAGCGCTCTTCATTCAATGGGGCTATTGCGGGTGTATCACTTTCTCCTTCTTTGCGTGTTACGGGGCTCATTTCAAGTAGGCTAAGCCATTCCGAAAAACTGTGCATCTCCCGCGGCGAAAAAGATAGTGGACTTCCAATTGGCGGAATTTCACGCGATTTCTCGATCTGTTCAGCGCCATCTTCTTCAGAAATAGTGTTTTGTTCTACTTCCTCTTCATTGCCTCCATCCGCGTCTTTTGGAATTTCAGAAGACCATTCGTCTGTTCTCGAAGTCTCTTTAGGGACATCTATTGGTGCCGGTTTCGGGTTGATGTGGACGTCCCCAGCAATCTCCCCTTCTTCAGTCTTTGCAGCCTTTTTCGTGTCGATATCCGCTTTATTATCAGGAAGACTGGATTTTTCCCCAATCTCCTCAAGAGTTTCCACAATAAAACGAAAGAGCGCAGTTCGCTGTTGAACATGCGCAGCAGTTATCCGTAGTTGGCCATTAAATTTATACGATCCCGAATTCTTTAGTCCGCCAAGTAGGAGCATTCGCGCTCCTGTGAACGCGGGATATTCCTTTACAATTTCTTCTAGCGATGCAAGATGTACTTCCCTAATTTGCTGGGGATTGCGAGCCAACTCGAAGAAATTCTGTGTGCTGAATGAACTCATGGCTTACCAATTCACAACGGCTGCGTTAAATACATCCTGAGTTAGCTCTTCGAGAATTTGTTCGACCAATTCTCCTTCAACTGCGGTGAAATTCTGATTTGCATCAAAGTCCGCAAAACGGGTAAACCGCTTGTCGTAGTCGTACTCTGGTTCCACTTCATTGCTAAAATATACTTGAACCGTAATAGTTAGGCGGTTTTGCGCTACAGAATTACCGGCTTGTACATTAATTGGTCGAATGGAATAGTCCACAATGGTCCCCTCAAAGTTCAGATCGCCTCTCCCTCTACCGAGCGATAGATTTGTTTGTACAAGGAAAATGTCTTTTAGCGATTCAGTGAATAATTGGCTCAAGTTGGGGTTCACCAATGGTGCTACATTTTCGAAATACTGCACACTCACCGTTTTTACATCATCCGAAATGGAAGCGCCACTAAATGTGTAAACTCCACAACTTGGACTAAATATAATTCCTGCGAAGAAGAACCACCAATGCGCTATTTTTTTAATTCTATTCAAAGTTCAAACTGTTTTATTTTGCGGTACAGGGTGCGTTCCGAAATGCCCAATTCTTCAGCGGCATCTTTTCTTTTACCTTGATTCCGCTCCAACGCACGACGGATCAACTCTACTTCTTTATCTTGAAGTGAAATAATCTCTTCCTCGTAAATGTCATCAATTTCCAGTGTTTTAGGCGAGGATTCGGGTTCGTTCGATCGACTTGGTAGCACAAGACGCTGCTCGCTCTTTACACTTCCATCTCCGTAAATATTTTCTATTAGACCTTGATTTTCTTCTATGAACTGCTCTGAAGGAACAGCATCTTCCAGCAATTTCATGGTCAATTTTTTCAAATCATTCAGGTCGTCCCGCATGTCGAACAAAATCTTGTAGAGGATATCGCGTTCAGATGAGAAATCACTTGATCCCGAGGAGCTCGAATCCTTTTTTACCAATGCAGGAAGGCGCGTAGAGCTGTGTTTGGGCAAATATTCGAGCAGCTTTTCGGGCCGAATATCTCGGTCGGTCTCAATAACAGATATCTGCTCTACCACATTGCGCAGTTGGCGAATATTTCCAGGCCAAGAATGGGCCATGGCCAGTTGTTCTGCCTCAGGGGTGAGTCGAATTACGGGCATTCTATACTTCTCCGCAAAATCCGAAGCAAACTTTCTAAAGAGCAGCAAAATATCTTCCGACCGATTCCGAAGTGGCGGGAGTTGAATCTCTACTGTATTCAACCGATAATAGAGGTCTTCACGAAATTTTCCATCTGTAATGGCCTTTTCCATATTCACATTGGTGGCCGCTACGATTCGCACGTCTGTTTTCAACACTTTTGAACTTCCCACGCGCATAAATTCTCCGGTTTCAAGGACGCGAAGCAATCTAACCTGTGTAGCTAGAGGCAGTTCAGCTACTTCATCAAGAAAAATGGTTCCGCTGTGCGCCTCCTCGAAATAACCTTTCCGCGCTTGAGTGGCACCCGTAAACGAGCCCTTTTCATGACCAAATAATTCAGAATCTATAGTTCCCTCCGGTATGGCACCGCAGTTTACTGCAATGTAGGGATGATGTTTTCGCATCGAGAGTGCGTGAATGATTCGAGGAATATTTTCCTTCCCCACTCCGCTTTCTCCTGTTACCAAAACCGAAATATCGGTAGTGGCCACGCGCTTGGCCTTTTCAAGGGCTCGGTTCAGTGCAGGCGTATTCCCGATAATCGAAAACCGTTGTTTAATTGCTTGAATTTCCATGAGTTCTTTGTTCTCGGTTAGGCCGATAAATGATCTCGTTTCGCAATTCCTTTTCCTATAAGTGTAGCGCTGGTGCACGATTCCACATACACATCAACCCAGTCGCCTGCTTTATAATCTTCCATTGGAAATACCACTACTGCGTTTTGAGTGGTTCTGCCGTAAAGTTCATCGCTGTTTTTTTTCGATGTGCCCTCTACGAGTACGCGATGTGTTTTTCCCACATAGGTTTGCATACGCTCCGCACCTTTTCGCTGTTGAAGTTCAATTATTCCTTGAAGTCTGCGGTTTTTCTCAACTTCGGGGATATCATCTTCCATTTTCCGCTGAGCCATCGTCTGAGGGCGTTCGCTGTACTTAAACATGTAACCAAAATCGTATCCAACCCAATCCAGTAACTCAAGCGTTTCTCGATGATCTTCCTCCGTTTCAGTGCAGAATCCTGCAATCACGTCCATTGAAAACGCAATTTCGGGAACGATTTTGCGGATTTGACTAATCCGATCTTTATACCACTGTTTAGTGTGGCCGCGGTTCATCAACTCCAATATCCGATCGCTGCCCGATTGAAAGGGGAGGTGGATGTAGTTGCAAATATTTTCGTGGCGCGCAATGGCATATGCTACTTCATCCGTCATATCCTTGGGATGCGAAGTAGAAAATCGGATTCGCATATTCGGGACCGCTACAGCTACGCGATCGAGTAGCCCGGCAAAATTTACGGCATTGGCTTGCTCTTCTTCACTGAGGAGCTTAAAATCCTTTTTAGCACCTCCGCCAAACCATAAATAACTATCTACATTCTGCCCTAAGAGCGTTACCTCTTTATAACCGTCCTCTGCCAGCTGAAGTACTTCCGCTACAATAGTTTCTGGATTTCTGCTCCGCTCCCTTCCTCTCGTGAAAGGAACAACGCAGAATGTGCACATGTTGTCACAGCCGCGCATGATACTTACAAAAGCGGTAATCCCATTCCCGCCTAGCCGAACAGGCTTAATATCCGCGTAGGTTTCCTCCTTAGATAAAATTACATTAACAGCTTTTCGTCCCCCATCAACCTCATCCAACAACGCGGGCAAATCGCGATATGCATCAGGACCGACCACTAAATCGACCAATTTTTCCTCTTCTAGCAATTTTTCTTTCAAACGCTCTGCCATGCAGCCCAAGATCCCTACGACCATATCTGGTCGACTCTTCTTTTTGGTGGCATTTACATGTTGAAGTCTGTTTCGAACGGTTTGCTCCGCTTTATCTCGTATGGAGCATGTATTGAGTAGCACTACATCGGCTTCCTCCATGTTTCGCGTGGTGGAATAACCGCGTTCTTGAAGAATGGATGCAACAATTTCACTGTCCGAGAAATTCATCTGACACCCGTAACTCTCAATGTACATTTTTTTCCCCCCGGCAGGCCCCTCTTGCAGGTGCAAAGCCTCTCCTTGTCGCGTTTCGTCAATCGTTTTTCCCTCTAGGTTATACAGCTCCATGTGTGCATTAATTTTGATCTGCAAAAGTACTACTTTTTATCGGAAATATGACAAAGTGTCAGTCGGGTTGATGGGGAACTTTAATTGAATTTAACCGTTTAATTAGGGTTAGTGTCCTGCATTTGTCTTTATTTTGTAGCGCCATTTGAAATCTCACCACCAATCAGAACCCAAAAAATATGAGTAAAAATCTGGTCATCGTAGAGTCCCCTGCCAAGGCAAAAACCATAGAGAAATACTTGGGTTCCGATTTTGTTGTAAAGTCCAGTGTAGGACATATCAGGGATTTGCCGAAAAGCGATATCGGGGTCGATGTAGAAGCTGGCTTTGAACCTAATTATGTGATATCGCCGGACAAGAAAACCACGGTGAGCGATCTTAAAAAGCTGGTAGGCAAATCAGAAAAGGTTTGGCTCGCAACGGATGAGGACCGCGAGGGTGAGGCTATTGCATGGCATCTCGCTGAAGCGCTAGGGTTAGACGTTAGCGAAACCGAACGTATAATCTTTAGTGAAATCACCAAGAATGCTATTTTA
>Ga0181607_10005587_pt1 | contig 10632 bp, 11 predicted proteins | sample 041ome_9_FD_132420 | JGI IMG/M metagenome (GOLD analysis project Ga0181607, IMG submission 132420) | Coastal salt marsh microbial communities from the Groves Creek Marsh, Skidaway Island, Georgia - 041413US metaG (megahit assembly) | ecosystem: Environmental > Aquatic > Marine > Intertidal zone...
CATTACTAAATTGATAAATTCATATATTATTTTTAAGGAGATTTAGAGTATAAAATAACGTAACAGTTGTCGCACTTAAGAACTAATGAATAAAACTGCAATTATAATTCCAAGTCATTTAGCAGCAAAAAGACTACCTAATAAACCATTAATCAAAATTAAAGACAAACCTATGATTACCCATGTTTGGGAAAAAGCAATCGCAACAAAAGTACAAGACGTATTTGTTGCAACAGCAGATAAAGAGATTGCAGATGAAATAGAAAAACAAGGTGGCAATGCTGTCATTACTGGCAAGCATCATACTACTGGTAGTGATAGAATTTTTGAGGCAATACAAAAATTAAAATTAGATCATGATATTATAATAAATGTCCAAGGTGATATGCCTACAGTAAATCCAAAAACAATAAATCTCATAAATGATTTTATGATTAACAATCCAAATATCCCTGTTTCTACAGTAGCAAGTAAAATAAAAAAAAATGAGGAAAATGAAAAAAATATTGTAAAAGCTATAACTGAAAAACATTTATCTGAAAATGAATTTCAAAAAGCAATCGATTTTGTTAGAATTATAGAAAATGAAAAGTTTTTTTATCATCATATAGGTCTTTATGCTTATAAAACAAGTATTTTAAAAGACTTTGTAAGTTTGAAAAAAACTGAAAATGAAATAAATCGTAGTCTTGAACAATTGAGATTTATTGATCATGGTATAGATGTGTTTGTTGGATATACAGATGATAACCCTCTTAGTGTTGATACACAGGAAGATTTAGAAAATATAAAAAAAATTATATGAAAGAAAAAATTGCAATACAAGGTGAGCTTGGATCATATTCTCATTTAGCAGCAACAGAGATCTTTTCTGAAGTAGAAATAATTACCTGTAAAACTTTTGATCAGGCATTAGAAATAGCTAAAAATAATAATAATATGAAAACGGTAATACCTATAGAGAACTCTATCGCAGGCCGTGTAGCTGATGTTCATTATTTATTGCCCAAGTATAAACTCAAAATTATTGGAGAATATTTTCATCAGGTAAATCATTGCTTGTTAGCACTAAAAGGCAATAAAATGAAAAATATAAAATATGTTAAAAGTCATGCTCATGCAATCAGTCAGTGTCATGAAAAAATTAATAAATATAATTTTACTCCAGTAATTGAAGCAGATACCGCAGGTTCAGCAAAAAAACTAAGTGAAGAACAAAATAAAGATGTTGCAGTAATTGCTTCCGAACTTGCTGCTAGTATTTATAATCTAGATATAATTGAAAGAAATTTTGAAGATTCAGCTGGCAATACAACAAGATTTTTAATTATGTCTTCTGAAATGTCTGATTTTACAAGTTTAGAAAATAATACAAAATATATTACAACATGCATCTTTAAGCTTAAGAGTTTACCAGCTGCACTTTATAATTCATTAGGTGGGTTTGCTAAAAATAATGTGAACCTTACTAAGCTAGAAAGTTTTGCGGTAAATAATACTTTTGATCAAGTTTTGTTCTATCTAGATATTGAGGGACATTTAAATGAACCAAGGGTTGTTTCTTCTCTTGAAATATTAAAAAAAAATACTGAAAGTTTAGATATTTTGGGAGTTTATCCAGCATCTGAATTTAGAAATAAAAACTAGTCCACAGATTCAACTCTGTAGATTTTATTTTAAGTTGTTATATTAGAATGGGGGATTGGTAATAGGTGGATGTTACGCTAAACCGGTCAGGTTCGAAAGAAAGCAGCCGCACCGTAAATTTTTCAGGTTGTTATTCAGTTCCCCGCTATAAATTATATGAGCAATAGAAAACCATTAGCATTGAAATACAGGCCCCAAAAGTTCAATGAACTTATTGGCCAAGACACAATGGTTTTATCTATTCAAAATGCAATAAAATTAAAAAGACTAGCCAACGCTTATTTGTTAACTGGAATCAGAGGTACTGGAAAAACCACAACAGCAAGAATTATTGCCAAGGCCATTAATTGTAATGTAGATTTTTCATCAGATCAAAAATGCTCTGAAGATCAATTTTGTCATTGCGAATCCATTATCAACTCTAATCATATAGACATTTTAGAAATGGATGCTGCATCAAAAACTGGAATAGATGATATTAGAGAAATTTTAGAAGCTGCAAAATACCATCCATCAACGGCAGAGTTTAAAGTATTTATTATTGATGAAGTACATATGCTATCTAAACAGGCATTTAATGCTTTATTAAAAACACTTGAAGAGCCACCACCTCATTTAAAATTTATATTGGCAACCACTGAGGTAAAGAAAATACCTGTAACTATTTTATCAAGATGTCAAAGGTTTGACCTAAGAAGAATAAAAGTCGATGAAATGACAAATTTTTTAAAAAAAATTTGTGATAAAGAAAAAGTAGAGGCAGATGATAACTCTCTTGCATTAATAGCAAAATCTTCTGAAGGATCTGTCAGAGACGCTTTATCAATTTTAGATCAAGCAATTATTACACATAATTTAGTTGGTGAAAAAATAACAGATGAAAAAGTAAGAAAGTTGCTTGGATTAGCAGATGACTCTAAGGTCATTGATTTGATGACATATATTGTTGAAGGAAATTCAAAAAAATCAATTGATGCTGTTGAGGAAATTTTTGATATTGGAGCTGACCCAAAGCTTGTTCTGCATAGTTTATTAGAAACTTGTTATTTAATGACAAGAACAAAAATACTAGGAAAAATTATTAATGATTTAAGTGTTTCAGAAACTGACTCAGATAGATTAAACCAAATGGTTAAAGATTTAGATATCACCTATCTAACAATGTTATGGCATTTTTTATTAAAAGGATTAGAGGACTTAAATTTATATCCAAATTTATCTACTGCTTTCGAGATGTTATTGATGAGACTATGTCATTTAAAAAATATGCCAGACCCGCAAATTGTGCTCGAAAATAATACAACAAAGAATTTACAAATTAATAACGATATTAAAAATGCTAATAAGATAAATACAGAGCCTACTACTCAGATTAAAAATTTTACTCAAGAGTTAGAAAAACCAAAAACCAATTTAAATAATGATAAAATTACTTCAGAAATTCGTAGTTTTGATGAATTGGTTAATTTAGTTGAAAAAAAAAGAGAAATAGAACTTAAATTTGATTTAGAAAGAAATGTTAAGCTTGTAAAGTTTTCTCAAGGTAAAATTGATATTGAATTTAACGAAAAATTATCAAAAAATTTTATAAAACATTTAACATCTTTACTTTTGGAATGGACTGGTAAAAGATGGATTATTACATTGTCACAAGAGAAAGGCAAAAAAACTATTTATGAAAAAAAAAACGAACTTAAAAAAAAATTATTTGAGGATGCAAAAAAAACTGAAATTTATAAACGAGTTAAGGAGTTGTTTCCTGAGGCGGAACTTACCGATGTTAAAGAGTTGAACCAAAAAGAGGAGTAAATATGGATTTTAGTAAAATGTTAAAACAAGCTCAGGAAATGCAGCAAAAAATGATGGAAGCCAAAGATGGATTAAAGAACGTCATTGCAGAAGGAGTATCCGGAGGTAGCGCCGTTAAAGTACAGATGAATGGACATTTTGAAGTTGTGAAGATCGATATTAGTGATGAAATTTTAAAAGAAGAAAAAGGTGTCCTAGAAGACTTAATTATTGCAGCAACGAACAATGCAAAAAAAGCAGTTGAAGCAAAAACCCAAGAAGAAATGTCAAAAATAACTGGTGGTTTAAAATTGCCAACTGATTTTAAATTCCCGATGTAATAATGAAATTTACTGAGCCCGCATTAGATAATTTAATAAATTTAATTTCAAGATTACCTGGTTTGGGACCAAAATCAGCAAAGAGAATAGCTTTATATCTTTTTAAAAATAAAGAAAATTTAATGAAACCTTTGGCAGACTCTATGCAAAACGCTCACGAAAAAATTATAAGATGCAATATTTGTGGCGCTATTAAATCTTTGGAAGTGAATTGTAGTGTTAACAAATGTCATTATATAAATAATTCTTATGATCAGTTGTGTATCGTAGAAAATATAGCTGATATGTGGGCGATGGAATCAACTAATATTTACAAAGGCCACTATCATATATTAGGTGGAACTTTATCAGCTATAAATGGATCTGATCCTGATTCACTATTAATTAGTTCTTTGATAGAGAGAATAAAAAAGAATAAAGTTAACGAAGTAATTATTGCCACATCAGCAACAATAGAAGGCCAGACGACTGCTCACTATATTAACGATAGTCTTAAAAATATGAATGTAAAAATTACTAAATTAGCACATGGGTTGCCAGTTGGAAGTGAAATAGAGTACTTGGTTGATGGAACACTATTTTCTGCATTTAAATACAGAAACTCCATAGGTGAAAAATAAAATGACGGTATTAAAAATTCTAAAAGAACCTGATCCCATCCTTAGAAAAAAATCAAAAGAAGTTGATGAAGTTGACAACCAAGTAAGACTCTTAATGGATAATATGCTTGAAACTATGTATCAAGCGCCAGGTATAGGTTTAGCAGCTCCACAAGTGGGAATTTTAAAGAGAGTTATTGTAATTGATCTTTCAAAGGATGATGAAAAAAAAAATCCTATTTTTATTGTTAATCCAAAAATTATTTGGAAATCAGAAGAAAGAAGCTCGAGAGAAGAAGGCTGTTTATCACTACCAGGATATTTTGCAGAGGTTACAAGACCAAGTAAATGCAAATTAGAATTTTTAGATTATCATGGAAAAAAAAAAGAATTAGAAGCAGATGATTTAATGGCAACATGTATTCAGCACGAAGTTGATCATTGTGACGGCATATTATTTATTGATTATTTATCGAAATTAAAAAAAGATATGATTATCAAAAAATTAATAAAATCTAAAAAAGAAGATCAAATTTTATAAAGAGCAAATTTATGAGAATTGCATTTATGGGAACCCCAAGTTTTGCTGTTCCCGCCTTAGAAAAAATTCACGACATTTATAAAATTGATACTGTATTTACCCAACCTCCAAAAAAATCCAAAAGAGGTATGAAAAAGACTATTAGCCCAGTACATGAATTATCAAATAAATTAAAATTGAATGTGAGAACACCAGAGAGTTTAAAAGATGACATTAGTTTTTTTGAGTCAAAGAAATTTGATCTAGTTGTAGTTGCTGCATATGGTCAAATCATTTCTGAAGAATTTTTAAAACAATGTTTATTTATTAATATTCATGCATCATTATTGCCAAAATGGAGAGGAGCTGCTCCAATCCAAAGGTCATTAATGAATAGAGATAAAGAAACAGGGATATCAATTATGAAAATAGATAAAAAATTAGATAGTGGGCCCGTTCTTATGACAAAGAGCATACCTATTAACATTTACTCAAAACATGGTGAAGTAGAAAAAAAATTATCCAATTTAGGTGCAGAACTTATTGTTGATTCAATAAAAGTTATAAAAAGTAAAAAATATAAATTTTTAGAACAGGAACATGATAAAAAAACCTACGCAAACAAAATAACCAAAGATGATGAGCAAATTAATTGGAATGAAGAAGCAGAAACTATAATAGCAAAGATTCATGCATTATCACCAAGTCCTGGTTCATATTTTTTTTATAATAAAGAAAAGCTAAAAATCTTTGAGTGCAAGTTATTTGAAAAAAAACTTGATCATCCAGGTGAAATTTTTTCAAACAAAGATAGACTGATCATCTCATGTAAAGATAAATCTATTGAGATTTTAGAAATTCAAAAGCCAGGAAAAAATAGACAAAAAATAAAAGAATTTTTAAAAGGTTATAATTTTAATTAATGAGTCGCTTCAAAGCTATTGTTGAATATGATGGTACAAATTTTGAAGGTTGGCAATCACAACCTAACGGAAATTCAGTGCAACAATTCATTGAAAAAGCATTTTTAAATATAAATTTAAAGAAAACCAAAATTTTTGGTTCGGGAAGAACTGACTCTGGTGTACATGCCCTTGGACAAGTTTTTCATTTTGATTATGACATAAAACTTGATCTAAACAAAACTTTACTTGGTTTAAATCATTTTCTAAGAGAAAAGCGTGTTAGTATATTATCTTTGATCCAAACCCAAGAAAATTTTGACTCACGCAGAGATGCAAAAATAAGAACATATAAATATAAAATTTTGAACAGAGTCTCTGAGCCTACAATTTTAAAAAATCAAGTTTGGCATGTCACAAAAAAATTAGATTTTGATCAGATGAAAAAAGCAAGTTCTATATTCCTTGGTACACATGATTTCACTACTTTCAGAGCGTCATCTTGTGAAGCAAAATCAGCTATTAGAGAGATTACTTATTCTAATTTAAGCAGAGAAGAGAATGTAATTATTTATAAAATTAAATCCCGATCATTTTTACAGCATCAGGTCCGCTCTATCGTTGGAGCAATCAAAGCAGTTGGAGAAAATAAATGGACTTTAGATTTACTAGAACAAGTATTAAAATTAAAAGATAGAAATAAATGTGCAACTCCTGCACCTGCATTTGGATTATATTTAGAAAATGTCGAATACTAAATCTATTAATAAGTTATTATGGATGGCAGATGACGTTCTTATAAAAAACTCTAATATAAAAAAGTTTTCAAAGCAAATAGAAGAAAACCATCAAATTCAATTTAAAAATATTTTTAAAGATTTATATGACTGGTCTATAAAAAATTTAGAGAGTTTTTGGAGTGAATATTGGGACTTTAGCAATATTATTGGAATAAAAGGAAGTAAACCGCTCCTAACAGATGAGATATTTTACAAAAATAAATTTTTTGATGATTACAAATTAAACTTTGCAGAAAACTTATTATTTAAAAATAGCGATGAGACTGCAGTTTATAGTTTAAAAGAAAATGGATTAAAGGAGCAAATATCTTGGAAAAGTCTTAAAGAAAATGTTTGCAAATTATCTTCTTATTTAAAAAAACAAGGTGTGTCTAAAACAGATCGTATCGCTGCGTATGTTCCGAATACTATTGAGACAATTATAAGTTTTTTGGCATCTGCGAAAAATGGATACATTTGGTCAAGTTGCTCACCTGATTTTGGTGTACAAGGAGTGGTTGACCGTTTTAAGCAAATTAAGCCAAAAATATTAATCTCGTCTGACTGTTATTTTTATAATGGAAAAAAAATTGATATTTTAAGTCGTATACCTTTAATATTAAAAGAAATTCCATCAATTGAAGAAGTGATAATATTTAAATACAACCAAAATGAAATTTTAGAGCACAATTACAAAGATTTTTACCAAGTCTTAAACTCATCAGATCAAGATACTAAATTTGAAAAATTTGAATTTAATCATCCAATTTATATTTTGTATTCAAGTGGTACGACTGGAATACCAAAATGTATAGTTCATGGAAGTGGTAATGCCTTGATAGAACAAAAAAAAGAACTTTCCATTCACTGTAATGTTAAAGAAAATGATCGTATTTTTTATTTTACAACAACAGGTTGGATGATGTGGAATTGGCAAGTCGCAGCCTTATCTTGTGGTGCTTCAATTTATTTATATGATGGATCTCCTTTTTATCCATCTATAGATATTTTGATTAAATATTGTTCAGAGCAAAAATTCACATTATTTGGTGTGGGAGCAAAATATATAGACCATCTTAAAAATGAAAAATTTAATGCCACAAAATACGATTTATCAAATTTAAGAACTATTACTTCGACTGGATCTCCATTAGTAAGTGAAAGTTTTGAATATGTTTACAGTCATATAAAAAAAAATGTTCATCTTTCTTCTATAAGTGGTGGAACAGATGTAGTTGGTTGCCTTGTTATGGGAAATATTCTTCAACCTGTTTTTTCTGGAGAAATACAGGGCCCCAGTCTTGGAATTGATATAGATATATTTGATGAAAATGGAACAAGTATAGAAGTTGACAAAAAAGGTGAGTTAGTTGTTAAACAACCTTTTCCATCAATGCCTGTAATGTTCTGGAATGATCCAGATGATAAGAAAATAAAAGCTGCTTATTTTGAAAAATATAAAAATATCTGGCATCATGCAGATTATATTCAAAAGACTAAAAATGATGGTTATATTATCCATGGACGATCTGATGCTACTTTAAAACCAGGGGGGGTAAGGATAGGAACGGCTGAAATTTATAGGCAAGTAGAAGGTTTTGAAGAGGTATCGGAAGCGTTGGTTGTAGGTCAAAGCTATAAAGACGATGTTAGAATTGTCTTATTTATCAAGCTAAAAAAAAATACAACACTAAATGATGATCTAATAAAAAAAATTAAGACTAGAATAAAAGAAAATTGTTCACCCAGACATGTTCCTTCCATTATTAAAGATTGCCCAGACATCCCAAGAACTAAAAGCGGAAAAATTGTAGAGATCGCGGTAAGAAAAATTTTGAACAATGAAAAAATTGATAATACTGAAGCCCTAGCTAATCCAGAAATTTTAGAATATTTTAAAAGTTTAAAATTTTAATTTTCAATTAAGCCTTTGACGTGAAAATAGGCACTTTCTTTTAAAGCATTTAAATTGTAACCACCTTCGAGAATAGATACTACTTTTCCGTCACAGATTTCATTTGCAACCATTAATATTCTTTTTGTAATTTCATAGAAATCTTTAGAAGATAAGTTAATTTGGGCTAGAGGATCGTTAGTGTGAGCATCAAATCCGGAAGAAAGCAGAATAAACTCAGGTTTAAAATCTTTTAATTTGCTGATAACTTTATCAAAACTGTTAAAAAAAACTTCATTATTAGTGTTTGCATCTAATGGGATATTTAAAATATTATTAAATAAACCCTTTTCATCTTGATGTCCTGTCCCAGGGTAAAAAGGATATTGATGAGTTGAGACGTAAAGAACATTTGGATTATTATAAAATATTTCTTGAGTTCCATTTCCATGATGAACATCATAATCAATAATAGCTACTTTTGTATAACCATATTTTTTTATTAAATAGCCAGCTCCTACCGCAACATTGTTGTATATACAAAAACCCATGGCCTTGTTGCTTTCTGCGTGATGCCCAGGCGGACGAACAGAACAAAAAATATTTTTAAACTCCTTATTAATAATTTTATCAATACCTAAAATTATTGACCCTACAGCATCTAATGCTGCTTGTTTAGAACCAGAAGATACAACGGTGTCTCCATCTAGAAATTGAGTACCATCCTTTGGAAAATTCAAAGATATTTTTTTTAAATATTTTTTATCATGAACTTCTTCTAAAATTGAATGGTCAAAGGAAGAAGAGTTTAGCCAATGAATTTGATTGCCTAGTTTTTTTAACTCTTTATTGATGAGTTTTACACGAGCAGTCTGTTCTGGATGTCCTGGCCCTGTATCATGATTTTGATAGGTAGTAGATGTTATTACAGCAGTTTTCAATTAAAGAATTTTTGAATAATTTTTAAATAAATAGATTTTAATTTTTTTAAATCCTTAATTGAAGATCTTTCATCAACTTGATGCATAGTATTTCCAACTAAGCCAAACTCAATACATGGAGCGATATCTTTTATAAATCTTGCATCCGAGGTCCCACCTGTTGTTGAAAGAACAGTTTTTTGCGCTGTCTCCTTTTGAATAATTTTTTGAATAGTTTTTACAGTTTGGTTAGGTTTTGTAAGAAATGCTGTCCCGGTCCCAATAAATGTAGTTTCAGTTTTGCATTTATATTTTTTTTCACTTTTTTTGATTATTGAAGAGATGTATTTTTTTAATGAATTAAAAGTATGTAGGTTATTATATCTTATATTAAAAGTTGCACTTGCTTTTGCTGGAATGATATTATCTGCAGTATTATCAATATAAATTTTTGTAATTTCAAGATTTGATGGCTGGAAGTTTTTATTTCCGTTATCCAATGGCTTTGATTTTAAATCATTTAAAATTTTAATTATTGGTGTTGCAGGATTCAAAGCTTCATGAGGATATGCAATATGACCCTGTTTACCCTTCACCGTAAGATGCGTAGTTATGCTACCTCGTCTTCCAATTTTTATCATTTGTCCCAGTTTGGATCGATTAGAAGGTTCGCCAACAATGCAAAAATCAATTTTTTCTTTTTTCTTTTTTAAATACTCCACAACCTTTTTTGTTCCATTGACTGCTATTCCTTCTTCATCTCCTGTAATTAAAAAACTAATTGATCCTTTGAATTTTTTATTATCTTTTAGAAATTGACTCACAGCTGAAATAAAGCAGCCAATACCACCTTTCATATCGCTGACACCACGGCCATAAAGATAGCCTTTTTTAATTTTTGCACCAAAAGGATTTGTTGACCAGGATGGTAAATCGCCTACAGGAACTACATCTGTATGTCCTGCAAAGCACAAGTTTGGAGATTGCTCTCCATATTTTGCATAAAGATTAATAATTTTATCAGTTCCTTTTTCTTGAAATGACATTAACTTACATTTAAAACCTAATTTTTTTAAGTGACGTACAACAACATTCATTGCACCAACATCTCTTGGGGTGACACTAGGTTTTTTGATTAACTCTTGGGTAAATCTAACTTCATCGATTAGCTTACTCATGATTAATCTCTCAATAAATCATTTATAGAAGTTTTACTTCTCGTTTTTTCATCAACTGTTTTCA
>Ga0181607_10005594_pt1 | contig 10622 bp, 10 predicted proteins | sample 041ome_9_FD_132420 | JGI IMG/M metagenome (GOLD analysis project Ga0181607, IMG submission 132420) | Coastal salt marsh microbial communities from the Groves Creek Marsh, Skidaway Island, Georgia - 041413US metaG (megahit assembly) | ecosystem: Environmental > Aquatic > Marine > Intertidal zone...
GGCGTTATCGGACGGCCAAAGACGACGGGTGCAAATATGCTTAGGCTTGTTGAAACCGTACGAGGTGCTCTTGTGCGACGAAATCACGGTAGATTTAGACATTTTAGGACGTCTCGATTTGTTGAAGTTCTTCGAGCAAGAGTGCGAGGAGCGAGGGGCGACGATTATTTATGCCACGCACATCTTTGACGGCATGCACGACTGGATGACGCACTTGGCGTTTATTTCAAACGGCGAGTTGAAATACGGCCAAGGCGGCAGAAAGGAAGACATCGAGGAGATAAAAGGCATCGACCACTTGTTATCGACAATCGAACATTGGTTGAGAATAGACAGAGACGAAACAAAAGCGAGAAAGTTACTCGAAGGTCCGAAAAAACGCGTCGACCCGTACGCTCACTTCGGTTCGAGACAAATGAGTTACTACGGTTGTTAATAATTTGTTTGAAGACGCGCGCGGTCGTCGTCGTCGTCGTCGTCGTCGTCTTCGAAACGAAAAGATGAAAAAACGTAGTTTGAGGAATGTACTATATACAGGTAGTAGTAGATAAATAAAACAACAACAACAACAACACTTCTTTGTAGCAAAATGAAACGAATCATAATCAAATTAATTAATTAATTATTCGCTTCAAAGTCCACGACGCACCCATCCGCGCATCTCTCGATGCCGTATTCTAAACCGTCCACCAAAGCGCGAAACGAAGCCTCGATGATTGAGCTGTGCGCGCCGACAGTTCTCCAACGCAAATCCGTCGCCGAATCAACAAAGTCGATCGTGACTCTGGTTATTGCAGCTGTTGTACCACCTTGACTGAGTAAATCAACTTTATAATCGCTCAGTGAAATGCCATCGAGCTGAGGAAAATCATCTCGCAAGGCTGAACGAAGCGCTTTCGCCAACGCATCGACCGGACCGTTTCCTTCCGCTACGCTCAAACGCGTTTCCATATTCTTCGTCAAGAACGTATCCACCTTCACAATAGCTTGGTTGGAAGAAAACGATCCTTCCTTGTAACCCTCCGACGGGGCTCTACTGGAACTGCTATTGCTATTGCTATTGCTGCTGCCATTACTAATCCCATTACTACTCCTATCGTCGTCTTCTTCCTCTTTCGCGACGACTCCGAACGACGTCGAACCAGAGTGAACGGTAAACTCGACAACGTTAAACGGCGCCTCATAATCCGGAGCTGCACGTTGAAATAAAATATCAACGCTCGCGCCGGCATCCTCGAGAATGAACCCTTTGCTTTCTAAACTTTTTATTTGCGCGAGAACTTTCTTCGCCATATCGCCGCTCACTTCTCGACCGGTTTTATACGCCGCGTCGAGCACGTTCCCTCTGCCGCTTAGCTCTGAAACCACCGAGCGAGCAGAGTTTCCAACGAGTTCAGGAAGTATGTGATTGTAGCTCATGGGCATCTTCTTCAACGCGGCAACGTGCAGACCTCCTTTGTGCGCGAAAGCATCTGGTCCGACGTACGGTTGCCGAGCCGAAATGTCTTGCCTACAAATTTTCGCTATCGTTCGCGCGCACTCGGTAAGTTTCACGAGCTCGCCGTCTGGAACGACCTTTTTACCCATTTTCAAAGCTAAATTCGCGGCAATCACGACCAAGTCTGCGTTACCCGTGCGTTCGCCGTAACCGTTGAAACAACCCTGTACCATTGTCGCTCCGGCTCGAACGCCCGCGATGGAGTTTGCAACAGCCAAACCGCCATCGTTGTGCATGTGCACGCCAATCATCGTGTCACCGAGAGACTCGACGACTATTCGAGTGATTGCTTCGATATCCCACGGCATCATCCCCCCGTTCGTATCGCATAAAGCAATTGCTTTAGCTCCGGCGTTTGCTGCCGTCTTTAAGCATTTCAAAGCGTATTCGGGATTGGCGTTGTACCCGTCGTAAAAGTGTTCGGCGTCTACGATGACATCCTTCCCGTTCTTAATGAGATACGCGACGCTTTCTTCGATGAGTTCGAGATTTTCTTCCAGAGTCACCTCCAATACTTTTTCGCACTGTTCATCCCAGGCCTTCGCCACGATGCAGGCGATTGGTGCCGGGCAATCCAGCATCGCCTGCAGTCCGGCGTCTTGTTCAACCGATACGCCTTTGCGTCTCGTCATACCAAACGCAGATATGAACGTGTTGGTATTATTCACGCCCTTGATGCTTGAAGCGGCATCTGAAATAATAGTAGTAGTAGTACTAGCAGTAGAATTCGATCCAGAGCTAGACTGCGTGGACATTTCGGCGTTGTTTGCTTCGACTTCGAAATATTTCGCGTCTTTCGGATTCGATCCAGGGTACCCTCCTTCGATGAATCGAACGCCGATTTCCTTCAATCGTTTTGAAACCGCGAGTTTATCATCCAATGTCAGCGACATCCCGACTTGTTGCGCGCCATCTCTCAACGTCGTGTCGTACAACGCAATTTCGTTCGGTTCGAGTTTGAACGCGTCTTTACTGCATCTGTTGTTTGCTTTTGAAAGTTTTTCTTTCTTTCCTTCTTCTTCCTCGCTGGCGGGCGGCGAATTCTTCAGTACGCTTTTCGTCGTCGTCGTCTTCTTTTTGCTTCTCGCGCTTCTTCGAAATCGGACGAGATCGGTCGTTCGTTTTGGAACGAACGCACTCGCTGACCCCACCGTCGTCCTCGTCGTCGTCGTCGTCGTCGTCGCGCTCTTCAACATCGTTCGTCGCGCGCGCGCGCAATCAAAATCAATTTTTAATAACGAGACCGAAATGCCGGCGAAATTCTCTTCTCTTGTGTGTTTGATATTTGTTGTTTGTGTGTCTCTCTTTTTTGTTTTGTGTGCGAGATTTTTTTTTTTCAAAAATCACTCGCACACAACAAACACACAACACTCGTCAACACTTTTTAAACACACGTCAAGTTACTCACTTACACACACACACACACACACACGCACAAATATATACCACCAAACAGACTCGTGTGAATCATGCTCGAGGATAACTTGACGGAATACGAGCGCCAGAGAATCGCGCATGTCGAGAGAAATAAACAATACATGGCCCGCTTAGGGATAACAGATTTAGCGATGGTTGTTCACAATCACAACAACGCCAACGCAGAGAAGCAAAAAAAGAAGAGAAATATGGCTCCGAAAGTGCCGCGAAAAAAGACGGAACCGACCAGATCGTCTTCGCGGCTTCGCAATAAACCAGCGGAATTGGACGGATCTTTCATCGATGAATACAGCGAGAGCGAAATGCAAGGAGGAGGAAGGAAAAGAAAAAAAAGTAGCGAAGAGGATGACGAGTCGAGCAACAAAGAGAACGTCAACAACTCTACGATGGAAGCGTTGGAAACATCCCAAGAATGGTTAGAAAATGCACGCACAATATTGTTAAAGAGAACGACAGCTAAGAAAAAACCAAACGCAACAAACGATTCAGCTACGACGACGGCGAACGAGCATTGGAGACACGAGGCAGTCGCGAGATGGGGCGACTGCGTGCCGACAATCGACGCGGTCTCGGATTGGAAAGCGTTCGTTACCTCGAGATTGGGAACTCCTCCACCACCATCGCCGTACATGTTGCTGCAAGAGTATTATTGCCACGATGGATGGCAGTTGTTAGTGGCGGTTGTTTTAATGAGTCGAGTTTCGAGCGCGGATGTCAAGCACAGGTGCATATCCGGCTTCTTCGAGCAGTTCCCCACTCCCACTTCGTTTCACAAAAATGCGACGCCGGATAGAGTCTTTGAGATAATTCGCCCTTTGGGGTTATTCCCAAATCGAATGCGCGCGCTCGTCGAGCTAACCACCAGGTTTCTTTCTGAATGCGGTAAATTTGAAGTGGGTCTGACCCCAGAGTTGAAAATTTTCGGCATCGGCGTCTTTGGGATGGACTCGTACATCGTGTTCTGCCAAGGCGATTTGACGCACGAACCGGACGATAAAAACGTGAAAGCGTTTGTTAATTGGCAGCGCAAGAACAAAATCAAAGTCGAAGAGGAGGTGTAACAGTAGTTTTCGAGTGTTAGTTTTTAGCGATGTAAGTAATGGGTGGGTAAATTGATTATCGATGTAATAGTATATACATACATATATTTTTGTTTTGTAAAAAATTTATTGACAAAAACACGCGTCTACGTTTCTTTTCGCTCGTGCACGCCTTCTCGCCGACATCGGTTTTTCGCGTAGGAGATGTGGATAAACACACTCGTTTAACGCGAGAAACGTCACTATAATTTTAGCGAGCCAAGCACCACCATGACATGGTACTTTTACGGAAAACACGAACGAAACTGCGCAAACTCTTTCTCTCTCTCTTATATAAAAGAAGAAGAGTTTTCAATAAACACAGTGTTCCTTCTCGTTCTTGCATCGAAGTCTTTCTTCGCACGCATCTTCTTAGCACATGGTTTCAATCATGTTGTCGATGCAGCAGACTTCCGGGAAATCGTCTCCAGCCGGATCGGTCGGACTTTCCGCGATGTGGAACGTCTTGATGACTCCGTCGTCAATGTACATGCCGAAACGCTTGGTTCTCCCCGGGCCGAGCTTGGAGCACGGTCCTGGGTGCGTCAATTCGACGCCCAAGTTTTCAACCATGACGGAGTTCGGGTCACCCATGAACGTAATGTTCGTGCCCGCGATACCTTGTGCCTCTCCCCACGCGTCCATGACTCGCGTGTCGTTGGTACAGAAAATGATCACCTCATCGATCCCAGCAGCCTTCAATTTGTCTTGTCCGGCAACAAAACCCGGAACTTGACACGTGGATCATGTAGGTGTGAAAGCACCTGAAAAAATATCGCGACGTGGTCAGTGAATGCATTGTTTTCTTTACGTCTATATGCGTAGACATAGAAGAAGCGAAGGATTTCCTTTGTGTTTTCCATCAAAACAAAATCAAAATCGAGGGGGGGGGACGGGTGATCCCGTTGTAAAAGGAAAAAAAAGTAAAGACGCACCTGGAAGGCCGATCAAGAAGACCTTTTTGCCTTTGCATCGTTCAGCCATGTCGACTGGTGTTGGCATGCCATCGATCCACGGACCGAGTTGCAATACGCCACTGATTTGATCTCCAACTTTAGCACCCATTGCGCGCGTCGTTAAACTGAACGATCTCTTTTGTTGAAAACCTCTCGTCTTTTTCGACGAAAAAAAGTTCGACGACGCGTGTACGTGTCGAGAGGAAAATTTTTTCGGCGAGGGAAGTCTCGCGGCCGCTTGAGCAGCAGAAGCAGAAGCAGCTCTCATCATCTGTGGTGTTGACGTGTAGTAGTTTTTGTTTTGTAAAAGCGCGCTCGATGTCGTAGAAGTTGACGATAATGATAATAACTTAGCAGAAGATGATGAAGTGAACTGAGTGATTCTCCTCAAGTACATATACCGTGCTACTGCGTGTTGTTGTTGATGTTATTCTCTCTCTCTCTCTCTCTCTTTCGCGTGAAAAGAGCTCGCGTGTGTTGTGTGCGGCGCGCGCGCAAAAGAAAACAATAAGTGAGGGAAATGCTTCTTCTGCTTTTTGGGTCGTGGATAAAATTGGCTCTCACCCATCTCGGGAGAAGAAGACGCGCGAAAAAACAGGGTCCAGACACATGACACAGGCGAACTCCAAAATTATTAAATTTAATTAAGCTTCACCACACATCAAAACACAAGAAAAACGCGAGCAGAAGAAGGAGTTACCGCGACACGAAGGAGTATCTATCTGCCTTGAAGCCATGGCATGTATCTTACTTTTTTACCGCTGCTGCTGCTGCTGCCGCTGCTGCTAATACTACTAATACTACTAATACTACTAATACTACTACTACTAATGCCTGTACACTATCAACATTGCTGCTGCATTTTTTACTTTAAACTATTGCTTCTAAAAAGCCGCACGACTTACACGAAGCGAACAAAACCTGGTTCAACTCATCCGTCGTCGTTCCTTGACTTAAACCAAACTGAAACTTCAAGTCTACTTCTGCGCACGCGTTTTCACCTTCTTTTGAGGTGATGAATGTGCGATGGTTCTCAAACGCGCTCGCGAGTCGATCGCGCAGGAAAACGAGTCCACCGTCGATATCAACGCGAAATCCGTTCTCGCACCCACAAAAAACGCGGGATTTGTTCGAGCTCCGCGTCGCGAGCAAACGTCTCGTTTTACAGAGAGGACACAGAACAACTGGATCGTTTGGATCTGAGTTACGATCGTCAATTTCCCAAGCTTGCATTTGTTCCAACGCGAGGTCGAGTTCTCTCTCGTCCGCTTCGTCCAAGAAGGCATATTTTTGTTCCTCTAAGAGGAACTCTTCCTCCTCTTTTGCCTCCGCTTCAAACTTGGTCAACATCGCGTTGATCAACTCATCGTATTCCTCTTTCGAAATCTCTCTCGTCGACGACGAGGTGGCAAGCACGTCGTCCCAAGAGCGACTGTCCACCGATGACGTCGGCGACGGTGCTTCTCTCTTCATCTTTGATGATGACATTTTTCCTTGGCTTTTTACAGTTACAGTTGTTCTTTTTCTTCTTCCGACTTCTTCATCGTGTGCTTGTTCTTGTTCTTCTTCGATTGGGCGCGACGTCGATACCGCTTCTCTCTCACGTTTCACCGACGAGCGTGTCATTTCTGCGGATAATATTTTCTCCATCATCGCCGCTCGATTGTTTCGAGCGGCGGAGAGAATCTCGTTTCTATTCTCTTTCACGCGACGTAAAACTTCTTCTCGGAGTTTTCCTTTCCACGCGTTCTCTGCGTCTCTCGATTTTACTCCGCCGTTTCGTTTATTTTTACCGACGTTGTTTTGGTCGCGATGTTGTTGATATTGATGATGTCGTTGTCGTTGGGAGGAAGAAGACGTGGTGGTCATCGCCGATGGTGCAGATGGCGGTTCAGCGTCGTAAACACTACCACCATCGCTCGTGGTCCCCATTTTTTTCGAGAGCGCGCGCGCACGTCGAAAACAAAAATGTATGTGCAGAACTCAAGAACAAAAAACGCGAAAGCTTTTGTGTGTGTTTCACCTGCCTACATACTGCACAAAAAAACTATGAGAAGAGAGAAGGCCGAGATGAATACGCGCGGATGGAGACGATAGAGCGTCGATAAATAACATTTCTCTGCGCGAAGACATGCCTCGCTTTTCTCCGTCTTCGATTGTATCCTCTTCCTTTCCTTCTTTTTCTTCTTCTCTTCTTCTTTGTGTTTTAAGTAGAGGAGGAAGGAGAAGTGCTTTTCGGCAAATGTTTTCCACGTCGTCGTCGTCGTCGTCGTCGTCAACGAATAGCGACGGAACCAAAAGCACTAAAGACGAAGATGAGAACGATGAATTTTCCAACTACGAAGATTTAATGGCCATGGAAGATTCGTACGGGTCCGGTATATCCGCATCCGAGCACGCAGCCGCAGAAGCGAACGCGAAACTTTTAGAGCAACGAAAAAAAATACTCGAAGAGAGGAAAAAACGAGGGATACAACCGGGAGACAGAGTGAGAGTCCACGCTCGCAAAGGTGCGCCGTACCCAGATTTGAGTAAGCGCAAAAAGTATTACGACGGAGGATATTCCATGATGTCTGCGAAGACCACAGAAGGTGGTGCGCGCGACGGCCACGAAAACGAAGACGAACGAAAACGGGCCGCAAACGTAGAAAACTCGAAAAAAAAGAGGTTCGATATCCGCCCAGTCGTTGGATATGTCGTTACGATTCGCAACGATAGAGTTGGGGTGAAGAGGAACGATCACGCTGAGGATACAGACATCTCTTTTCCAACATTTCCTCGCTCGTGGGTGGAGCAGTTAGATATAGGTGAAATGTGGGAAATGAACACGGGCAGTCGATTCCAAAACACGTACGGTTCGTTCTCATCCGCCGAAGACGCCGCATTTTACCAAAGCGGAGGCGCGAGTGGGAGTCCCGAGGTGCAAGGGCAAAAAGCGTCGACGTCGTAGAATAGCAAAATTAAGAAGAAGTAGTACTCATAGCGCTCGCGTACACACTAGCACGAACTATTAATTTTTTTATAAAATCCATTTTTTCGCTTCATTTTCGGGAATGTCTGGAAAGATATCTCGCATAGCTTTCAGCGAGCTCTTCATTATCTTTTCATTTATCGCGCTCGTGGCCCAATCGCTGGGTGATTGAGAGGGGTTGTTCAACATATCCACTAAATCATTTTCAGAACAACACGCGGCCACGTCCGCTTCGCCTCCGTAAAATTTATCACCAAAAGAATGCACGCCCAGAATGTAACCGTCGTCGTCGAGTAAAGGACCTCCAGAACACCCACTCGCAACTTGTGCGGTGTGTGCAACGTGCGTAAAATCTTCCGAGTATCCTATGATTTCACCGTTACTTTCGCTCGACTGCTCCGAGTCGCGAAACAAGGTAAAAAGCGGATTAGCGTACGCCATCGGATACCCAAACGCTTGAACGCTTCGGGTCTCCTTCTTCTTCTCGTCATCCTTTCGCGACAACTCCAATCCGCGGGACGATAAAGAGGAAAGCGATGACGAGGACAAGGAGGGTACGACTCGTAAGAGCGCTAAATCAAGTCGCTCGTGAACGCTAAAGATTTCCGCTTGAACCGAACCGGAAGGAAACACGCACTCGAGACCATCCCGTCTCAAACCCGCCATGGAAGCGACGTGCGCCGCCGTCAAGACGAAAATATCGTCTCGAGTAAACGTATTAATCTCAGCTGCATATTTCCCAGTGTTCGATGTGTTCAAGAGAACGCCAGAGCCGTTGCGCGAGGAAAGAAATCGAGATAATATCAAAGGCGTTTTTGACGAAGAATTTTTGGCTTTGATTTTACACACCGACGAAAACGACAAAGCACCGGCACAAATCCTCAACGGTTCCATAGCCGCACACTCGTAATGTCTCTCTTATGATGATATCATCGTGACCTTTTCTGTTGTTATTGTTTGCTTTTTGATCTCTGTTATCGCGGTGTTTGGTTCGTCATCCTCCGGTTCTTCGTTGTTTAACGAACTTTTTTTTGTCGTGTCTTGCGTGTGTTTGCCTTTTTTCTTCTTCAGGAAGTGGGCTCACAGAATTTCAAATTCGAAAATTGTCTAACCACCTCATCGTCACTGCAGCGAGCGCATTTCCAATTCGTCACAACAACTACATCTAATAAATACCATTTACACCGACACAAAAGAAGAATGTCCTCGAATAAGCAACCGTTCGGTGGAAATTCTGCAAACGTCAATGCGAATAATGGCTCGCAGCATGTCCAAACGTTAAAGTCGCAAAGAAGTTGTACAGTCAATGTTCGATACACAGTGAGTCCAACCACGGAGAGCGAAACGCTCGTTAGCAGTAACGATTTCAAGACATCGATGTCGATAAGAGAACTGTGCGAAGACTACGACGGTTGGTTCGATAAAGATTCACGCGTCTATCGTTTGCCTTGGTCTCAATATATCGCAATCGCGGAAGCTTTGAAGCGCTTGAAATACAACGTGAACTTTATTAACAAGCCACTCCCGAAGGAAGAGAGAACAGAGTCGAAAAAAATGGAGCTTGCGCGTTTGACGAAAGATGTGGACATGGCCGACGCTGCTTGTGAAATGGCAGCGCTCAGAGCGAAACAAATCGAGCGCGCGTGTGCAGAAATATTGAAAGAGGCTGATTTATCCACCATCAATACGAAAGATTTGTGTTCTCGGGCGTACAATATTGAACTCGTCGACGTATTTGCCAATACGCTCGATTCGAGCGCTTTAAAACTAGCAGTTAAGAGAGGAGTGCGAAAATTCATCAACAAATGGATCGAAGAGTGCGATGACGACGAAGAACGAAGGTCATTAGGAGAAGCTTTGACGAGAGAATGGAAATACGAAAAAGCAGTCGCGTACGTATTGAACAACGAAACAAATTTGGAAACAGATGGATCGAAAACCGTCACAAAACGTGTTCTGAAAAGACTCAACGAAGAAGAAAAATACGATGAAATTTCGAAAACAGTAAAAGGATTGATTAAAAGTGCAATTGGACGCAGTGAGAAGATAGAGCTTGAAAAAGAGTTTTTGGCATGGTGGAAAGGAGAAGGAAAAGAAGATGACGAAGACGCGATAAAGAAGAAAGCGGAAGAAGCGCTGGACAAACTCACGACTTTCGAAAATGCTCTCGAGGAAAGAGAAGAGCACGCCGCAGAGATGTTGAAGGTAGCTACTGAACGTCGTAAAAAAAGAAAAGCGCAGAGTATTAGTAAAATAGAACATGCACCTGCGATGTACGCGGACGATTTAGCCGGAGGGCTTGGATTTGGTGGCGGATACGTCGGGGGAGGGAAGGCATCGATGTCCATCGGAATGGGTGGTTTCAGATAGCCATACGACGTTGTTCTGAAAATTATTATTTGTGCATTGTAATCACGTTTTATCAAGTGCTGAAACCAAATATGAAACCGTTGTCATAGTCGCGAACTTGTTTCGTTGTCTGTCTCTCGTGCTTTCTCAACACCGAATGCTTCCATCGATTCTCGCAAACGGGCAGAATTAATCCTGCTTTTGCTTCGTGCTCCACGATCCATTGCAACAACAGTTCGTGCCCTTTCCAAGCCGCCTCATACGTATAGTCGCTAAATAGCATCAAGCATTGTGATTTTCTTTCTTTTGCATTCGAAACGCACCATTGAAAC
>Ga0181607_10005598_pt1 | contig 10614 bp, 8 predicted proteins | sample 041ome_9_FD_132420 | JGI IMG/M metagenome (GOLD analysis project Ga0181607, IMG submission 132420) | Coastal salt marsh microbial communities from the Groves Creek Marsh, Skidaway Island, Georgia - 041413US metaG (megahit assembly) | ecosystem: Environmental > Aquatic > Marine > Intertidal zone...
CTGCTTGGTCAATCAGCTCAGTGGAGGGGGCAGGCGCGGTAGACAGCAATGACACCGAAATAGCCCCCTTTGTGGTCTCGTCTTACTCTGGACACTAACCCGTCTTTTTTACGGTTATGTTTCCGCCCTCTGAGAGAAGCCCCACGTGCTAACTATCCATTCCCTGAGCGACGCCGCCGACGAGAGATTGTCCGATTATCGAGACCTCACCGATGTAGCCCTTAGGTCACGGCGCGAACCGCAAGAGGGCATCTATATTGCAGAGTCACTGAAAGTTCTCCAGCGAGCCCTGCTGGCAGGCCACTTTCCCCTATCCGTTCTGACCAGTGAGAAGTGGCTCGAGGGCGTTCGGGAAGTGTGTGGCCAGTTTCCCGATGTGTGTGCGGATTTACCGGTTTTCCTCGCACCTGAGTCGGTTCTGGAGAGCATCACGGGCTTTCACGTCCATCGCGGAACCCTCGCCAGTGTCGCCCGACCAGAGCTGCCCGCAGTCTCAGATCTTCTCCAGGGGGCTCGTCGTGTCGTAATCCTGGAAAACATTGTCGATCACACCAACGTGGGCGCGATTTTTCGCTCGGTCGCTGGGATAGGGGCCGATGCGGTGATTGTGTCGGAATCGTGCGCTGATCCGCTCTATCGACGAAGCGTCCGGGTGTCGATGGGCACCGTGATGCAGATCCCGTGGACTCGTGCAGGTTCCTGGGCTCAGCTGGCTGCTGATCTTGTCTCCGCCGGTTTTGAGACGGTAGCGCTCGCCCTTACCCCCGAGGCGACGCCTCTTGACGTCTTTGCGGAGGATCCTCCTGAACGCCTTGCTCTGTTGTTGGGCACCGAAGGTGACGGTCTCTCGCCTGAAGCCCTGAACAGTGCCGACCACGTGGTGTCCATTCCCATGAAAGGAGCAGTGGATTCGCTTAATGTTGCGGCGGCGAGTGCCGTCGCTTTGTGGGCTCTGCGCTAGCGAAAGTTTCTGGCCGAGTCGGGCACTAAGACCTCGAGGCTTTCCACGCCATCGGCGACGATAGAGACCACACCTTCGGGGCTTCTCTCCAACAGGCCCCGCACAATCAGAGCAGAAGCGTCACGAAGCACGAGGCGATGACGCTTCCAGAAACCCACCCCGCAAATGACGTTGACCAGTCCAGTTTCGTCTTCAATATTGAGAAAGGTAACCCCACGAGCTGTGGCGGGTCGTTGCCGGTGGGTGACGAGACCTCCAACCCAGACCCGTGACCCCACCTCACGAGTAGCCATATCGGCCACAGTGAAGACTCCCTGCGAACTCAACCATGCGCGGAGATAACGAAGCGGGTGGTCCCCAGGAGATGTCCCCGTAAATACTCGATCGGAAATCATCATCTCGTGATCGCTCAGAGGAGGGAACAGTGGTAGCGGGGGAGGCGTGCTGGTGTGGGGGAGGTGTTGGGGGTGCTCGTTGGCCAAGTATCCCGCGGACCACAGAGCCTCTCGCCGGTTGAGTTCCAAGTCTTCTAAAGCCCCAGAACTGGCGAGTGCTTCTATCTGGCGGGAAGAAAGACCCACTCTTCTGGCAAACTCCGTGGGATTGGCAAAAAGCCCCCTCGTCTGACGCTCTTTCACTATCCGCTCAGCAGTATCGTCTCCGATGCCCTTAATGCTGGCCAATCCCAGCCGAGTGGCCAGTTGACCATCTCGACGGTGGGTGAGTGTGGGATCTTCCTGATCGGGATCAAAAACAGACGAGGGTGTGGGCTGTTCGTAGTGCCGACACTGATCCAGGCCGGTAGGTGATGCGCCCTGAGGAGAAACCGGCTCTACTGAGGCATAGACACCGGAATATTGCACCGATGGCTTCCTCACCTCGACTCCATGGCGCTCTGCATCAGAGACAAGAGAAGCTGGCGCGTAGAACCCCATCGGCCACGCCCTCAGCAGCCCCGCAAGAAACGCAGCGGGGTAGTGAAGTTTCAACCACGCGCTGGCATAGACCAGCAGCGCAAAGCTCAGCGAGTGGCTCTCGGCGAAGCCAAAACTGGCGAACGCCTGAATCATGGCGTAAATACGGTCAGAGGTTGCCTGATCGAGACCGTGTGAAGCCATACCCCGATAGAGGGTTTCACGTAATGATTCAATGCGTTCCAGGCCTCGCTTCGATCCCATAGCTCGGCGCAACAAATCGGCGTCTTCTCCGGTACATCCCCCCACCGTCATCGCAATTTGCATGAGTTGCTCCTGAAAGATGGGAACACCCAACGTGCGCTCCAGGCAGCCCTCCAGCAGTGGGTGCGGATACTGGATGGGCTCTTGTCCCGCTTTTCGCTTCACAAAAGGGTGAACCGCGCCGCCCTGAATAGGGCCGGGTCTAACCATCGCGATCTGAATCGCGAGGTCATAGAACCTTCTCGGTTGCAGTCGCGGAAGTAGCGCCATTTGCGCCCTGGACTCCACCTGAAAAACGCCGATGGAATCAGCTCGACAGAGCATGTCATAGACACCCTGTTCGTCACGGGGCAGAGTGTCGAGTTCCCATTTCTCGCCCAATCTCTGCTCGACAAGGTCGAAAGTGTCTCTAATAGCTTCGAGAATGCCTAATCCCAGGAGGTCAAACTTGACCAAACCCATCCATTCGCAATCATCCTTATCCCACTGCAGAACCGTTCTTTTTTCTCTTCGAGCAGGCTCAATAGGCACTACTTCTGAGACCGGCCTATCGGTGAGAACCATTCCTCCAGAGTGGATACCCAAATGGCGAGGCAGGGTCAACGTTCGCAGAGCCAAGGCTGTGACATCAGGAGGAATCGAATGCGACTCGCTCTCGCGGAGGACGCCAGATCTTTCTACTTGTCGAGAGAAAGCATTTTGTTGACCAGGACTGTAACCCAGAGCACGCGCCATATCCCGCACCGCACTCTTGGCCTTGTATTCGATTACTGTGGCGACCTGGGCTGCTTGGGTTCTGCCATAGCGCTCATAGACATATTGGATGACCTCCTCACGTCGTCGGGATTCGAAATCCACATCGATGTCGGGCTCTTCATCCCGCAGTGCCGAGAGGAACCGCTCAAAAGGGAGGTTGTAATAGATGGAATCCACCGCGGTGATATCCAACAAAAAACACACCGCTGAATTGGCTGCAGAGCCACGGCCCTGACACAAAATTCCTCGAGATCTTGCGAAAGCCACAATGTCGTGGACGATCAGGAAATACCCCGCAAAGTCTTTGCGATCAATGAGTTCAAGTTCACGCTCGATTCTCTGCCTGACCTCTGGTTTCGCACCCGGATATTTACGAGGAATAGCCTCCTCAATGAGCTCTCGCAGATAGCTCATGGTGGTGTGACCGTCGGGACAGAGTGTGCGAGGTAAGCCGGGTTGTACTTTTTTGAGCGAAAAGCTCAACTCGCGTGCGATGTCGGCGCTGCGGAGAACAGCATCGGGGTACTGAGCAAACCGTCGGAATTGCTCACTCCCAGAGCGCAAATAAGCGCTGGGAGAAGCCGGAAGCCAGGGCGACAAGGATTCCATACTGCTGCGCGCCCGAACAGCCGCCATCGCCTGGGCGAGATCTGCTTCGCCCGGAGTCGCGTAGTGAACAAGACCTGTCACCACTGTGGGAAGACTGTGTCGAGCGGCCAAAGACGCCAAAAAGTCGTTGTGCACGCTATCCAGGGGATGCTGATGGTCAAAGAGCTCCACCACAACGTTGCCTGGGCCAAATCTCTCCATCAAGGACAGCAAAGCCTTTTCGCTTCGTTCCTGTTCTGTGCGCGAGGGCGCTCGGTGGGGGGCAAGCGGGGCTCGAAGAGGACCTTTTCTGCACCCGGTCAAAATCATCCACTGGTCACGGCCAATATCCGCAAGAGTGTCGCGATCACACGTCAAGACTCCTTTCTCGCCCGAGGACAGGTGGGCTTCGGTAAGGGCTCGAGACAGTGTGTGATAGCCCTCTTCGCCTCGGGCTAAGACCACAAGATGCTCTCCCGGAGGATCTTCTGTGTCTGTTCGAGAGGCATCAGACTCGAGAGTGATTTCGGCCCCAAAAACGGTAGGCATCTGATGAAGAGCAGCCGCTTCCGCAAAACGCACAGCGCCGTAGAGTCCATTGTGATCGGTCAGAGCAAGGCCGCGCAGGCCCAGACTGTGTCCTGTTTCCACGAGCTTTTCCGGTGATGAAACTCCATCTAAAAAGCTGAAGCTGCTGTGCACATGCAACTCGGCGTACTCAATCGAATCCTCGAGGGGCTCAGTGTTGCCTGCTGGAGGCTGATAGGGCGCGCGATGTGAGGACCACGCAGACGAATCACCTGCGTCAGCACCTACGGGTGGAGAGCTACCCGGACGAGATGCTTCACGGAGACGCCGTTCGTGTTCCGACCAAGAAATAGGAGGGTTACTCCACCCCATCAGTCATACCGTGCCTCAAGAGACCACGCGTGGTTACACAACGACACCAACCAGCCCATGCCCGCTTCATCAATGACTTGAAGGCGGTGCACAAAACGACTCCTCGTGGGATCCCACCATTTTTCCCACACTGGCCACGGTCCCGCCCACGAGGTAACTTTCACTCGCCGGGAACCCGAGACAAGCCACGCTGGTGGGCTCGAGAGCTCTGCTCGAGAAGACACCGTGACCGCATTTCCATCGCCGCCCAGCACGGAAACTTCTCGGGGAGTAGAAAAAATCGTTGCAGGAAGCGGGCTGGGAAGAGAACCGGGGAGAGGCCCCGAAGGGTCAGGGTTCTCATAATCCCCCCACGTCGTCACAACGTGAGTGTCCGAGGGCAAGCGCCCCTTCCTGGATGTCCCCGTCACCACACCGTGTGCACCGACCAGTCCCTGAACACGGGAGAGAACGTGATGCACTCGTGAATCGGGTCCAGCGCCCCATAAACCCGGCTCATGAGAAGAAAGATCTTCGGGGTCTAACGCCTCATATTCAACCCAGCTAACAGCAGGAGGGGCATTCCCTTCGCTGTTGTCACTGTCTCGAAAAGCTTGCTCTAACTGCCAACGGACACGATCAAGGATGTCGGACGCCTCGAAGAATCGAGGGTGATTCCAGATTCTTATCAGTTCGGAACCATCGTCATATCCCACCGTGATACGAAGGCGAGTCACCACCATTCCGCCGGCTCGGACTCTTGTCTCATACTGCTGCGTTCGAGCTTTCAGGCTAAAAGCGACCTGCTCTACGAGAGTGCAGGACTCGGGTAATTCCATACGCTCGCGAGTGTCCTGTGGGGCATCGCGAACCAGCAGAGGTGTTCCTGAATTCCCTGTAGCGAGGTGAAATAACCGCTCACCCGGTACACCCAGCCGCTCCCGAATGGCATCGAGACCGAGCTCAACAAAATCACCCACCGTATGTAAGCCCAGACGTTGCAACAGTGACACTGTCTCTGGTTCTCCTAAAACATCGAGGGGCATCTCAGAGAGAAAAAGCTGTTGTTCCCCAGGTTCCACTCGACGCAGCGGGTAGCGATGGCTGGTGCTTTGTGCGGCAGTCACCGCGGTGAACAGGTCATCAGCGATGCCAATGCGCCCCTCGGCCAGAGGCTCACTACGCACAAGAGCGTCCACGAGCATCCGGCTAGCTGCTTCTTCGCTGCCATAGAAACGCTCTAAACCCCTGGCTCCAAAAGCCACGAGACCAGGACCTAAGACAGCGTGTTGGGGCACATACTCCGTAAGGTCTCTCAGTACTCGATCAAAAGCTGAGCGATCACGATGCTCGTCGTGGGGAATAAGAACCAGAGTGGGAAGCAGGGTGTGGGCTTCACGACGTTTCATACCCGGTCGCACACCCTCCTGGGTGGCGTTGAGCGAGCACTCCACCACCACTCCGCCCTGTATCAGGGCAAGAGGTTGTCCGGGTAGAGCTTCCCCGCAGGAATCGTCACGGTATGCCGCAACAACAGGCCATCGCGGACACCACAGAACGATGCTTCTGGTCATAAAACTAGCCCGCCTTCCGGTGCTGAGCCATATCGATCACGGGAGCTAACGGGGAGGCTTCGTGGACACCAGCATGGTCAATGACGACATCACACACCCGAGTGGTGTGCCCCGACCGGGGAGTGGACTTCACGCGCACATAGTGTTCGCGAAGAAGGCCTCGACCCGTGTCGACTCCGTCCCAGCGATGTTCGACCGAGAGTGTGGCGTCCACTCGAGGCCACCGAGACCTGACCAATACAGTGGATTGCCTTTCTCGCAGTCGCCCATAAAGAGCTGATAACGCACGATCGCTGGGTGGGGGGACAGAACCCAGAGCACACACGCCCACCACATCGATGAGAGCTCCTACAACCGACATCCACTGCGCACCAGGGGAGGGCACAAGAACCAGACGGTCGAGATTAACGCCCAACTCTTCAGCTGCAGCGAGGCCCACATCGGGCATACCCACCACAGCGCACCACGTACCTTTCTGCGTGGTCTCAGCCAACAATGACCACAGCAGAGACGCAGAAGAGTCCACAGAATAGACAGCGCCTGTCAGCAGTCCACCCTGAGGGAAAAGGCTCTTCAGCGCTTCGTGAACAGGGAAAACCCGAGGATCTGCCGTCGTCTTCTCCATCGTGTGAATACGTTGACGCAACGCCTCCACATCAGCACGAGTCGGCTCGTGCTGATCGACAACGAGAGCAGGGGACATAGAGCTATATTCGAACATTTGTTCGATTGTGTCAACATCCACTGACACGCCCACAAAAACAGGGCCCTTCACCCTGGTGAAAGACCCTGTCGTCGCGTGCGCGAGGGGGGACTTGAACCCCCACGCCCTAATACGGGCACTAGCACCTCAAGCTAGCGCGTCTGCCATTCCGCCACCCGCGCGCACACCATGTCATTTGCATAACACGACGCGACCGAGACACGACATTACCACTAAAGTCCACCGGGCATCAGGCCCATGCTTTAGCGTTAGGGCATGGGCTTACTGGATGCACTCCTGCTGGGGCTCATCCAAGGTCTGACAGAATTTCTCCCCATTTCCTCCAGCGCACACCTGCGCATTGCAGGAGAGTTCTTGCCCGCGGCAACAGACCCGGGCGCGACCTTCACGGCGATAACCCAAATTGGCACCGAATTGGCGGTCTTGGTGTATTTCGCCTCAGATATCGGGCGCATTCTTAGCTCCTGGTTCCGATCAGTGAGCAGAGGAAAAACCTGGTGGGCACAGGCTTCTCGTGACGAACGCGCACAGGCTCGGATGGGCTGGCTGATCATCGTGGGGACACTTCCCATTGTGATTGTTGGATACACCGCACAGGAGTACATTCGGGGAGCTTTTCGCTCGCTCTGGCTCGTTGCCACGGTGCTCATTGTGTTCGGCTTGATCTTGGCCGCAGCCGACTGGTGGGGCCGAAAAACCAGGGACCTTACCCACCTCACCGCACCCCACGGTCTGCTCTACGGTCTAGCCCAAACACTGGCGCTCATACCGGGAGTTTCTCGCTCTGGTGCCACTATCGCCATGGGTCGAACACTGGGGTACGACCGGGTATCCGCCACACGGTACTCTTTCCTGCTCGCGATTCCCGCAGTGCTTGGCAGCGGATTCTATGAGCTGAATACGGCGCTCACCAGGCCGGAACTGGCAGGACCTTTTGGTCTCGTAGAGATAACCGCAGCAACGGTGGTGGCCTTCGGAGTCGCACTCGCTGTCATCGCATGGCTCATGCGCTACATCGCGACCAAAAGCTTCATGCCCTTTGTCATCTACCGGGTAGCACTCGGAAGCGCTCTCCTGATAGCTCTCGGAACTGGGGCCATCGACCCGCTATGACTCGGTCGACCCTGGCCTATCGGGGCGACTTTGGAGATACTTTTCAAACTCTTCGGCGATAGCGTCCCCGGAGGCCTCTGGCGCGTCAGCGGCGTCCCTCGCTTGCTCTAGTTGGTCGATGTAGGCGGTCATGTCATCGTCCTCAGCAGCAAGCGCATCGATGCCCTCCTCCCAGCGCAGCGCCTCCACCTCGAGTGCTTCACGATCGGTATCAATTCCGGTCATTTCTTCAAGCTTCTCCAGTAGAGCAAGAGTTGCCTTGGGAGAGGGGGACGTGTGGACGTAGTGGGGGACATGTGCCCATAGGTGCAACGAGGGTATTCCGGCCTCTGCTGCGGCGAGCGAGAGGACAGTGAGCACGCCGACCGGCCCTTCGTAGGACGACTTTTCTATATCGAAATGTTCCCGGATGTCGTGGTCGTCACTCGTCGCTGTTACCCGGACGGGCCTCGAGTGCGGAACATCGGCGAGCATTGCTCCGAGGAACACGATGGATTCGATTCCATGTGTCAGGGCGAGGTCCACCATGGTCGACGCGAAGGAGCGCCACAGTCGAGAGGGCTCTTGTCCCAACAGAACGAATGGTGTTTCCTCATCACCTGCCTCTGGCCCATACAGGGTGATGTCTGGCCAGTTGAGAAAACGAGTGCCATCGCTCGCGTGCTCAACGAGGGGTCTGGTGAGCTGGAAGTCGAAATACTCCTCTGGATCTACCTGCGAAAGCACCAGGTGGACGCGCTGATCGAGAAGAGTTTGTGCCGCAGTGGTCGCAGAGTCACCCGCATCATTCCAGCCTTCAAACGCGACAATGAGCAGCTTGCTCGGGTCGCTCAAGGGGCTTTGGGACATGCAACCTCCGGTGGGGTGGCACCAGCCTACCCCTCTTGGGGCGCCCAGTAGACTTCGACGATATGGACCAGATGCAGGCCGTGCTATTCGATATGGATGGCACCATCATCGACTCCGAGCCCTACTGGATGACCGCTGAGCGTGAGCTCGTCGAGAGCTTCGGTGGCACCTGGAGCGAAGAGCAGGCCTACGCTCTGGTCGGAAGTGGTCTGTGGAATTCAGCATCGCTGTTGCGGGCAGCTGGTGTCGATCTGGAGTTGGATGACATCGTTCACCGGTTGAGTGATCGGGTTCTCGCCCAAATCGAGGAAGCTGTCCCTTGGCGACCAGGCGTTCGCGAGCTGTTTACGAGCCTTCTCGACGCGGGGAGTCCCTGCGCCCTGGTGACGATGTCGTTGCGAAAAAACGCAGAAGCTCTCGCCAGGGCTGTCGCACGAGAACTTGACCAGGAGGTCTTCCAGACGATTGTGGCCGGTGATGATGTCACCTCACCGAAACCCAACCCGGAGGCCTACCTCACGGCAGCTGAAGCTTTGGGAGTCGATATTCGCTCCACGGTGGCTCTCGAAGACTCGGCTTATGGTGCAGCCAGTGCGTTTTCGGCTGGAGCCGTCACGATCGGAATTCCCCTGCATGTCGGTATTCCAGAAAGCTCGGTCCACGTCATGTGGTCATCACTCGAGGGTGTGACCGTGAATCACCTCCGCGAGGTCTGGCGGACGGAGCGAATGGTGGGCTCGGCATGACCCCTCGGCGAGGTGTATTTCAGGTCGGTGACCACGTTCAGTTGCGCGGGCCCAAAGGAACCCTGCACACCGTCACCCTAGAAAAAGGGGGAAGCTTTCACACCCATAAAGGTCAGATCCTCCACGACGACGTCCTCGGTCTCCCCGAGGGCTCTGTGGTAAACACTGACCGGGATATTCCCTACCTAGCTCTTCGACCCCTGCTCTCTGATTTTGTTCTCTCCATGGCTCGGGGAGCAGCCATCATCTATCCCAAGGACGCAGCCCAGATTGTCTCGTTGGCCGACATACAGCCGGGTCACCGGGTCATGGAGGCGGGGGTCGGTTCGGGAGCGCTCAGCATGTCTATCCTTCGAGCAATCGGCGAGGAGGGCGCTCTCACATCTCTCGAGCGGAGGGACGAATTTGCGGAGATAGCTAAGGCCAACGCGGAAACCTTTTTCGGGCACTCCATACCCCAGTGGACTATAGAGGTCGGAGATTTCCAGGAGCTCGCTATGGCCCACCCCGAGGGCAGTGTCGACAGGGTGGTGTTAGACATGTTGGCTCCCTGGGAGTGCATCGCTGCGGTGAGCCACGTCCTCACTCCTGGAGGTGTCCTCGCCGTCTACGTGGCAACGGTGACTCAGCTCTCACGCGTGGTCGAAGAAGTCAGGGCCTCTGGCCGTTTCACCCATCCTGAATCACTGGAGGTTTTGCTACGGCCCTGGCACGTTGAGGGTCTCGCTGTTCGACCCGAACACCGGATGATTGGGCACACGGGTTTTCTGATGACCGCGAGAGCACTTGCTGCGGGAGTCTCATTGCCCGAGACCAAGCGCCGAGGGGTCAAGCCCGAATACTCTGACGATGACGTCGAAGTGTGGACGCCGGGAGCAACCGGTCAACGGTACGCGAGTGATAAAAAAATCCGCAAAACGATGCGGGAAGCCCAGGGCCGGGCAGCCAAATCGACGCGAAAGAATCTCTAAGGCACGCCCCGTAGACTGGGGTAATGCCCCAATTCTCCCTCGTCGGTGTCCTCGGTATTTCCGCTCTCGTCGTGTCCGCGGGAGGAGCGCTGGCATTCACTGCGATACAGGCAGCCGAGGAGGAGCGGGTCTGTGAGGCACCGTATTCCAGCGGCAGCGCTTCTCGTTTGGTGACTGCCACCACCGGCGACTCAGGAACACCACAGGCCTCTTTTCCGACACCACTCATTTCACCTGACCGCCAGGTCACGGTCTTAAGTGAAGGGGAGGGAGAA
>Ga0181607_10005605_pt1 | contig 10608 bp, 15 predicted proteins | sample 041ome_9_FD_132420 | JGI IMG/M metagenome (GOLD analysis project Ga0181607, IMG submission 132420) | Coastal salt marsh microbial communities from the Groves Creek Marsh, Skidaway Island, Georgia - 041413US metaG (megahit assembly) | ecosystem: Environmental > Aquatic > Marine > Intertidal zone...
CAACTTGATGATAGTAAAGAACAACGTGATAGAATATCCTTAAGGATAGAAGCTCTTACCGATAGTGTTACCAAACTTGAAATATCTATATTAGATATTGAAGGTAGTTCTGAACTAGCAGCTGAAGTAGGGCCACTAAAATATATGTCAGAGATATCAGGTTTACCAATGTCAAAGGTGGTAAATATATTTGCACTTATGATTGTATTTGTATTTGACCCACTTGCTATTTCATTAGTATTGGCATTTAATACATCACTTAAGATTGATAGAGGAGAAACTGATAAAAAGAAAGTAGTTGAGAAACGAATACTTTATGATGATATTGATGAAGATGATGACAAACTACAATCTGAAATGGCTGAAAACTCACGTGAAGATTACAGAGTTGAGCTAAGTGATGAACAAGAAAAGATATTATCAGATATTATAGAAGAATCAAATGATGTAAGAGATATAATAGAATATGACGAAGCTGATTTAAACCAGGATGGTATTGTTTCTGAAGAAGAAAAAAGAGAGTGGTATGAAAATCGCGGTGGATGGAGAGATGATATAATGGTCAACCATATTATATGCACCCTTGGTTTGATTGGGGTAAAAGAGAACGTTGGATAAACAATAGAAAAGCAATTGACTATTGGTTAAATTACAGAGGTGGTTCTCGTAAAGCACTTAAGGAAATAAAGTCAGAATATCCAACAGATTTTGAGTCAAAAACTTATTAAATAAAAACTTGACTTTGTAAAGTAATTTTACTATATTAAAGAGTAATTACTAACAAACCCTTATACTAATGAATTTAGGATACGCTTGTATCAACATGACTCTTGGTAAACAAAAACCAAAAGTAACAACAAATCGGTCAATGATTAAAAGAACCTTTTTAGAAAAAGGTCTTGATTATGCTGGTGAGTTATCCCTTCAAAATGCACAAGATTTACTTACCATTCTTAAATGGAATAACAAAAACAATATCAAATGTTTTAGATTATCATCTGATATATTTCCTTGGGCATCTGAGTATGGTATTGAAAACTCACCATACTATAAACCAATAAAACATATACTCAAAATATGTGGTGACTATGCCAAAGATAATGGTATTCGTATCACTGCACATCCTGGTCCTTTTAATGTTCTTGTTTCTCCAAAGGACAATGTTGTAGAAAATACTATTACTGATTTAGAATTACATGGTAAAGTATTTGATATGTTAGAATTATCTCGTACTCCATACAACAAATTAAACATACATTGTAATGGTGTTTATGGTGATAAGATTTCTGCAATGGATAGATTCTGTAAGAACTTTGAAAGACTATCAGAGTCCGTACAATCACGTCTAACGGTAGAGAACGATGATAAGTCATCAATGTACTCGGTAAAAGATTTGATGTACATACACGAAAGAATTGGAATTCCTATTGTATTTGATTATCATCACCACAAGTTTAACACAGGTGGTTTATCAGAACAAGAAGCATTAGAGTTAGCAATCTCAACTTGGCCAAAAGATATCAAACCAATTGTTCATTATTCAGAATCAAAAGCATTACACGAAAGTAATGAAAAACTAAAACCACAAGCTCACTCAGATTACATTAATGACTTACCCAACTTATATGGTAATGATGTAGATGTAATGGTAGAAGCTAAGGCAAAAGAATTGTCTATACTACCTTTTATTAAATAATGATTATACCTGAAGAAATATTATCAACTATTAAAGAAAATAAAGGTATCAGAAAAAACTTTATTAATAAAACAAAATATTTCTATGGTTCTGATTCTAAACCAAAGTGGGAAAAAAATAAAAACAAAAAAGATAGGTCATACTACCTTGATAATCCAATAGAATATAAATTTAATAATAGTGGATATAGAACTTTTGATGACTTTGACCAAAAAAACAAAGGTGTTGTAACTTTAGGTTGTAGTTTTACAGAAGGAATAGGCCTTCACTTAGAAGATGTATGGAGTTATAAGATTGCAAAAACCTTAGATAAACCATTATATAACTTAGCAGTAGGTGGTAAGGGTATTAGAGATTCGTTTGAAAGATTGGTATCTTTTGGTGACTACTTGGACTATGACTATGTTTTTTTATTTGTACCACCAAAGGGAAGAGTTAGTATATATTTTGGGGATAATAGAATTGTTCATTCATCGGATTATCCAGAACTTTCTGATAAAGGTGATTACTTTGATTTTTTACCAAGTATACAAAATGATATTGATTTGGTAAAATATAAAACAATCCTATTTAATGGTAGTAAGTTTGAAGAATACTTTTACCAATTTACTTATTTAAATTTAATAAAATATTATCTACAATCACGTGGTAAGGTATTAATATACGAAACTTGGAATAATCTAAACCAACTTTACTCAATGAAAAATAAAGATGAAATTATCTGTAAAGATATTGAAGCAAGAGATGGTCATTGGGGAACTAAAAAACAACATTTTATTTACGAACTATTTATAAAGAAATATGAAGAACTTAATAGTAATAGGTCATCCTGATAAAAAATCATTTTGTTATAACGGTATTTTACAAACTATTGTAAAACGGTTAGAATATTGGGGAGAAGAGTATCATGTAATAGATTTATATGAAGAAAAGTTTTCTCCATCTCGTTGGTATAAAAACCAAAAGGATGTTAAAAAATATCAAGAGTTAGTAAAAGAAAGTAAAAGAATATATTTTATATCACCCGTTTGGTGGTTTAGATGTACTCCTTTGTTAGAAGGATTCTTTGACCAAGTATTTACACCAGGATTTGCTTATAAGTTTCAGAAGATAACAAATACCTATGGATTTCCCGTACCATTACTAAAAGACAAAAAAGTAAGAACTTATCTTACACATGGTGCACCTGCACTACCTGTTTTAACATTATACGTTAATTCTGTTAGACTACGATTAGAAATGGGGGTTTATTCTTTTGTATTCGGTTGGTTTAAAACAAAGACACGACAATTTTGGTCAGTACCATTTATCTCAAATAAAAAACGAGTAAAATATTTACAAAAAGTCAGAAGTGATATAGATTACGACTTCAATTATAGAAAATGAAATTAAGAGATAATCAAGAATTACCAGTTGCAATAGGAGTAGAGTTTTTTAAAACTCCTAAAATGCAACCATCTATTATCGTAGCTCCAACTGCGTTTGGTAAGTCTATTGTTATTGCTCATATAGCTCGTGGTATTGGTGAACGAGTTTTAGTATTACAACCATCAAAAGAATTACTTGAACAAAATTACAATAAGTTTACAACATTAGGTGGTGAAGCTTCAATATACTCGGCTTCTATGGGTGAGAAAGAAATCGGTGATGTAACCTATGCAACTATTGGTTCTATTATAAACATTGCACACGAGTTTAGGTCATTAGGATTTACAAAGGTTATTATTGACGAGTGTGATAGATACCCAAGAAACAAAAGTGGTATGTTACGAAGATTTGTAGAAGGTATGAAAGCAACTCACGTTCTCGGTCTTACCGCAACTCCACTTAAACTACAAACTAATATGGGTGAAACAGGTCCTTATTCTAAATTAGTAATGTTGACTAATCGTTCCAAACATGGAATGTTTTTTAGACATATACTCAATGTTTCTCAAATTGAAGAGATGGTGGAAAAAGGATTTTGGACTCCATTGAAGTATCAGTCTTATGATTTTAATACTGGTGAGTTAGTATTTAATTCAAGTGGTGCTGAGTTTACAAATAAGTCTATTGAGAAAGCTTACGAAAATCAAAACATTGAAGATAAGATTGTTAAAAAATGTTTTGAACTTGATGGTAGGAAATCTATATTAGTAGCCGTTCCTACCATTGACCAAGCTACACGACTTGCACAAAAGATACCAAGTGCGGCCATTGTTACTGGTGATACGCCAAAGACAGAACGAAACCGAATAATAGAAGAATTCAGAAATCAACAGATACGAGTGATTGTTCAAGTAAATGTTCTTACTGTTGGATTTGATTATCCTGAATTAGACTGTTTAATTACAGGCAGACCAACTGCATCAATCTCTTGGTGGTATCAATTTGTTGGTAGAGGAACTCGTATTCATCCTGATAAAGAAGATTGTTTGGTAGTTGACTTTGTAGGTTCATACGAAAGATTTGGTAAGGTTGAAAAACTTTATTACAAAGAAGGAGAAGATGGAACTTGGGAACTTTATGGTGAAAATAAAAAACAAATAACTGGTATTCCTATTCACGAGATTGGATATCATTTAGAGGGTGGTATTGATATTACCAAGAAAATAGATAAAGATGGTGATGAGGAAAAAGTGTTTATGACTTTTGGTAAATACAAAGGTAAACCAATAAGGGCATTACCACCATACTATAGAAAATGGTTATTAAAAAATATTACCTGGAATCCTTACAATCAAAAAATTAAAGAAGAAATAGAACGACTAGAAAAAATAAAACTATGAATAAATTAGACTCAGATTATTTAAACTTACTTAGTGACATTCTTAGTAATGGAGTAGACAAAGAAGATAGAACAGGAACAGGCACTATATCCATATTTGGACATCAATTTGTTCATAGTATGTCAGATGGGTTTCCACTTCTTACTACAAAGAAGATGGCAGTTAAAACTATGATGACTGAACTAAAATGGTTTCTAAAAGGAAGAACTGATATCCAATATTTGAGAGATAATAATTGTAAAATTTGGGATGGTGATTATGAAAAGAGTGGTAGAACCGATGGTACTCTTGGGCCTATCTATGGTAAGCAATGGAGAAGCTGGGGAGAGTATGAAGCAGGTTATCCTGAAAGTCAAATAGACCAAATTAAAAATCTTATAGAACAAATAAAAACAAATCCTGACAGTAGAAGATTGATGGTTTCGGCTTGGAATGTTGGTGAGTTAGATGAAATGGTTTTACCACCTTGTCATTATGGATTTCAAGTTTATACAAGACTTCTTAACTTAGATGAAAGGATTTCTATCCATAATAAAAATTCAGACCCCATCACACGCTCATCTGATTATTTTCACGAACATATGGATGCTTATGGAATACCACGAAGAGTTATTTCTCTTATGTGGAACCAAAGAAGTTGTGATACTTTTTTAGGACTTCCATTTAATATAGCATCTTATGCTACTTTACTACTACTATTGGCACACGAAGTTGATATGTATCCAGGTGCTCTTATAGGTAATCTTGGTGATGTTCATTTGTATCAAAATCATACTGACCAAGCTTACGAACAACTCACAAGAAAACCGTATCCAAACTTACCAAAAATAAAATTGAGTAATGTAGATATTTTGAACGGTGAGTTTGATTATGAGATACTTAATTATAACCACCATGACAGATTACTTGCACCCTTATCAAATTAACAGATTTATAGAAAATATATATTTATTTATATGGAAGATACAATAGTAGAAGAAAAGAAAAACGACCACTCTGACCAGATTGCAGAAAATCCAATATTTTTTGATGTAAAGAAAAATTTGGATGATGTAGGATGTGGTTTTTGTTTGGCAAAATGGACACAAGTAACTATGCACCTTCAGTTAGGTCATACTCACTCTTGTCACCACCCCCCAACTCACAAAATATCTGCAGCAGAAGTAAAAAGAAATCCATCAGCTCTTCATAACACTCGATATAAGAAGTTAAAAAGAAAAGAGATGAAGGAAAATAAAAGACCAGCTGAATGTGATTATTGTTGGAATGTAGAGGATAGTTCTGATAGATTTTCTGACCGAGTATTTAAGTCAGCTGAATCTTGGTCTAAACCTTATATGGAAGAAATAAAGGATTTAAGTTGGAGAGATGATTATAATCCAAAATACGTAGAGGTTGCTTTTTCTAATGCTTGTAATTTCAAGTGTTCTTATTGTGCTCCACAATTTTCATCAACTTGGATGGAAGAAATTAGAACTCATGGTGGGTATCCAACTACAAGTGAATTCAATGCAATGCATTGGATGGAAAATGAAAAGAAAGTTCCTATTCCTCATAAAGATTATAACCCTTACGTAGAAGCATTTTGGAAGTGGTGGCCAGATTTATATAGAGATTTACATACCTTTAGAATTACAGGTGGTGAACCTTTAATGGCAAAAGATACTTGGAAGGTATTGGATTATATAATTGAAGAAGAAAATCCAAATAAAAATTTACAACTTGGTATTAATTCTAATATGGGAATACCTGATAAGTTGGTAGATAACTTTATTGAAAAAATACAACGTATTGAAGATGAAGAAAGAGTTAGAGAATTTATTATATTTACTTCTGTAGATACTTGGGGTGACCAAGCCGATTATATTAGAAACGGATTAGACTTTAATAGATGGTGGGATAATATAAACAAAGTATTAGAGAAATGTCCAAGAGTAAACTTGACTCTTATGGTTACTTATAATGCTTTGTCTGTTGTAAATTATCATAAAGTTATTGAAGGTATTTATGATTTAAAAATGAAATACGGTTCTGATGATAGATATTGGAACTCTGCAGTATTCTTAGATTCTTCTTACTTAAGATATCCAAGACATCAATCAGTTCAAATATTACCTGAGTCTTATGCTGACTTAGTTTATAAACAAACTCAATTAGCTGAATATTTTGCAACACCTGATTTTTCAACAAGATTAGTTGGTTACTCGGATATAGAAATACAGAAACTAAAAAGAATATATGATTGGATGTTATCTCCAAAAGATTTAAACGACTTAATTACAAACAGACAAGATTTCTACCGATTCTTTAATGAACATGATAAGAGACGTGGTACAAACTTTGTTGAAACATTTCCAGAAATGGAAGACTTTTATAATCAATGTAAAGAACTATGTTAAATATTCCTAGAAGAGGGCCCTATATAATTTTACCAGCTCAACGGTATGAATTATCAACGTATGAACCACACACCGTAATGCAAGGTGATTTTACAATGTGGTGTGAGTTTAAAGTTAATACAGAAGATATTGGAGAAAACTTTGGTGTATGTATGAGACCAGGTATGCACATGGGATTTTGTGTAAAAACTGAATCAGACGGTCAAGCTTGGGTTGGATTTGATTATTGGTCGGTATTAGATGGTGAAAATAAATGGGACTCTATGGTTTACCATGTACAGGAACCAAAAACTTATAATGAAAAATATTTTTGTTTTGTACAACATTCACTCGAAGATAAAAGATTTACCTATTTTATAACCGATGAAAAATATAAAGTATTAGTAAGTGGTAAAAGAGACTACGAAGGAGTTTTACAAGATTACTCCAACACATCATTTAATTTAGGATGTGGTAATTACCAAAAAGGTATGCCTGAACGTGATAAATACTTTGCTGATATAAACCTTTATAACTTGGGACTCATTGCAAATAAAAACTACTCTTATGAAGATATTTGGAATTTTATAGATAAAACAAAAAATGATAAAAGAACTCTGTCTCAACCAATGGATGATTTGGTTTTTTACTACAACTTTAAAGAAAAAAATTTATTTAAAGTATGGGATTTATCTGGTCATTGCAACTTTGCAGCCAAGAATACATACGAAGATGATTTAATTTAAATTTTAAAATATGGAAAGTAATTTTTTTAAAAAAAATAATAAAAAGAAAACTACAAATAATAATTTAAAAAACCAAAAAGGAAAATTTGGTAACACTAATACTAACTCAAAAGGAATGGGTAAAAGTACGAGTGTAAGAAAAACAGGTAGAGGAAGGTAAAATGGATATGGATAAGTTAGTAGATATATCAAAAGAAATACTTGAATTAAAATTAAAAGACACACAAACCCAAGAATCAAAATTAAAGATTCAAAAACTACAACAAGAACTTGATTTTTTAAGAAGTAAATCAAAAGACGAAAGAGAAGATATACCTGACTTGGGGTATATGGATTGGTTGGACTTCAAAAAGAACGGAGAATCAGCTGAATAAAAAATAATTTGACTTATATTAAAAAATAGATTATATTATAATATAACTTAAATACTTTTTATGAAATTAGAAAAAAATAAGGACAAGCTTAGACGAGTAGTAACTGAGTCAACCCTAACCCAATCTGAGTTATCCAAACTTCAAGAAAAATTGGATTATGGATTGAGAAGATTTGGTGGTATTGGTTTATCATCTAACCAAGTTGGTATAAACGAAAGAGTGTGTTTGATAAATGTTAAAGAACCACTTCTTTTAGTAAATCCTAGAATAGTTGAACAGAGTGAAGAAAGTGTAGCTTACTTAGAACAATGTTTATCTATACCAAGAACTATGGGAAAGGCAGTTTCAACTGTCCGTAGTAAATCAGTAACCGTTGAATGTGATAATCTTGGTATGGTTACATTCTCACCTGATAGTGATACTTGGAATACTAACGATGATTTTTGGAATGATGAGGGTATGTTAGAGTGTGTAGTAGCTCAACATGAGATAGACCATCTTAATGGTATTTTAATCACAGACCCCATACGAAGGTATGTTAAACAACATACTAATAAAAAAACTTACGGTAGAAATGACAAGGTGATGGTAAAACTTGAAGATGGTTCTACTGAGTTTGTAAAATACAAACATATATTCGATAACACAGGTGGACTTCGGTCTCCTTATTTAGAAATCTTATAATTATATAGATATGGCAAAATTAGTTTATACAGTAGATGAAGAATACAATCGTGAGGCTTCTAATATAGAACTTACAGTACCTGACGATATGACTATTCATGAATTCAAGGTTATTTGTGTACGTTTAGCTTCGGCTATGGGATATCATTCGGAAACTATTAAAAAAGGATTTGGTGATTTATTGCATGGTGGAGATAACGTAGAAGAACTAAGACAACTATTGGATGACCTCAAAATCGGCAGAAATAATAGATAAATTATTTAGAAGAATTCTTGAACAAGAAGTAATTAACCAAGCTCTCTGTGAATTAATAGTAGAATCTGGTTTAATTACAAAAGATGAACTTGAATTTAAAATAAATAATAATATAGATTTTGTAAATGATACTTACAAATCTCTCAAACCAATACCAAAAAAAGAAAACGAAGAAGTAGAAATGCTTCCTTATTACGGTGACATTGGTGAGGCTTAGTTCCCTTAACTAATTTATTTTTTATGAAAAGATTATACCTTACTTTAATTTTAATACCATTATTTTATTTAATTTTTGGATTTGTAAGTAAAAATACAATAACTGATAAAGTAGAATTACCAATCGAAGAACATATTGAATACTTGGATGAAATTGAAGTCTTAGAAAGATTAGAACGATATGAACTTATACAAGCTCTTATCGAAGTGGAATCAAATGGAAGAGTAAACGCTCTTGGTGATTTACACTTAGGTGAACCATCTATTGGTGTATTACAGATTAGAAAAGTAATGGTAGATGATATCAATAGAATTTTAAAAATGAAGAAATCAAAGTTAAGATACACTTATGATGATAGATATGATAAATATAAATCAGTTGAAATGTTTTACATCTATATAGACCATTACCACGAAGGAGTAAATGATTTTGAAGTATTGGCTAGAAGTTGGAATGGTGGTCCTTATGGATATAAAAAACCATCAACTCTTCAATATTGGACAAAAGTTAGTAATGAACTTGAGGCAGTAGAATGACATTTTTATTAGAAATATTATTAGGTGTATCTTTGGTAATTATTATAACACTTGGAGTGGCTGTAAGAAACTTACTATTACAGAACGAACAGTTAGAAGATACTTTAGTAGAAACAATAAAAGAACTAAGAGAAAAAATAGAAAACGCTTACGAAGATATACAAAAAGCAGATATACGTGGTTCATTTGAAGCTGATGATGAAGTTGGTTCTGTATTTACTACATTAAAAGATATTATAACGAATTTAAGAAATATAATTTAATATGCCAAAGAAAAGAAGAAAAAAATCAAAAATGTATTTCGGTACACCTGCTCAAGAAGCAATAATCGAATACAATAAAAGTACAGATCCAGTAGAAAGAAGTAAGATATACGAAACGAGAATAAAATATCCTTTTGAAAAATTAGCAGAAAATGTTTTAAATACATTTAAGTTTTCTTATTTTGATGTACCAAAAAAAGATATTCAGACTGAAGTAGTTTCTACAATGGTTGAAAAAATGCATATGTTCAAAGAAGGAAAGGGTCGAGCTTTTTCTTATTTTACTATTATTGCAAAGAATCATTTGATTTTAAAAAATAATGGAAACTATAAAAGATGGCAAAAAAATTATTTGATTTCTGATATGCCACAAACTTGGAATCCTGAAAATGATTTTCATGAAAAAGAAGAAAATAGAGATTACCAAGAATTCAAAAAAATTATGTTAGAATATTGGGATAAAAATTTAAATTTTGTTTTTACAAAGAAAAGAGATTTACAAATTGCAGATGCGGTATTAGAACTTTTTCGTAGAAGTGATTATATTGAAAATTTTAATAAAAAACATTTATATCTACTTATAAGAGAGATGACTGATTGTAAAACTCACTACATTACTAAAGTTGTAAATGTAATGAAAGAACATCAGAGAAAAATGTTAAACGAATATTTAGAAAACGGAGACATTCA
>Ga0181607_10005616_pt1 | contig 10599 bp, 4 predicted proteins | sample 041ome_9_FD_132420 | JGI IMG/M metagenome (GOLD analysis project Ga0181607, IMG submission 132420) | Coastal salt marsh microbial communities from the Groves Creek Marsh, Skidaway Island, Georgia - 041413US metaG (megahit assembly) | ecosystem: Environmental > Aquatic > Marine > Intertidal zone...
TAACAGAACTAAAAAGTACTTTGGATTTTGACAATGGTAATATATTATCTATGTTAGATATGCCTATAGAAGGGGAACAAGTAGAAAAGATTAAACCAAAAAAGAAAAAGGATGTTTTAGATTGGTTTAAAAATGATGTTCCTTCTTCAGGAATTTATCAAAATTTAGAAGATACTAATAAAGAAGTAATAATGATGAATAAAAGAAAAGAAGAAGTTGAGAATACCCTATCTAAGGAAGAATTAAAAAAGGTAGATAGAATTCAATATTTAATGAAAAATAAGAAGGATAAGAAATTAAATAAGCAAAAAATCTACGACGATTATATGAAAATTACTTGTGAAAATTATATTTCTAGTAAGGAAGATGAAACCGATTTATTTGACACCTGTTTTCAATGTCATAATGAAATGGTTTTAAATCATAATACGGGTATGTTAAATTGTAATTCTTGTGGTATGACTGAGAAGATTATTGTAGATAGTGATAAACAAAGTCATAAAGAACCGCCTAAGGAAATGACTAGTTTTTCCTATAAAAGAATTAATCATTTAAATGAGATTTTATCACAATTTCAAGCAAAAGAAACTACTGAAATTCCAGAGGAAATTTACAATAAAATATTAATTGAATTGAAAAAAGAAAGGATTGAAAACATGGCACTTTTAACTAAAGAGAAACTTAGGGAAATACTAAAGAAAATAAACGAAACAGATTATTATGACCATATACCTTATATTATTAATCAATTAAATGGATTACCACCTCCAAGTATTAGTCCAGAAGTAGAAAATATTATTAGAGGGTTATTTTTACAATTACAACACCCTTTTAACTTATTTTGTCCAGAAGATAGAAAGAATTTTTTAACATATGGTTATACCCTTTATAAGATTTTCGAATTATTAGAATTAGATGAATATTTGTGTAATTTTAATTTTTTAAAGGATAGAAAGAAATTGTATGAACAGGAACAAATCTGGAAGAAAATATGTAATGAATTAAAGTGGGAATTCATCCCATCTATTTAAGGGATAGATGGGATCAATAAGAAGAATTCATCCCATCTATTTAAGCGATAGATTATTGAGGATTGTTATTTTGTTTTTCAATTTAATTTAAAAATTGTTTTTACTTATACTAATTAAAACTTTTATTATATATTCTTTGTTAGATTATTTCAAAAATGTCTGAAAAAGTTTCTCCTAAGGTATCTAATCAATCCTATAAGGATTGTATGAAACCAGTGGCATTATCTAAGTTAGATAATAATGAATTTTACACTGTCTTTGGTTTGTATCGTGGTTTAAAAACTATAGATCCTTATCAACCTGATGGTAGTAATATAAAAAAGGAGTATATTTCTATTTTCAATAATCATTATATTTCATTAGATAGTAGGACTAAAAGTTTTCCTAGTATCATTGTCTTTTGTAAGGTATCTACTTTTAAAAAAGATGATATTATGTATGATGAAACTAGTCATTCAGGTGATTTTAATTTTAATTACAGTAAAACTTATACTGATAATTATGATCCTATTTTTGGAAAAAATAATAAATTTGATGGAGAAAATGAGGAACAAACATTTACTAAAACTATAGAAAATGGAATGAATATTTATGTTTATCAATATTATTACATTTATGTGTCTGAAGATGCAATTAATAGATATGTAAAATCACATACTGATGTTGATATTGAGTATAATCAAGAACAATATAGGTCAATTCAAGTTAAACATGTTAGTTTTACTAAATCTATGTTTCTATACTTTTATAAATATCTTATTGATAAGAAAAATATTATTCAACTTCCTTATATTGATATGACAGCATTCTTTTATAAGGAATGTCAAACAGAATTACGTAAGGAAGATATTACACAACAAGAATTTATTAATAAGATTAAATGGTATTTTAATATTTTAGAATCAGGTTATTACCCAGGACAACGTACTAATTTTGAAACAAATAAGGCTACTGAGGTAGATTGTTTAAAGAAAACACATACAAAAGAACAAATAGAATTCAAAAGTAGTGTTAAACAGGATTTCACAACAAGTGTTCTTCAATCTTTTAATGATAAATCTTATTACTATAATCAAAAATATTGTTTAGTTAGTCTAGATGAAACAGAATTAAATATTAAAAATAGTTCTAATTTTGATCTTTCTAATAATAATCAACATATTAAACGTCAAGTAGATAGTCATATTAGGCATACATTTGGTGATTCTAATTTTAAATTTAGTATTGCTGATGTAATTGGTTTTAAACTTAATAACAACCTTCACAAAATGAAACAATTAGTACCTCATTTCAAAGAAGATAAGGATAGGGTTATTATGAAACATTATATGATGATTACCCCTAAAGAAATGATTGATTATGATAATATTAATAAAAATTATCAACAAACAAGTAAAAATTCCTATAATAATAATGTATATGAAAAAAATAATGTAATGCAACGTTATTTATATTTAGTAAATTATGTTTACACATTAAAGAAATACAATAATGCTAATTGGTTTAAATTAAATTACATATTAAAGAAATCAGTTAATAATTCTTCTGACAATCTAACATATAATATAGATGTAGAATTTAAATTACATTTTCATTATTCTATTAAGAAATATTTACAATTCAATGAAGAGACACAAGAAATTAATTTACTCAACCCAGGTGCTGAAAATAATATTTTAAGTTTTATTAAATTCGTCTTTAGTAATTTTGAACCTTCTTTTAAAATTAATACTCAAATTTACAATAGGAATATTATTACAGACTATTATTTAAAAAATGATGAATATCAAAAATTTTACAAACCTCCTCTTAATAATTCTTATTATAAGAGCGATTATTCCAAATTAACTTTTAAGGATACAAGTATTAAAGATTTCAATAAGGAAGAAACAGGGGAAGAATTCAGCCAAAAACTTAATTCATACTTTACTGACCATCATCTAGATACTATTATTAACATTCCTTTATTTGATTATCAAAAGCGGAATGTTATTTGGATGTCAGAGTTAGAAAGTAAAATAGATACTAACCAGCATTATATTGATACAAATTATTTAAATTATCTTAATTTACAAAAAATTATTAATAGTGATAATAGTCTTGATAATTGGAGTGTAAAACAAATGATGACTACCCTTAATAAATATGGTATTATTATCAATGGTGAAAATTGTTATTATTTAGATAATAACAGTAAAAATGTTAATCATTACCATAATTACAAGTCATATTTTGATTACGATAAAGATAAAACAATGTCGCAATACCATAATGATATCAATGTTATTAAAAAATGTGGTAATACAAATTCTACTTATCAACTTCACTTAACTGGTGGTATTTTATGTGATGATGTTGGATTAGGAAAAACGCTATCTACAATTTCTCATTTGGTCAATTCTAAATCAAATGATAATACTAAACTTGAAAATGATAGTAATTCTTATATGCTTAATAACTTAATTATTCTACCTCCACGTTTACTCAAACAATGGGCATTTGAAATTGAAAAATATGTAGGAACACAATATTTTAATATTAAAATACTAGCAAGTATTACTGATATTAAAAAGATGTATAAGAAAAAGAAATCTGCTAAGAAAACTACTACTCGTAAATCAAAGAAGCAAACTTCTACTACTCAAGAGAAAGTTGATGAAGAAAATTATACAATAAATTGTAAAACAGATGGTAATACAGAGGATAGTGTATTTGAGAAAGCAGATATTTACCTAATGTCAATTAATCTATTTAATAATAACAATTACACTAAATATATTTATGAAAATTATGAAAAGTGCCTTGATAAATACCGAATGGGAAAACGACCGGATGAACCACAGGATGATTTTAAATATGATATTACTGCTTATTTTGATGTATTTCAGATTAAATGGAATCGTATTATCATTGATGAAGTTCATGAAAGTGTTAGTAGTATCTTCCACAAAGATCATCGCATTAATCTTTCCATTGCTCAGCGTAAATTAGTAAAGAATATTATCTTTAATCTTCAATCTAACTATCGTTGGGGTTTATCAGCAACACCCTTTCAAAAAGACATTTTTAATAACTATGGGTATATTACTTGGTTATCTAAAACTCTAAAGAATAATATGCTGGATATGAATACCGTAAAACGCTTATATGGTAATAATTTATTTAACTTCAATAATGAAGAAGAATTAATTTATCATATGGCGGATTACATTAATTATTATCTAACTAGTACCGAAACACAAAAATTTCAAAGTCTTTGTATTTCTAAAACTAGAAAAATGGATGTGGAAGAAGATTTAGATATTCCCATTGTTACTCAGGAAATTATTCCTATTACATTAGGAAATATTGAAATGAATATTTACAATTCTGCTAAATCACAAGTTAATGTAGCATACCGATATGGTGCTCGTGAGAGATTGAAGCGACTGTTTCAACTTTGTACTAATATTTGTATTAGTGAAGAAGATGTTGCTAACTTAGGTATTGATATAAGTCAACCTGTTAGTTTAGAGCAATTGAACCAGGCGATGGTTAAAACTTTTACTAAAACTTTAGTCTTAGAACAAAAGAAATTAAAAGATTTAACTAATAAGAAAGATAACTTTAAAGATTACTATGATGTTTATAAATCACTACGTGATTTTACAGGAGATTTAGTAGATTTTAAATCACAAGCATATCAAGAAATTTATGGTTGGGTTCGTGATGAAACAAGTTATCGTTATATGGATGATTCAGAAAGAAATAATTGGAGTAAATTCTACCGCCATTTTAAAACTGAATTAATGGAAAATATTATCAAATGTAAAGAGAATTCTAGTAATTTATTCGTTATTGTATCAGATATAATGTGTCAAGACGAAGTTAAAGAATTTGATGTTAAAGAATATTTTAATGATTCTAGATTACTAGTTTTAGTTAATATTATTATTGATAATATTGTTAAAAATTCTAATTCATCTGGAGGTAATATTAAGAAAGATATTGAAACTTGTGAAAGAGAAATTGTTAGACTTAATAACCAAATTAAACTTTTCCAAAATAACGACTTTATGAAAGAAAAAACCCAAGAACCCTGTCCGATTTGTTGGTGTGATTTTGAAGATGATACCAAAGCAATTATTACCAAATGTCGTCACGTCTTATGTATTGAATGTTTTGAAAATCTAATGGGACGTCAATCCCGTGTCTCTTGTCCGGAATGTCGTGAACCTGTAACTAAAAGTAGTGTAATTACTATTAAGGTTGGTGATATTAATGAAACACCGGAAGAAAAACAAAAGAGATTAGAAAAGGAAGAAGCAGAAAAAAATAAAGATGCTGAAAAAGAAAAGATTCCTGATTGGGAAGAAAAATGTATTTCTAAATATGGAACTAAGATGAGTGTTCTTATCAAATACTTAAAGAAAATCTTTTCAGAAACAGATGATGAAGGAAATAATAAAGGACATCGTGCTATCGTCTTTAGTCAATACGAAAATATGCTTAAACTTATTGGTAAAACACTTAATGAATTTGATATTAAGAACGTCTATGCTAAAGGTAATGTTCACGTTCTTAATAAGAATATTGACGCCTTTAAAAGAGATGAAACTATTAGAGTTATTATGTTAAGTAGTGAAAATAGTAATAGTGGAAGTAATCTAACAGAAGCAAGTCATATTATTATGGTAGATGTTCTTAATATGGATAAGCAAGAAACCAGAGAAGTGGAAACACAAGCAATTGGTCGTGCTGTTCGTTTAGGACAAAAGAAACCAGTAAAAGTAGTTAGACTTGTTACTCAAAATACTATTGAAAGTGAGTATTATGAAAAAAATAAATATTCACTAACCAATAATTAAATATTAATTAAATTATCCTACAAATTAATAAATTTAAGTAGGTAATAATAATAAAATTAATAAGAATTAAAAATAAATTTGAATTATATATAGTAATTAATTAGTAACAATTAATAAAATTGTTTATTATTTTTTTATTTTGGAATTTTAAATTTAGAAATTAAAATAATTTTATGATAATAAAAACAAAAATAAAAATCTAAACCCTTTTATCTAGTTAGATATCTAGTAATCTTATTATTAATCACTAAATATTAATTCATAATGTCAATTGTTAATAAAAATCATTATTTCAAATTAGTTGAAGACCCTGAAAACCACTACACATTTTACCCTATTCGTAATCGCAAATACTATGACCATTATAAAAAGCAAGTTGCTACCTTTTGGACAGTAGAAGAAGTAGATTTAGCAAAAGACCGCTCTGATTATGAAGAAAAACTTACAGATAATGAAAAAGAATTTGTTAAGAATGTTTTAGCATTTTTCGCTGCCAGTGATGGTATTGTTGCCGAAAACCTAGACCTCAATTTTACTCAAGAAATTGATTACAAAGAATTAGCACAATGTCTTCGCTTTCAAGGTATGATGGAAGATATTCATGGTGAAATGTATAGTCTAATGGTTGATAATCTTATCCTGGATAAACAAGAAAGGGAAAAGGTGCTTAATGCCATTAATACTATTCCCTGTGTTAAAGAAAAGAGCGAATGGGCTAAAAAATGGACTAATCGGGAAGATAATGATATTCCAGAAAGGTTAGTTGCCTGGGCATGTGTAGAAGGTATCCAATTTAGTGGTAGTTTCTGTGCTATTATGTGGTTAGGTAAAAGAAATCTTATGCCTGGTCTTCAAGTAAGTAATCAATTTATTCGTCGTGATGAAGGTTGTCATACTGAAACCAGTATTATGATGTATAATGACTTAAAAGATGAATACCGTTTAAGTGAAGAAAAAATACATCAAATTGTAAAAGAAGCATTGGAAATTGAAAAGAAATTTATCATTGAAAGTATTCCTTGTGCTATGTTAGGAATGAATTCCAAATTAATGGGTCAATACCTAGAATATGTAAGCGACCGTCTTCTGGTACAATTAGGTTATTCTAAGATTTGGAACGAAAGTAATCCTTTTGGATTTATGGAAAACATCAGTGTAGAAAACAAAACTAATTTCTTTGAAGAAAGAGTAAGTGAATATAATAAAGCAGGTGTTGGAACTAGCAGTGAAGACCGAGAACTTACCTTTGATGAAGAAGAAGATTTTTAAATAAAAATAAGTTATGTATAATTTAATTCTATGGATTTAACATCTATTATTTGGATGATAAATGTAATTGTGAAATAAGTGCATAAATGTATAGATTGATTTTTTTTCATTACCTATATCCAGATTGAGTTCAGTAATATCCATATTAATAATATTTTTATGGATTAATAAATAATCTAAAAGTTGTTTAGCTTTTCTATATTTTAACCCTTTAGCAACAGGAGTACCTGTAGAATTTAAATATTTAGGATCTAAGGCATCCACATCAAATGATAAATGGACTTCTTCATCTCCAATAAAATTATCTATTTCTTTTAAAACCGGGACGAAATAATTATTAAACTCATATGGATTAAAATTTTTAATTTTATGTTTTTGGATAATGTCTTTTTCAAACTCATCAATATCTCTAATTCCAAGATACATAATATTATCAAATGGGAGAAGAATATTTTTATCATTTAGGAATTCAAAATTAGGAGAATAATCTAACCCAGTTAAATAAGATAATGGCATTCCATGTATGTTTTTTGTATCAGAAGATTGATAAGTATTTATATCTGGATGTGCGTCTATCCATAATACTTTCACATTAGGATTTTTATGAAGAGATGCGGCGACGGTAGCAATAGACATTGAATGATCACCTCCTATATTAATATGATTGTGATATCGTCTTAAATCCTTGTTAGCATAATATAGATTTTCTAAGTTCTTATTATTATTTGTAGGGTGGCATTTAACAAAATCATAATTAACTGGTTGGAAAAGATTATATATCATTCTTGGAGTATTTCTAATTATGGATTTAGATTGACCCAGAAACGAAGGGTAAAAAATAAACTTAGAATAAAACATTGGTAGAGTATTCTAATATTATTAAAATTGTTTATTGTAATATTATTAAGTTTATTTAATTTATAATTAATTCTATAATATACAATAATTAAGTAATTTGATTTTAAGTTAAATAGGATTGTGTATATTGAAATAATTAAAAAATGGCAATCAATACAGAATTAATAAAACGAATAGAAAATAATACCCTTGAAGAAGGTAAAAAATTAACACAAAAACAATTAGAAAATATTATTTTAGAAGCTAGTAATGCTTATTATAATACAGATACTCCTATTTTAAGTGATATCGCATTTGACATCTTATTTGAACTTTTAAATGATAAATACCCTAATAGTTCAGCATTGGATAAAATTGGTAGTCAAATTCCTGAAAATGTAAGTAATAAAGTACCATTACCATATCATTTAGGATCTATGGATAAAATTAAACCTGGGTCTAATCAATTACGAATTTGGTTACAAAAATACGAAAACGGTCCTTTTTGTATAAGTGAAAAACTGGATGGATTAAGTGGATTATTGGTTATAAGTTGTAATTTAGAATTACAGGATTTATTAGAAAATGATTATTCCCTTGGGGAATTAAAAGATTTATTTGTAATGAAATTTTATACTCGCGGAGATGGTAAAGTAGGTCAAGATATTAGTCATTTACTTCCATATATTAATTGTTTTAAAAATAATAAGCGTAAATTGACAAGTCCCATATTTTTAAGAAAAGTTATTACTTTAATGAAACAATATCAGATATTAGAATTAAGTCTTCGTGGAGAAATTATAATTAGTAAGGAAAAGTTTGAAGGTAAATATCAAGATAAATACCCGAAAGCAAGGTCTTTAGTTGCAGGAATAGTTAATAGCAAACCAGAAACTATTCAAAAGGCTAAGACCCAATCAATTGCCAATGATTTACAATTTGTTATTTACCAAGTAATTACTCCAAGTAAATTATCTCATTTTCAACAATTTGACTTAAGTGAAAAAACTCTGGGATTGCTAACTGCCAATTATCAACAGTGGTTAGTAGAAAGTGAAGGGGAATTAACTAGTGGGAGACTTCAAGAATTACTTGTTTCCTATAAAGAAAAAAGTCTATATGAAATAGATGGTATTATTATTGCGGATGATAGTAAAATTCATTCTATTCCAACTAGTGGTAATCCAAAATATGCGGTTGCTTTTAAAATGTTAATGGATGAACAAGTAAAAACTACTATAGTTGAAGAGGTAGAATATAATGTAAGTAAGAATGGTATTCTAAAACCTAGGGTTAAATTTCAACCAGTTAAGATTGGAGGTGATACCATTATGTTTGCTACTGGATTTAATGCTAAATTCATAAAGGATAATAAAATAGGAGAAGGTGCCAATATTAAAATAGTTCGTAGCGGTGATGTTATCCCTTATATTGCTAGTATTTTAAAACCAAGTAAAACTGGGAAATGGCAAGAACCTAAAATTCCATATTACTGGAATGAAACTAAGGTAGATGCCATTGCTGAAAATATGAAAGAATTACCAGAATACCAAATGAAACAACTCTACCAATTCTTTACAGTTTTAGATGTAGATGGTATGAAAAAAGGGACAATTGAAAGATTAATGTCTGCTGGATTTGATACAATTTCTTTAATATTAGATTTGAAAGTAGAAAATTTACTTCCTGTGGAAGGATTTCAATTGAAAAGTGCTACTAAATTAGTTGAAAATATCCAAGTTAGGATATTAAAGGTAGAACATCCACTATATAAGATTATGAATGCCAGTAATGTCTTTACTAATTTTGGATTAAAGAAATTAATGGTAATCACTAAAAATATTTCTCAAGAAAAATTATTAAAGAAACCTCTAGATGAACTAAAAATTAGTGATATTACTCAAATAGAAGGATTTAGTACTAAAACAGGGATGCAATTTTTAAATAAATTAGGAAATTTTCGTAAATGGTTACAAGAATACCCTGAATTAAAAATAAAGGCATCTTCTAGTAAAAAAGGGAATAATAGTAATATTAATGAGGATAGTGGGAATGGTAAAGTTATTAATACATCTAATTTACATAAAGATTATTTACGGAAAAATGTAGTATTAACTGGATTTAGAGATAAAGAATTAGAAGAAGTATTGGAAGAACAATATAGGTGTAAAATACAAGGAGGTATTAGAGGAAATACCAATATTCTTATTGCTAAAGATGTGGAAGGTAAAAGTAGTAAAATTAGTAAGGCAAAATCCCTAGGAGTTATGGTTATTTCTTACTCAAAAGTTAAAAAAGATATTATATAATTTTCTATCTGGAGTAGGTAATAGTAATTGTTTTATTTTTTTTTAAATTAATATCTAATTTTTAATTTAAAATTGTTTTAATAGATAGTATTAAGGAATGGTATAATAAAGATATCATTCAACCCGTAGATTGGTATCAAGACACAATGACTACAACACAAAAAGAGAAATCTATCCCGTTTAATGAATTTTCTAGGCAGTTTGAATTCAAAGGTCATCTTAGTGTAGATTGGGACCACGAAAAAAAACGTAAAATTATTAAAGAGCAGTGGATGGATGTAGATACACAGGAAGATAAGATTGTAA
>Ga0181607_10005626_pt1 | contig 10587 bp, 7 predicted proteins | sample 041ome_9_FD_132420 | JGI IMG/M metagenome (GOLD analysis project Ga0181607, IMG submission 132420) | Coastal salt marsh microbial communities from the Groves Creek Marsh, Skidaway Island, Georgia - 041413US metaG (megahit assembly) | ecosystem: Environmental > Aquatic > Marine > Intertidal zone...
CTATACTAAAATACATTTGAAATACACGCGGTGCTGCTCTAAAAACGATTAAGCTATCATCAATCAATCCATCTCGGAACACTCGTAGATTAACCCCAAGTTATCGACTATTTTGTGCCAGACCGAGCAGGACGGGTTGCCGCACTGGACCCAAGTCGTACCCGTCGTCAAGTTTTGTTTATTTACTCTTCGCTCGGTTCGTATGCCTGCGCGCGCGTTTATTTGGACGAAAGAGAGAAAGAATAACGGTGTAAAGGTCAGATTCATGTTTGTTACGAGAGAGAGAGAGAGAGAAAGATAGAAAGAGAATGCGCGAAGCGTTCATTCGATCGAGCAAGAAACGTACCGCACTTGTTGCAGGTGAACAGCATCTTCGTCGTCCGTCGACTCGAGTTTATTGGGATTCCTTTCAACTCCTCTTCGACGTCCTCGTCGTCCTCGCCTCCTCCATCAACTCTCGACGCCGACGCCGACGACTCGGCTTCAATCCGAAGCGCGGGTTGTTCGGATGCTAAAGACGAATAATCGATGTTACTGCTGGCAAACGGAGACTCCGAGACGACTTTCCAAGACGTCTTTTTTTCTCCCTCCGCATCTTCTCCGTTCGTCGACGACGACGAAGTCACCCACCACCACGTTCTGCCGTAACGACGATGGGAACGACGACAACGAGGCCCCGAAGCGTTGTTACTATTGTTCGTCGTTATCTTCTTCTCGCGGACGACGTAACCGTGACGCGCGCTCGTCGTTGTCGTCGTTCTTTGCGAGAACGCGACGACGCAACGAGGGGAAGACAACATCTTCTTCTTCCTTCTTCTTCTCCTCTCACGACGACGGGCTCTTTTGCTTTTGATGGTGTGCGAGAGGCGTGTTTTTTGACGAAAAAGAGGGAAAAAAAAGCAAAGAAACTCGGACAAAAAGGATGAATGAAGTGCGTTTATTTCAAACTAAAAAATTCGCGTAAGCTCAAAGTGACTCGAACCCGCGTTTGCCATTACATAAAATAAACACAGACACACAACATTAATGGTACTCTTTTTATCTATCTCTCCGAGAGTTCTAATCTCTCGTCGATGCAAAAAGTTTTTCCTCTTCTTCCCTCTCTCTCTCTCTCTCTCGTGCGTGTGTGTTCGTAAAAGAAAACGCGCTTTACAAATCGCAACTGTAAGCCGTTCAACTGCAAAACCCACACCCTCTCTCTCTCTCTCTTTCTAAATAATTCTTATATATTTTTAAATTAGATGATTAGAAAGAGGCGAGGATGGCGTCCGCCTTGGAGGCGGCTTCCGCAGCCAACGGGGAGGCGGCGTCCAAGTCCTTCGATCGGATGGCAAAGTCAAGCGATTCGATGGTCTTGAACAAGTCCTTGGCGGCATCCGCATCGCCACCCTTCTCCGCGACGAGGTTGTTGACGTCAAATCTCAAAGTGTACACAGCACGTCTCAAGGCGTTACCGGCTTCGGTCCAGTACTTCTTGTTGACGTATTCGGAAACTTCCCCGGACAAACGAGAAGACGCTTCCTTCGCTCTCGCCGCAGTTTGTTCCGTGGACAACTTTTGCAACGCAAATCTGGACGGCGTGTCGGATCTCGTGGATTGGTTGAGGTTCAAGTCACGCGCCTGTGTTATTGGTGTGGATAAAAAAGATTGATTTCACACGTCAGTCTTTGTTAATTTTCCAAAGAGAGAGAGAGAGAGGAAAGGAAGAACAAAACTCGTTTGTTGTTTCACGAGGGAGGGAGGGAGTGAGAAAACGCCCTCCACTCCTCCAAAAAAAACAAACAAAAATTTTTTGTGTGTAGTTCTAACGAACTTTTTCACCACCGACCGGACGGGACGACTTTGATACACATAAAATCAAAAATCAATCACATTCGGATTGGAGAAGATATCGCTCTCTCTTCCCCTGAGCAAAAAACCAACTTCGAACTTTCGCGCGCGCGAAGAAAAAATTCGTAAACCAATACGGTTCTACACGAAGCGATAGGAGTAAAAACATACCTCGTAGATGAGCTGCAAACCACCAACGTTTTCGGCTCTCTTATCCGTGAGTTCGATGGCGTTCAACGCCAAAGCCGGGGACGCTTGCAAGGCAACGACGGACGCGGCGACGAAGGAGATGCTCTGTTGTTTTTTTTCAATTTTTTTGGTTTTGTTTTTTGTTGGGAGGAAAGCGTTCCCGATTGGTTGTGAAGTGAAAGAGAGGAGGAGAATTCGGTGAGTAAAAACGCCCCCAAGCGATGCCAAAATAAACCCAAAATTCTAATCGAACGAGAGGAAAACTTGAATAAACATTTCCTTTATTCAAATCGACGCTCGCATTTTCGTTTTACCACTCGCGAGTGTATGTTCTAACCGACGATCGTTACGCGATTGCAAAAAATCTCTGAGATGCCACACTAAGCGAAAATTTTTTTCGTACCTTCTTGGCGAATTCGTTGGACGCTTGGACGCCGACGACAACCTTTTGGGACTTCTTGGCGGCAGATTTGACCGAAACCAAGTTGGCGGTGAACGATGAAGTTAAAGCAGACATCTTTATTCTAGTTTTATGTGTGTAGTTATGACGATTCCGAGCGCGAATTTTTCGTTTTTATTGCTTCGATTTTTGGCTGGAAAAGTTCTCTTTTTGGTAAGTGGGAAGATTTCGGAATCTGATTCTTCTGACTCGCTTCTTGGTGGACGAAAAAAAGACCGAGAGAGAAGTTGAAAAAAAACAGAACGAAACAAAAGACACTCCGAAACTGGCAAGAGAACAGTACACAAACGCAGACAATGTAGCTCTGATGTCGAAACAAAATGTAAAACAAACTCGCTTAAACGAAAGTACAGTAAGAGCGCGTTCCTGAGCACGCGTTCAAACCGATTATAAAACCTATCGATGCGGAAGAAGTAGGAAAAACGCGAGTTACTTTTCCCACTTTTCGTTTTAAAAAGAGTTTCGCGAGAAGAATAATTTTATTTAACGCATACAACAAGGAGTTCCCGAACTTTAACTTGATATATTTGATTTAATATAATAATTTATAATTTATGAATGAGTTTTAATTACGCAATACGAACAGCATTTCGAGAAAATTTTAATTTGGACCTATTAATATTTAAATAAATCCAGTCAATACGATTTTTAATAACTATTCTGCTCATTTTCAAATACTTAAATTTAATATTATATTTGATTTATATCTAAAATCATAATATACTCCATTATTGTATCCAAAATATCTAATTTAAAACGAATAAAATATCTTTGAATAAATAAAACAAAATTAATTCTCTTCCTGAAATTTTATTCTATAGATGAATGTTTTCTGTGTTTTAGATTAGTGCACTCTTGTTTAAATATTATTAAAATATCGCATACATGGGGATAAGATTAATTACACTCATTAAGTGATGAAATCATAATTAACATTAATTATTAAATAGTAGACAGGAAAAAGTGGGACAAAGGACATCGAAGCAGAACGGGCCGTTCGTACGATCTCAAGACGCGTAAACTCGTTCGAAACGACGTCGCATGTGTATCATTATTCGATTGAAGAGGTTTTTTCGCGTGATTATTACGTTTTGATCTACAATGTCCTTCGTTTACAAAGAAAATGTTCCAGTCGTCCGAAAGCTTTGTGCGCTCCTTTCAGGCACCACTCAACAAGGAGCTTTTCGCGAATACTTTTCTAACCATATCAAATTCCTCCTCTCGTCGTATCTGCGAACTCAAAAGCACTCGCATTTCTTCTTCGACGTTTTCCTTCTCTTTCAGTGCTCTTTCTGTGATTCGTTTGTAGTCGTCGCATTGCTCTTGCAAGTTTCGCGCTATGTCGATGACTTCCTCTTTCTCCTCTTTCAACTCCTCCATCAAGATTCCAAATCGTTCCACCTCTCCGTTGGCCCAGTGCAACATTTCATCCCTAGCGATGATCTCGTCTTTACTTCCAATGTGTGCTCGTTCGAACGCCATACGCTTCGAGCGTTCCGTCTTCAACTCGTTTTCCAACTGTATCACCCTGGCATCCTGACTCTCCAGCGTCGACGAACACTTGGCGTGTTCTATGGCACACTCTTTATTCTCTCTGGAGAGTTTTACGACTTCCTCTTTCAAGCTCGTGACTAACGCGTTCGAGTTCTCAAGCATCGCAGTTTTCAAATCCAGGCTCTCTCGCATGTGCGCCACCTCCAAGTTTGCTTTCTTCGCACTTTCCTCCTTCAAAGAAGCTTCGGTCAAGTTTGAGTCCGCTCTCTTCACCTTTTCCAGTTGCGAGGCAATCACGTCTTCTTTCGCACTCAGCTCAACTTTGAGAGACGCGCATTCGTCGCTCAACTTTTCCTTCTCTTTTTTCAGCTCTGGTACCTCCTTTCGAAGTCTCATCAATTCATCTCTCAGCTCCTTCAGCTCCTTCTTCAAGCTTTCGTTGGTTGTGGCCAACTCCTCCGCGACATTCTCTGCAGTCACGCGTGCTTCTGTTTCCGTCGCTAACACCGAATCCAACTCCTTCAACTCCTCGAACGAAACCTCCAAGCGTCTCGTGATTGCATTCTTTTCGTTCGTGACGTCTTCCAACTTTTTTGAGTAGTCTTTGTCCATCTCACGTATTCTACCCTGTAAGTGTTCGATTTCGTCCTCAGCCGCGTACTCCAACTCCTCCAGTGAACTGACAGTTTTCGAAACCTTCCGGATTTCCATCTTGTGTTCGTCGCGCATTCGAGATATTGTTCGATTATATTCGTTTCTGATGGATTCTATAGTTGCTTTCAAAGTGTTCACTTCTTCCAACGCTTCTGCTTCGCCGCTTAGAGCGTTTTCGAGTGTTTTGCGATTTTCCTTCAGTTCTCGTTTCAGTAAGTCCACCTCGTTTTTATACCTGTTCGCAGAAGCGTAATTCAAATTCGAAAGTTCCGCTAACTTGGCACTCTTTTCGTACATTTCCGACGTTTGGTAGTCAATTTGTTTCACCTCGTTCGTGACTTCCATTAAGGCGCCGCTTAAACTTTCGTTTTCCCGTCGTTTCGTTTCAAACGTTTTCTTCAACTCGTACAGTTCTCTCTCCAACTTGGACGTCAACGTATTACTATTATTGCTCCTATTTCTATCATTATTGCTGCCGCTACTGATGCTAAAGTTATTATCATTACTCGTTGTCGTTTCCGTGCTTTCATCCTTCCGTTTTACAATCGAGGAAGACACGTTTTGCTTGTTCCGTAAAATGTGATTCATCAATTTCGAAGCAGGCGAAGGAGACCGCTGCTTTGACGATGGTCTCGAAGAAGTTTGTGGTTGTTGTTGCTCGTCGATTTTCACGCTCGCGTTCCATTTTTGCACCGTTTTCTTCTTTTCTTTCTCCTCCTCCTCGTCGTCTTCGAGAGACAGTAACGTCGACGTCGTTTCTTCTTCTACGGTTTCGTTGTCTTCTAAGATTTCTTCCACATGCCGGTGGCGCTGCCGTTCTTCCGAAGCTTCCTGGGATAAAATGCGTTGTTCTCGGATTTTCTTTTGTTCTTCAATCACCAACGCGCTACTCGCGGTGAAACCGATATCGTCCAACTTTTCCAACCACGGAATAAACGCGTGGACTGCCATGCGATACGACGGTAACTTGCACACCGGATTAACGTTGCTCTTCTTCTCGCCGCTTTCTTTATCATCGCCGACGTTTTCTTCGCTCCTCAACCGTAGCTCTCTCAAAAGCACAAACTCTTCCACAAGCCGCAGATCCACAAAGTTACCAATCTCGTTCTCTCGAAGATCTAAGTATTCTAATTCCCATTTTTTCCCATCTTTCCTTGCCACGCCAGTGAAGTCTCCTATCGAATTTTTTCTCATCGAGAGCGTTTCGAGTGCGTTTGGCGCGTCCGCGATGCCATCGAAGGACTTCAATTTGTTCGCATCCAAGTGTAAACTCTTCAAACACTCGGGGAGCTGGTCTAAATTGATCATCGATTCGATCTCGTTCTCGTTTAAGCGCAGCTCTCGACAAGAGCGGAGCAGTTGAAAGTCTTCGCCGTTGAATACTACTCGTTTGTTTTTCGTAACGGTGGAAGTGAACAAATCTTTTCGGTTGGAGATGTGTACGACTTGTAAACGCGCGATATCCGTAGTATTGAACGCATTTCGAATGTACTCTGGAACGCTCGTCGTCGTTATCATCACTTCTCCTCCGCCGTTGTATTTCTTCAAGTTGTCCTCATCGTCTTCTTCATCGTCTTCTTCGAACGACGTTCCATTTTCACGTTCTTCTTTTCCGTTGCCGACAGTCGTCGTCGTCGTCGTCGTCGTCGTCTCGTCGTCGCCAACGACGCCAACATCTGCGCCGCGATTATTCGAAGAAGAGAAGACGTTCTCTTTCTTCTTTTTCTTCTTCTTCTTGTTTGTCGTCGGACCCATATTTATTCGAGACGCGCGCGCGCGTGTGTGTTGTGTGTATCTTTGCGTGGAAACGGGAAAGAACGAACGTTTCCGAAAAAAGTCTCTGGGGATGTCGTTTTGGAAAGCTCCTGTGTCTGCTTCCGTGCATTTTTGGAAGAGCAGAGTTCGTCCTTCGTTGACCATAGTATTATCCCCTCCGCTGCTCCACAGTATATAGAAAAAACAAACAAACCAGACACGCATCGAACCCACAAACGCCAATCCATCCGTCAAAAAAAAAGATGAGAGAAGATGTCATCGGCAAAAATGATTTCAGCTGGCCTGCGGCGAATGAAACCACCGCGCAGCGGTAGCGGCGATGATTTAAAATGGATGTCTTTCATCATCGGCGGCGCCATCGCTGTTACCAGCGCCACCGCTACTACCGCCGCTGCTGCCGCCACCACCTGTGGTACTTCGAACGCTCCGTCGACGACGACGACGACGAAACCAACGAGAACGAAAACGTCGCTCGGGAGGAAAGAAGAGCGTCGCTCCGTTTCCTTCTCGCTCTCGTCGTCTTTTTCTTTTTCGTCTCCGTCGTTGTTCGACGGTGACGATCGTCGTTTCCTCTTTTTCTCGCGCGCCTCTTGTCTCGAAGGAGGAGGCACGCCGTTAACGAAAGAGGAGAGAGAAAACATGGAAGACGTGGAAGTGCACATCCAAGGCGAGGAGGAACAAAGGACAAACAAAGACAAAGGACGACACACGGCGCAATGGCGAGTGTACACGGACTTGGGACGGGAAAAATTCTTAGCCGGAGACGTCGAGTTTGCATTGAAATGTTTCGAACGTGCGTTGAAAGAGGCAAAGCTTGGATTCGGAGAGAAGGACGCGCACGTCGCGGCTGCGCTGAATAACTTGGCCGAACTCGCGAGGACGCAAAGAATGTGGGACAAAGCGGAAGGGTTATACAAGGAGTGCTTGGATTTGCTGAAAGAATTAAAAGAGATGGCGACGACGACGACAACGACGAATAATAATAATAGTAATAGTAAAATAGATAAGAGGAAAGGAGGAGAGTATAAAGCGGAAGCGACAATAGCGGCGGCGTTGCACAACTTGGCGTCGTGCATGTTGCAAAACAACAAGCCGAAAGAGGCGTACGAACACTATCGAACAAGTTTAAATTTGAAGCAACTTGTGTTTGAAAATGAAAACCACCCGGAGATTGCGTTGACTTTACATCACATGGCCGAGGCATTGCTGTTGTTGGAACGCATAGAAGATGCCATTGTTGTTTTAGAGAGGTCTGTGAAGATAACCGACGCGGTTGGAATCGGGCACACGCAAACGCAGTTTCGCCGGATGCGAAGGTTGTGTCAACTCTACGAAATGAAAAAGAGATTTGACGACGTGAGTGCGATGAAGAAGCGCATAGAGACGCAGTTCAGCAGACAAGTGTAAGTTTTAATTAGCGATTTTTGTAGCAAAATAAGTTAGCGGATATAATTACAGCATGTATTTTTTACAACTTTCCTTGGTACTGGTAATATTAGACTAAATTTCCCTGTTATCTTTCTCAGATGGCTGCTTTTGAGACAATTCTTTTTTCTCTTCGCTTTCTTTTTCCTCGTTCTCTCTTCTCTCCTCATCGGCAACGATATCACACAAAGCTTGAATGGCTTCTTTTTCCTCAGACGTTCTCGGTAGTTTTTCTTTCTCTTTCGTGGAGGCTTTCGATTGGTTCGACTGCATCGTCTCGAGTACTTGTTGTTGAAGCATCGCCGTTTGCGATTTCGCCGCTGCTGCTAAAAGTTTCTGCTTTTGACTCGCCAACTTCCGTCTTTCCTTTCGCAACGCAAACTTTTCCGTGCAAATAGATTTACTGCTCGGCGAAAACTCTTCGATGTACTGGGGTCGGTGACAGTAGAAACACCATCGAAAGATGCCCTCTCTTCCTTTCAACATGAAACCGTCTTCGCGTTTGTGCATTTCGCAGCACTGTTGGACGACACCGACTAAGGAGCGGCTCTTTTCGCAAAGTACTTCGCATCCCTGGACACCACAGGTGCGTCCGTAGACAAATCGCGACCCTTCTTCACGGATCGCAATTTTGGACGTGAGCGTTCCTCCTTTTTCTTTCAAACGAGGCGTTCTCTTTTTCGTCGTTTCAACGTGTGTCGCTCTCGCTTTCGGCGCAATACCAGCTTCTTCTGCATCTCCTTCCTTCTCTTCTCCCGTTTCTCGATCCACAGTCCCTTCCAAATGCTGACTCATGATACTTTTGATACTAATATTGTCCAACTTTTTGTTCGCGTGCTTATACGACGTGTGCTCGTTGAGGAGTTTTTCTTTCATTTCCAGTTCTTTTTGATACTCTTTCAACTCGTTTATCAAAGGCGTCACATCGTTATTGATGTTACCGCCGTTCATAGCCAAGGAAAGAGGATTTAAAAGGCTCGGGACCACCGCAGCAGATGTCGCTGGATTCATCATGACCGCGGCGGCGTTAGCGCTGGCACTAGCTGTAAAATTGTACGTCGCTTGCGCTTGTAGGTGTTGCAAAAGTTGAAACGCTTGCACGAAATCTTTTGGTGGATTCCTCACGAGCTCCTGCTGCTGCAACGCAAACTGTTGCTGGATATTTTGCAGCTGGATCATATGCTGATGCGCGAGCAACTGCTGAACTTGGTCCAACAACAACGGTGGTTGTACCATCGGTGCAACAGCATTCTCGCTGTGCTGCGCAAAGGGAGGCAGTTCCAAGGCTGGAACGGCGTTCTTATTCTTAATCTTAAAATTTTTCTCTTTTTCTTCTTCTTGGTCCCTCTCGCGTGCTTTTCGTTTTTTCGTCGTTTCGAGGTCGACCTCGACCTCGGCGCCGTTGATCGCTCCTTTTTCTTCTTCTTTTTCTTCCTCCTTGTCAAGCGCGACCGGCGGTTGCATTGGCTCTTCGATCATGTCTCTCGATCAGTTTTAAACTCTTCTTCTTCTTCTTCTTCTTCTTCTTCTTCTTCTTCTTCTCGGTCTCTTTCTCGGTGCGAAATTTCAATGCGCGAGTCCACACAAATCAAAGAAGAGTGGAACCGTCACACGGGAAGGTATTAGTCGACCGAAAGAAAAAAAAGACCCCCTCCCCCCACTTTGCCGATCGAATTCTTCTCCTCTTTTTTTATATCCTCCTCCAAGAGAAGATGATCAGCGCGCGAGCGCGAGAGCAGTTCCGGTGGTCGTTAAAGTGATGTGGGGGGAGGGGGGGTAGATGGTGACGAGGTAGTCTCGCTCGTTAGTCGCTAAGACGACGGAAAGAGATGTATATCTTTCTTGGGGCGCGAAGGAAAAAAAGTGTCGAAGTTGTGTCGAACACATCCATCCGGTTTTTTTCTTTTTACTGTTTACGCGAAAATTTAGGTCGCAGTTAAAAAAAGAGTGAATTTTATTAAACGCTCTCCCGACCGAAGAAGCAAAATTCCGACCAAAACAAAGTTTTGACACAACACAACACACTTACACACAAAAAATTTTCCTCGCAGGCGCCAAAAAATCTCACCGGAAAAGCACATAAACAAACATGGGTAACCAAAGAGCACGAAGCAGAGGTCTCAGACATGGCACGAGAAACATGTTCACGCGCGGTTTCCGCCAAAACGGGCCGAAGAACGCGACGACGTATTTGAGAACGTTCAGAGTAAGTGACACAGAATCCGACGAAAGCGCGCGCTTTCGGTTTTTTTTGGCTCCCTTTTCGTGGGGAGAATGAAAAATTTTCGGACGTCGAAAACCGTCGATACGGATGAGAACGCGCTCGTTTCTTCCTAGAATCAAATCGTTTACGAATACTCCGTGAATGATTCGAGTTATTCGCGCGAAGAAATGGCGATATAGTTGTTCGCGATGGTGTTTTATAGGCGCAATTCGTTTCGATTTTAGTCGGTGGGAAATGGGACTTTGCACCCACTTGATGGGGTTTTTTTCCCTTTGGGAGAAAAAATTCGCGCATCCTTCCTTCCGCGCGCGCAGTGCGACGCGACGTGTTTGGAGCACGTGTCGTTTGTGAATCGCGCTATTAAGTATTTAAACTAACCAATTATTCTCTTTTTGACCGCATTCGTTTTACACAGATTGGAGACTACGTTGACATCAAAGTTGATTCTTCTCAACACAAGGGCATGCCGTACTTGGTGTACCAAGGTAGAACTGGCGTCGTCTGGGATGTTACTCCGCACGCGGTTGGTGTCGAG
>Ga0181607_10005635_pt1 | contig 10578 bp, 8 predicted proteins | sample 041ome_9_FD_132420 | JGI IMG/M metagenome (GOLD analysis project Ga0181607, IMG submission 132420) | Coastal salt marsh microbial communities from the Groves Creek Marsh, Skidaway Island, Georgia - 041413US metaG (megahit assembly) | ecosystem: Environmental > Aquatic > Marine > Intertidal zone...
CGTGCGGTGGTAAAACCTTACAACCCATCCTGCTGGTATTGGGGCTACTTTTACTACCGTTCAACGCGTGGTCAGCAATTACCACTGAAGTCGATCGCACTGAGGTCGCGCTGGGCGAGACGCTTCGACTCACCATCCGAGGTGATGCGGGAGAGCAGCCAAACGATCTTGATTTATCGGGGATCGAGCGAGACTTCGAGATTCTCCAGCGGTCAAGCTCAACCAGTGCCCGTTTAGTCGGTGGGCAGCAAAGCGTCACCCGAACCCTTGAACTAGATCTCGCACCCCGTCGCGATGGTGTAATGACTATCCCCTCTTTGGTCACAGGGGGCAAACGAACCACACCTATTGCCATCAAAGTCTCACCTGAACCCCTTGTGGCCCCAGGTGATGAGTTGGTGTTGTTCGACAGCGCCGTCGACAAGACTGACGTCTATGTCCAGGCGCAGCTTATTTTGACCGTGACGCTGCAGCAAGCCATCAATCTTGATAACCGCACCATCACCGAGTTAGACATCCCCGACATCTACGTAGAACCTCTAGAGCAGAAAAGTTTTCAGCGCCGGATCGCGGGAAGGCTCTGGCAGGTAACCGAGCTTCGCTACGCGCTATTTCCACAAAAATCAGGGGTCTTTGAAATTCCCGCTCTGGCATTCTCTGGCCGGGAGCTACTACCCGGCCGCTCCTTGCTGGGCGCTCGACTGGGGCGACGAATCGCCCTGGATTCAGAGCCTATTACGATCGACGTCAAACCGGTCCCTGCCAGCTTCCCCGGTGACGTGTGGCTGCCCGCCAGCCGCCTCACTCTGACCAGCCAATGGAGTGCAGCGCCCAACGCCCTTGTTACGGGAGATTCAACGACGCGCACCTTGGAACTCACAGCCGAGGGCTTACAAGGCAGCCAGCTACCGCCCCTCACCAGCCTCGGCGGATCGAGTAGCTTGGATGGACTGCGTTTTTATCCCGACAAAGAAACGATCGATCAGCGAGAAGTGTCCACGGGTCTCGAAGGGTATCGACTGCAGAGCGAGGCCCTGGTCGCAACCAGACCCGGCAATTGGGAGTTACCGCCCCTCTCGATCCCCTGGTGGAATACCGATACAGACACCTTGGAGTTTGCACGCTTACCCGAAGAGACAATCGCTGTTTCTGGGTCCTCCACATCCGCATATGGCACTACTGATCCGGTCGAAACTTCATTAGATAGTGCTATAAACCCATCCGACAGGGTCTCACGCTATTGGCTCGGCACCGCGGCATTGGGTTGGTTGCTGGCCGCCGTATTTGCCGGACTATGGCTTAGGCTAAGACGACGCCTAAATTCGGCCCGCCAAAAGCCAGGAAGAGAAAAAATCGACGCCAGCAAAGCGCTCGTGCAGCTGCGTCTCGCCTGCTCCTCAAACGATCCTGAGGCGGCCCGCCAAGCGGTACTGAACTGGTTTCAAGATCAACGAGAGACTATTGGACACCTTAGCCTGAGCGACGTCGGTAACCATGTAGAGTCAGCGCTTGCCGAGGAACTACGGCGCCTCGACGCAGCACTCTATCAGCGAGAAGCGGCTGACTGGACCGGAGATCGCTTGTTTGGACTCGTCAAAGAAGAAAACAGCCGGCCAGCAAAAAGCAAAAGTGAGGCCGCCTCGCTGTCGCTGTACCCTACAGGTTAGACGGGGGTGGTCTCTGCCGAGAACATATAGCCCGCGCCACGCACGGTACGAACGAGAGAGCGCCCGTCCGAAGTGGTAATTTTCTTGCGGATGCGACTAACGAGGTTATCAACGTTGCGATCAGACCCTTGCCAACCCTCCGCATGAGCAGACTTCAACAAAACGTCACGCGACAGCACCTCTCTGGGCTGAGTAACCAGAGCTTTTAGAATCGCAAATTCCAGCGTGGTGAGCGGAACTTCTTTTCCTTCTGGATCGAGTAACAACATGCCGCTTAGGTCGAGTATGTAGTCGGCGAAGCCCAGCCGGCCTGTGCCGGCTGAAGCCTGCGAAAACCTTTCGCCGTAGCGCACCCCGCCTGTCCTATATATCAGTTGACGAATGCGAGCGACGAGCTCTCGAGGGCTACAAGGCTTCACCAGATAATCATCGGCGCCCATTTCGATACAGGCCACACGCTCGATTTCGTCGCTGCGGCCGGAGATGACGATGATGCCGATGTCACTTTTTGATCGTATTTGACGGATAATATCGGCACCGGAACCGTCAGGTAGCGCCAGATCAACCACTGCCACCTGTGGCCTGACCTCATCAAGCGCCGGCCAAAAGTCAGCCACAGTCAACACATGGTTTGACTCGAATCCCCACTGCTCGAAAGCTTCCGAGAGCTCCTCGCCCGTTGGAGCGTCGTCTTCAACTATTAATACTGTAATCACATCGGCATCTCTAAGCTAAAACCAACCGCCCTGAGGGATATCCCTATAGAACGACTCGCCCTATACTATACGGAGATTGGTCTTGAGTTCACATCCTTCGGAACCCTTATCCCATGAAAATCCTACTTGCTGAAGATGAAGCTCAGGTTAGACATGAGCTAACAGAGCTTCTGTCGGAGGAAGGGCACGAAATGTGCACCGCCGCCGACGGCATCGAGGCCTTTGAAAAATTCCGCGATGACGAGGCTGTAGACCTGCTGCTCCTGGATATTCGCATGCCACGCTGTACCGGCCTACAAACCCTGGACGCCATCAATAAGTTAAACGTTGAGCAGGACCGGATTTACGAAGCGATTTTTATTACCGGGAACAACGAGAGCGAAGCCATCATCTCGGCATTAAAGTTAGGCGCCTTCTCCTTTTTGTTCAAACCACTGGTAGTTGAGGATTTGCTTCGGGAAGTCGGAGAAGCTACCGATCGCATCAACCAACGGCGCTATCGGCGCTTCCAGCAGGCCACGCTCGAGGCGCAGGTAGAATCAAAGTCTCTCCAGATTCTACGCATGAATGATGAGATGAAAGGCGGCATGGGCGCGGCTTTTAGTCTGGCGGCCATGGCGGCTGAGCACTACGCTCCCGGCATTGATATGCACATCCACCGGATCGCTGAGATGTCGGCAGCGCTTGCTCAGCGCATGGGCTTTGAGCGCGTGCACTGCCAGCAGCTCAGACTCGCGAGCATGCTGCATGATATCGGCAAGCTCGATAAAAACGCGGAACTTTACAACGCCGAGCGTAAGCTCACCGCGGAAGAGTTTGAAATCACCAAAGCCCACACGTCCCACGGCGACACCATCCTCTCAAGCTATGACGACCCTGTTTTTAAAATGGCGCGGAAAATCGCAGCTCAGCACCATGAAAACCATGATGGCACAGGCTATCCGCTTGGACTCGCAGGCGGTGACATCGCCATAGAGGCCGCCATTGTGCATGTCGCAGACGTCTACGATAACCTGCGAGCGCCCAGGCCATATAGAGAAGAACTACCGCACTATCGTGCAGTCGACATCCTGATTAACGGGGACGAGAAATCGATCCCGGATCACTTCAACCCTGATGTGCTACAGGCTCTTCTTGGGCAGCATCGAGAAATTGAAGCCATTTACGAACGCTACAAGCCCGCTGTCGTGCGCTCACTTTAATCGGCCTCTGACAGCGAGCGCTGTACCACCTCGAACACATCCCGGGACAAATTTTCCACCGCGGCGATACGCTCAAGCTGTTCACGCATGCTTGTTTGCCCTGCCGCATATCGACGAAACCGCGTTAGCGGCACACATAGGCGCGCGGCTATCTGTGGGTTATCTTCCTGCAGCTGTATCACGGCATCTGCCAACAGCCGATAACCCGCTCCGTCCGCCCGATGAAATCCGACCGGATTAGCGCTCGCGAATGCACCGACGAGAGCTCTGACCTTGTTTGGGTTACGCCAATCAAACGCCTGATGCTCTATAAGGCTTGCGACATCCTCCACTGAATCCGTCGATAGACGCGTCGCCTGCAGGCTAAACCACTGATTTACGATCAGCGCTTCGTGCTGCCAAGTGGCAAAGAATTTACCGAGCGTGGTCCTGCGAGTATCGTCGTCTGCTTTGCATATCGCTCGAAGCGCCGCGAGTCGATCCGTCAAATTATCGGCCGATTGCAGCAGCGCAAGCGCACGACTCACCGGCGGATGGTCAGAATACATCAAATAATCCATGGCAAGATGACGAAGCGCACGCTGCCCGATCTGTTCTCCACGCGCCGCGTAGGCACCCTGTCGCTGTTCGGAATCAAACAGCTGCTGCCACTCATCTCTAAACGCCTGCGCAAGAATCTTTTTGACCGCCTCCCTGGCTTCATGCAAATTTAGGGCGTTCACAGGGCCCGACTGCGCAAAGTGATCTGTTAAGTACTCTTCCGACGGCAGGCTTAGTAGCATCGACTTCATGGCCAAATCCATCGGACTTTCCAGTACGCCATGGAATGCTGATAGGAACTCTTCTGGAACCTGCTGCCCGTTCATGGCACCCCGGATAACTTCGGTTGCAAAATGCTGCATTGCATCCCAACGCACAAAATCATCCTCATCATGCGCAATCAGGGTCTGTAAAGACACCTCATCCTGCTCAGCCATCACGCGGACTGGCGCAGAAAATCCGCGGAGGAAGGAAAGCACGGGCCTCTCGGGAACGTCATCGATGACAAACCGCTGAGTTTGTTCATTAAGCTCGAGCAGTCGAGTGGTACTGCCGTCCGAAAACGCCCACGGTTTGCCGGCGACCAGCAACCCGACGGCCACCGGTATATGAAGTGGCAGCGCGCCTGTCCCAGCCTTAGGGTTTTTCTGCACGATGATCAACTCAAGTCGCCGAGTGTCAGGACAGTAATTCTGACTCACATGCAACTCAGGTGTTCCCGGCTGCTGATACCACCGTCGAAACTGCGATAAATCGCGTCCGGAAGTCGCCTCCATGGCATCGACAAAATCATCGCAGGTCACGGCCTGGCCGTCGAAGGCAAGAAAATAATGTCTGGCACCTGCAATGAAAGCATCGTGTCCCAACAGAGTGTGCAGCATCCGAATAACTTCTGAACCCTTTTCATACACCGTTAGAGTGTAAAAGTTGGAAATTTCAATGAAGCTGTCCGGGCGTATCGGGTGCGCTAGCGGACCCGCATCCTCAGCAAACTGATGTGTTCTCAGAAAAGCAACATCCTCTACTCGTTTCACGCCACGAGAGTTCATATCCGCGGAAAATTCCGCGTCGCGAAACACAGTGAACCCCTCCTTCAGGGTTAGCTGAAACCAATCTCGGCAGGTCACTCGATTGCCCGAGTAGTTATGGAAATATTCGTGCGCGACGATACCTTCAATACGCTGATAACTGGCGTCGGTCGTAATATCCGGCGCCGCCAGCACACAGGAAGTGTTAAAAATATTAAGGCTCTTGTTCTCCATCGCCCCCATATTGAAATCATCGACCGCGACAATGTTGAACAGGTCGAGGTCGTACTCGAGCCCGTAGACGCGCTCATCCCACGCCATAGAGTGCTTTAAGGACGTCATGGCGTGATCACAGTAGCCAGCATCCTTGGCTTCTACGTAAATCTTCAAGGCTACTTCGCGCGAGGATTGCGTCAAAAAAGTATCCTCGACGCACACAAGGTCGCCCGCAACCAGCGCAAAAAGGTGTGCAGACTTTGGCCATGGGTCATGCCAAGTGGCTTTGTGCCGCCCGCCATCGACCTCCTCGGCGATCACCAGATTACCGTTGCTGAGTAACACTGGGCAGGCAGCTTTATCCGCCTCAATCGTGACCGTAAAGACTGAAAGCACGTCAGGCCGGTCGGGGTAAAAAGTAATTTTTCGAAAGCCCTCGGCTTCACACTGAGTACAGTAGATCGTCCGGGACTTGTACAGGCCCTCCAGGGATGAATTTTGCTCGGGGCATATGCTCACGCGGCTCCGAAAGACAAACGCCGAAGGAACCTGCTCAATGATAAGCATCTTGCCGTCATAGGTGAATTCTTTGTTTGGGACTTCGACGCCATCAATGGCGATAGACAGCAGGCCCAGGTCCTCGCCATTGAGAACCAAGGGCATGGGCTCATCATCGCGGCGATTCATGGTGAGCTCGGTGTCTACAATGGTCTCGCCGTCGCGAATATCAACGACCATAACGACGTTAGACACCTCGTAAGAAGGAGGCTGATAATCCTGTCGAAAAATGGTTTTTGGAGCCCCATCACGCATTGTCAATCCACCTTGAGCTGTAGCCGGTAACCACCGTACTTTCGGATATTAATCACGCCAGTATCGAGCATCAGATACTGCCCTTTGATCCCCATAAGCGTGCCCTCAACGACCGGGGTCTTGTCGAGATTGTCGGCCTTCACCTTGGTCGGCCACTCGCGCACTGGGTAGGCTATGGTGGCCTCTGCCGCATCAGCATCGGTCTCTGTTAGCCACTGAATACTGTTTACGCCATGGCCTGACTGGAGCGCTTCAATCGCGGGCTGGCAAAGATCATAAAGCTCTCGCTGTTTTGCCTTGAGATCCAACTCATCACCGTCACCTTTGAGCATGGTCTGCCAAGCTGTTTTGTCCGCGACGTGTTCGCCCAAAATCACTTCAAGTAATCCCGACTGATACCTCGTTGACACCCGCGCAATCGGTCGCGCCTGGGTCGCCCCCTGATCCATCCAGCGCGTAGGCACCTGGGAGCCTCGGGTGATACCTACCTTTACATTAGAGGTGTTTGCCAAATAGACCACGTGCTCAATATTACAGTGGCTAGCGCCCCAATCCGGCTCGCGACAGGTTCCGTCATCAAAGTGACATTTCTCTGGCTTCACAATGCAGCTATCGCACTGAGCCAGCCGTTGAAAGCAGGGATAGCAGTAGCCTTGGTTAAAGCTTTTCTTGCTCAGCCGATTGCAGTGCACGCAGTTGATGGCACCCAAAAATTCAATCCGGAGAAATTTACCCAGGCAATCGTTGAGCGCGGCGCTGTCGTCTTCGGTGACCCATTCATAACGGACCACAGAGTCGAGATGATTCCTCATCTTTCTGACATTTCCGGCAAGATTGACCAAGCTCAAGACTCCTTCTGCCAAGAAATCGGTTGCGGCTCGTCACAAACCTCCCCCGATTTTTTGCCCTTATCAATAAAACCCACGCGATCCTCTGGCGCCAAGTGAAGTTCACCCCATGCGATGACCGCCTGCATCGTGTGCGCCCTTTGATCGGGCGAAACTTCCCGCCCGTCGGGCCAGCGCCCCGTTGCCAGTGCGCTCAGCATAGCGTCATAGACTTCTCGACTCATGCCACGCAGGGTTTCCAGGTAAGGATCTGGTGAATCGCTCGTCATGATCTAGCCTCCAGCTCTACGCCCCAATCGATGGAGCAGGCCAAAGATCGCTCCAAGCACCAGACCAATAACCAAGCCGCCCATATGCGCACCATTGGCGATAGAACCCGCGCCCAGTAGCTCCAAAGCTCCAACCATCCCCAGACCGAGCCACACCAACAGGAAACCGAAAATAGCGGGTGGCAGCGGCTCGAGCCAGAACGGGGACATCTTATTTGCACTCCAAATGAAGCCCAAAAAGCCATAGACGACCCCAGACATGCCGCCAAAAATTGACGGCCCCGACACCAGGTATTGCACGACGTTGGAAAAGATCCCGGCCACGAGATACAACCCCAGCACATTAACCGACCCGAGCGTAGTCTCGATTCGGCGACCAAACTCCCAAATCCAGAGGCTGTTAAACACCACATGCATCCAGCCAAAATGCAGTAGCGTCGGTGTGATAAAGCGCCACCAATCCTGCCCAACCTCACCAAATTGAGCACCTATCGGCGAGCCTGTAATTGGCACGAAATTAAACCATGGGACAAACTGGACCATCCCAAGCTCGCGAAATAGCAGAAAGACGATCCCGCTAGCCGCCACTAATGCAAAGGAAACGGGCGCGTCTTGGAGTTTATTTGACGAGCGCATCAGACCAGCGAAGCTTGTCCCTACAGCTAGCGTAAAAACTGTAGCCCGGCGGATGAAGCAGGCTTAAACGGCCGGTTTTTTTACGCACGAAAATCGAGTCTCCGGGAAGTGCCGTGATCGATACCTGGCCATCGCAAGTGACGGGGGGATGAATAGCATTGCGTGAGACTACGTCGATGCGTATGTCGGAATCTCCCTGTACGACAATAGGTCGGCTCGTCAAAGCGTGAGGGAACATCGGCACTAGGACCACCGCGTCCAGCGTCGGATACATGATTGGACCCCCCGCGGACAACGAGTAGGCGGTGGATCCAGTCGGCGTAGCAAGAATCAAGCCGTCGGCATTGAGTCGGTAAACAAACTCACCGTCTATCGCCAGCTCAAACTCTACCATCTGCGCAGAGGCTCCTGAATTTACCACCACATCGTTCAGCGCATGGGCCTCACCCACCACCTCGTCACCGCGCTTCACCTGGACCTCCAGCAAGAAACGGGAGTCTGTTGAGTAATCGCCTTCTAAAATAGCGGACACCTGTTTGTTGAGTTCATCAGGACTCACATCTGTCAGAAACCCCAGCCTTCCACGATTGATGCCAATGACAGGAGTATCGTGCTTGACTAATGTTCTGGCAGCACTGAGCAAGGACCCATCGCCGCCAATCACGATGGCAAGATCCACTGACTTCCCTATCGCGTCTCTTGATTTTGTTGCCCGCTTTTCAAAATGGGACAAGGTGGCGAGACGATCCTCCATGGTCACTTCGATCCCGCGCTCGTCAAGCAGGTCGAGGAGATCCGCAACGATTTGAGAGACCCCCGGGTGCTCGCGCCGACCGAGCAGGCCGACATGCTTAAATTCTGTGTTCATGCTCCCAACCCTACATTGTTGCGTTCAAGCACCCGCTCTGCGCGGTAACTGGAGCGAACAAAGGTCCCCGCAACGACCTCCATGAAGCCTCGCTCGAGACCCCACGCTCGATAGCACTCAAATTCCTCGGGTTCGACGTATCTCGCAATCGGATAATGGTGGCGCGTTGGCTGGAGATACTGGCCCATCGTCAGCACGTCAACGTTGTGCCGGCGACAATCGTCCATGCAGGACTTAATCTCATCATCGGTCTCCCCAAGACCGAGCATCAGCGATGTTTTTGTGATGACCTCGGGGCGATAGTGCTTGCCATGCGCGAGCACATCGAGAGTTTGTTGATAGCCGGCCCGCGGGTCGCGCACCGGATGGGTCAAGCGTTCGACGGTTTCAATGTTTTGTGCAAAAACCTCGATGCCTGAATCAAGCAGGGTTTCTACCGCACTCACCTCGCCCAAAAAATCCGGCGTCAACGCCTCGACAGCGGTACCCGGATTAAGTGCTTTCACTGCTTTGACCACATCGGCGTATCGTTGCGCGCCACCGTCCGGCAAGTCATCGCGGTTGACTGAGGTCAAGACGACGTAGCGAAGGTCCATCAGCTGTACCGCTCGCGCGGTATTTTCGGGTTCCTCGGGATCCAGCCACCCTTTAGGGTTTCCGGTATTGACCGAACAAAATCGGCAGGCTCGGGTACACACATCACCCAGCAGCATGATCGTAGCGGTACCCGCACTCCAGCACTCGCTCATGTTGGGGCACTTGGCCTCTTCGCAAACAGTGGCCAAGCGATGCTCGTGGACGATTGTCTTTACCGCATCAAATTTCGGGCTGCTCTGGACGCGCATCCGCAGCCAATCGGGCTTTTTCAGCAAATCGGGGCTTTGCTGGGAGCGTTTGATGCCGTCCTTGATGGCGTGAATACCCTTGGTATTCACAAACTTGTCCCCGCTGTGCACCTGGACCGCGGGGATTCGCTCTGGAGCTTGGCTGTCAGTGGGCTCAGTCATGGGGCGGATTATACCCCATCTGCCAAATCAGAAGCCCGGAACTAGCCACCCATAACAAACAGCAAACTAGATCCGACTGACGGACACCGGAACGCCGTTAAGCGCTGCGTTGCCACAGAGAGGGTCAATAAACCCTGAGTCCGTGACATCGTTACAACTTACTCCGGCGTTATCATTGGCCAATGCCATCTGGGTCCCCTGTCGAGCGTGGCCAAACCCATGGGGCAACGAGACCACGCCCCTTCGAATACTGGCGGTAATTTCCACTTGGGTGACGACCGAACCGGCGCGACTGGAAACTGTCACCCGATCACCCTCTTGCCATCCCTCTTTCTCGGCATCCGCAGGATTGACCATCAGCGTGCAACGATCCCGGCCTTTTACCAGCCGGTGGAAGTTGTGCATCCAAGAGTTACAGTCCCTGACGTGTCGTCGCCCGATCAAGCGGTATCCCTCCACCTCCGCCGCCACCTCATCAGCGACACGAAGCAAGTCTTCAAGAACCTGGGGTACGGCAACATTGATGCGCTTGTTAGGCGTCTGCAAACGCTCGGGAAGTTGAGGTTTAAGCGGTCCAAAATCGACGCCAGAGGGATTCGCTTTCAGCGTTTCCATGGACACCTTGAACTCCGAGTCGTCGCCATAGGGACCGGCGCGCAACGCAAAATCCATCATGACATCAGGAGGCACAACTGCCGCCGCCTCAAGATCCAGCGCCGCTGCCACACGCTCGCCGAGGGCGCTTAAAATTTCCCAGTCATGCATGGA
>Ga0181607_10005651_pt1 | contig 10565 bp, 9 predicted proteins | sample 041ome_9_FD_132420 | JGI IMG/M metagenome (GOLD analysis project Ga0181607, IMG submission 132420) | Coastal salt marsh microbial communities from the Groves Creek Marsh, Skidaway Island, Georgia - 041413US metaG (megahit assembly) | ecosystem: Environmental > Aquatic > Marine > Intertidal zone...
AGCCTGTCCGAGGCATAGTTGAAGCCCCAGTTGTTGTCGGAATAGGCATAGCGGTTGCGGTGCTGGAAGAAGACGCTGGCGGTCAGCGTCTTGCTGTCCGAAACGCGTGCATCGTAAGTCACGCTGCCGCCCCACGTTGCCTTGGGCGCACGCGGCAGGTCCAGCGCAAGGTCATCGGCATTGATCACGCCGTCGCCCGAAAGATCGAAGAACACGGCCGTGTAATCGGCATTGATCAGGCCAAGGTTGGCGGTGAGTCTGAGGCCCATGACCGGCTCAAATGCGCCTTCCAGCTCCAGCCCTTTGATCTTCGCATCAGCCGTGTTGTAGATCGACTGGGCGAGCCCGGAGGTGGTGCTGGGCACCACCACTTCGCGCTGCAGGTCATTCACATCGGTCTGGAACACCGCGCCGCTCAGCATGATGTCGCGGTTTTCCGAATTCCACTTCACGCCTGCTTCAAAGGTGTCTGCCCGCTCCTGATCGAAGGCGGGAGAGCCAAGCGCGGCGGTCACTTCCTCGAACGCATCCGGCTGGGTGATACGGAAGTTGTAGCCGCCCGAACGGTATCCGCGCGCCCAGCTGACAAAGCCGAGCGACTGGTCATTGGGCCGCAAGGTAGCCACCACGCGCGGCGAGAGGTTTTCCCAGCTGCGCGTATCGGCAAAGCCGTTGTTCTCGCCCGCCACGCGCTCACCCGTAACCGGGCAGGTGCCTGCAATCACCGAACATGCGGGCCGCGTGCGGACATAGGTAACTTCCGCGTCCTTCTCCTCGCGCGACCAGCGCAGGCCGGCCTTGATCGCGAAGTAATCGGCCACGTCGAAATCGACCTGCCCGAACAGGCCATAGACATCGTGCGACTGCTTGCCGCCGCCATATTGCGGAGCTGCGCCGAAGAAGCTGAGGTCGCGCTGCTCGTCATAGGCGATGTTCTGGTGGAAGACGTAACCGCCCGTCACCAGCCGCACCGGGCCGGTTTCCACCGCATATGACAATTCGTTGGACCACTGTTCCTGCGTGGTCGCGGTGTCAGAGGCGAAGATCGGATCGGGAGAGCTGTCGATATCGTTGCGGGTCAGCAGCTGGTAATCACGCCAGCCGAAGATGTTGGTTAGCGTGCCTGCGCCAAGCTCGTAGTCAGCGCGCAGCGTGGCGAACAGGTTCTCGCTGTCATGGAAGCCGCGCTCGTTCACCGAAATCTGGAAGGTGTCGCGGGCGAACAGGCCGTTGTTGTGCGCGGGAGAGCCCTCGCCCTCGCCGTCGGTATATTCCACCTTGGCAAGCAGCATCAGCCGCTCACCTAGGTCAGACTTCACCGCGCCGCGCAGCACGATGGTTTCGGCTTCGGAATATTTCCCGCCGTCGAAGCTGTTGATGAAATAGCCCTGGTCGTCCGAACGCAGCGCGCCGAGCCGGATCGAGACCGTATCGGACAGCGGGCCGGAAACCACGCCGCGCGCAGTCCACATGCCGCCGCCGCGCCCGCCATCGACCGGCCCTTCCCAGCCGAGCCTTGCATAGCCTGTCCAGTAATCGGTGGGGTTGGCAGTGTTCACCATCACCGCACCGCCAGTGGTGTTGCGGCCAAAGCTGACGCCTTGCGGCCCACGCAGGATATTCACCTGCTCCACGTCCAGCGCGTCGAACACGCTGCCTGCGTTGAGGCCCATATAGACCCCGTCCACGAACAGGCCGACTGCCGGATCGATCGAGGGGATGGAGCTATTCACGCCCACGCCGCGAATGGAGAAGTTCGCCACGCCCTTGAACGTGCCTACCGTATCCAGCCCGACATTGGGCGCGGCATAGCTGAGCGAGGAGATGTCCTGAAAGGCGCGCGCCTCCAGCCCGGCGGCGTCGATGGCAGAAACCGAACCGGGATATTCCGCCACGGTGAAGGCCGCATCCTTGGTGCCCTGCACCACGATCACATCGGTGCGCATCCCGTCGCCCTGCCAGGTGCGGATTTCCTCTTCCTCATCGGAAGTGTCCTGCGCCAGTGCGGGCAGCGGCAGCACTGCCAGTCCGGCAGTGGCAAGCAGCATGGCGCGCCGGAGCGCAGACTTATCGCAGTGATCCATTTTGCGACCTTTTCCTGTTCTGTCTGTCGCGCGGGCGTTAGTCTGCGATAGACAGGCAGGTCAATTCGCGATTAATTGTCGATAGCAAAGGCTGGCTTGCACCGCCCGGCCGTGCGCTGGAGAAGCTTATGAAAAGACTGCCTGCTTTCCTGTTCGCCGCCAGTGCCGCCGCGATGGCGATGCCTGCACCTGCCGCCGCGCTTCCCAGGACGATGGAAGCTTTCGAGATCCAGATGGATATCTGCAGCGAGGCTCTGGAGATGATCGTTGCCGGAGCAAGTGACGAAGAAGAAGTCGATTTCTACCGCCGTGAGCTCGACAGGAACGGCTGGAAAGAGGCCGGCGACCTTGATGACCTGATGCTGCTTTGCGCCTTCAACAAACAGGGCTGGATACACGCTTCAAACGGCGGCTAGCACAGCTTCTTCCCGCGCAATTGCCAGCGCCAGCGCTTGGGTGTATAGGCGCTTTTCAACAGCCCCGGCGTTCACGAAGCAGCGTGCTTCGTCTGCCGGGGCCTTTCATTTTTTGCAGTCGAAAAGGTCCGCCCATGTCCCGTCGCCGCCAGATTTACGAAGGCAAGGCCAAGATCCTCTATGAAGGCCCCGAACCGGGCACGATCATCCAGTATTTCAAGGATGACGCCACCGCCTTCAACGCGGCTAAGAAGGGCACGATCAACGGCAAGGGCGTGATCAACAACCGCATCAGCGAGCATGTGTTCACCCGCCTTTCGCACATCGGCATTCCCACCCACTTCATCCGCCGCCTGAACATGCGCGAGCAGCTGGTGCGGCAGGTGGAGATCATTCCGCTGGAAGTGGTGGTGCGCAACGTGGCGGCCGGTTCCATCGCCAAGCGCCTCGGCATCGAGGAAGGCGAGATGCTGCCGCACACGCTGATCGAATACTACCTGAAGTCCGACGAGCTGAACGACCCGATGGTGTCCGAAGAGCATATCGCCGCCTTCAACTGGGCCAGCTTCGAGGAGATGCAGGACATCTCCGCCATGGCCATCCGCATCAATGATTTCATGTGTGGCATGTTCGCCGCCATCGATATCCGCCTGGTGGACTTCAAGCTGGAATTCGGCCGCATCTTCGATGGCGATTACAGCCGCGTGATCCTGGCGGACGAGATTAGCCCGGACAACTGCCGCCTGTGGGACTTCACCACCGGCGAAAAGCTCGACAAGGACCGCTTCCGCCGCGACATGGGCGGCGAGGAAGAGGCCTATCAGGAAGTGGCGCGCCGCCTCGGCCTGCTGCAGGGTGACGACAACGGCCCCGGCGAAGTGCTCGACATGAGCGCCCACCGCAGCCGCTTGCGCCAGACCCCGCCCAAGCCGAAGAAGTAAGGGTCAGCTTTCGCCAGCTAGGAATTCGTCCAGCACGTCCGTTTGTTCTCGCTGGATTTGGAGCAGGCGCGCTCTTGCAAGGGCCTCTACATTGCGCCGCGTTTCCGGGCACAAGCCATCAAAGGGCTGCTCGGGACGCGCCATGTCCTTGTGCAATTCGCTGATGATGACGATGAACTCGCGCCCGTCAGCATCCTCACGCCAGAAGCGCTGCATCTCTGCCCAGCTTTCGCGCACTATTCGCGTATCGACGATGGTGCGAGGATCGTTCTCGATACCGGTCAGCAAGAACGGTGGCGCGAACTCCGGACGTCGATTATCTGCAATGTGCCGTCTTCGGAAAAGGCAAACATGGCCCGCGGATCGTCCAGGTTGCGCTGCAGGAAGCCCAGCCGTGCCACCTTGTGCCAGACACGGGCCATCCAGATATCCGCGAAGCGACCGATCATTTTGCCAAGGAGGCGTCCGGCCATCCCGTCGCGCGATTCCGCACGGCAACCATGGGCCGATGACATGTAGCGATTGCGAAAAGCGGTCGCATCGTCGCGCCCGCGATCACGCCAACGAGGCGGCAAAGGAATGGCATCCCGCAGTGCGCTATAATACCGATCGTCAGGGTCGGCGTAATATGGGAACGGCGGATTGCAGGTGGCCGTAGTTACGGCAACCTGCAGCGGCAGCACGACTTCGATCAGATCGCGCGCCTGCTCCACGCTCGAACCGCTCCTGCCGCGATCGGCAAGGTCAAGCCAGCCGGAAGTGCGCCTTTCCCTGCGCTGCTCCATCCATTCGTTCAGCGCGCCAAGGCGGCGTTCGCGTTCATCTGCCGAAATCCCCTCCTCTGCCGGATCGGAAATTTGGGCCTCCAGAGTCCATCCTGTCAAAGCCATGCACGCCGCCGCAGGCTGGGAAACCAGCGCCCCGCCCGCACAAACCACCGCAAAAGCCAGCAATTTCGCTTTCAAAAGCCTCCTCGGCAAAATCTGCGCCTGATCCGGTGGTCCGTCAAGCGACCGCTGCACACCAGGCATTGCCCGTTAAGCTGTCTTGCCCCATCTAGGCGGACATGAAGTTCCGCATGATGACTGCGCTGCTGTGCGCAACCGCCCTTCCGCTTGCCGTTCATGCGCAGGCTCGCGAATACCAGAACCCGGAAAAGGTGATCCACGAAATCACCGCGCCGGCCGATATACCCGATCCGTTCGGCATTGCGGCGAGCGATTTGCCGCTCGATCCAGATTACCGGCTCGGCGTGCTGGACAATGGCATGCGCTACATCGTGCGGCCCAATGGCACGCCCGAAGGACAGGGCATGGTCTATCTGTGGATCAACTCCGGATCGCTTGGCGAGGAGCCGGACCAGGCGGGCTATGCCCATTTCATAGAGCACATGGCCTTCAACGGCACCACCAATGTGCCCGAAGGCGAGATGATCCGCCTGCTCGAGCGAGAGGGCCTGTCATTCGGGGCGGATACCAACGCTTCCACCAGTTTCGACCGCACGATCTACCAGTTGAACCTGCCGCGCAATGACGAGGACCTGCTCGACACCGCGCTGATGCTGATGCGCGAGACAGCGAGCGAGATCCTGTTCGATCCCGAAGCCGTGGCGCGTGAAACCGGCGTGATCCAGTCCGAAATCCGCGTGCGCGACACCTATCAGCAGCGCAATGTCATCGACCAGTTGCAGTTCCTCTATCCCGGCTCGCACTTTTCCGAAAACTGGATCAGCGGGACGGAGGAGACCATCGGCAACGCCACCAGCCAGCGCCTGCGCGATCTCTACCAGCGCTGGTATCGCCCGGATAATGCGGCGATCATCGTGGTGGGTGATTTCGATGGCGATACTGTCGAAGCCGCGATCCGCGAATATTTCGCCAGCTGGGAAGCCCCGCCGGTGGAGCCTGCCGCCAAGGCTGGCCCGATTGACCCGTCCCACGCGGGCGAAACCGATATCTATGTCGATCCCGCCCTGTCCGAGCGGGTGGACGTGACCCGGGTCGCCGAATGGATCGACCATCCCGACACGGTGGAAACCCGGCAGGAACGCGTGCTGCGCCAGATCGGCTATTCGATCATCAACCGCCGCCTGCAACGCCTCTCGCGCGAGGACAACCCGCCATATCGCGCCGCTGGCGTGGTGACCGAGGAGGTGTTCCAGGAAGCGCGCAGCACATCGCTGGTGGTGCAGGCTGCCGAAGGCGAATGGGAACGCGGCCTTGCCGCTGCGCAGGAGGAATATCGCCGCGCCATGATGTTCGGCTTCTCCGCCGCTGAAGTGGATGAGCAGGTGGCCAATCTGCGCGCCGCCATCGATGCCAATGCCGCAGGCGCCAACACCCGCCAGAACAGCGATTTCATGACCGGCGCGCTCACCTTGTTGCAGGACGGGCAGGTTCCCACCACGCCCGCCACCGCAAAGGAACGCTTCGAGGCCTTCTCGGATAGCATCACGCCCGAAAACGTGCTGGAAGCGCTGAAGGCAGACCTCGTGCCGCTCGACAATCCGCTGATCCGCTTTTCCGGCCGCACCGCCCCCGAAGGCGGCGCCGAGGCGCTGCGCGGCGCGTGGAACGAGGGCATGGAACTGGCACTGCAACCGCGCGAGGAAGCCGCGCTGGCAGACTTTGCCTATACCGATTTCGGCACGCCCGGCACCGTGACGAGTGATGTGGTGGAACCCTCGCTCGGCATCCGTCAGGTCACTTTCGCCAACGGGCTGAAGCTCAACCTCAAGCCCACCGATCTTGCCGAGGACCGCATCACGCTGCAGCTCAACATCGATGGCGGGCAGATGCTCGACACGCGCGAGGCTCCGCTGGCAACCGCAATGACCAATTCGCTCGTCGTGGGCGGTCTTGGCGAGCATTCGCTGGACGAATTGCAGAGCATCCTTGCCGGCAAGCAGGTGGGCATCAACCTTGATGCGGAGGAGGAGACATTCCGCTTCCGCTCCACCACCACCCCGCGCGATCTGGAAATGCAGCTGCAACTGTTCGCCGCCACCGTGTCCGATCCCGGCTATCGCCCGCAGGGGGAGGAACAGTATCGCCGCTCGGTCAGCAATTTCTTTGCCCGCCTCACCGCCACGCCCGGCGCGACGCTGAGCAATGAGCAAGGCGCGATCATTTCGGACGGGGACCCGCGCTTCTCGCTGCAATCCGAGGACGCCTATCTCGACCTGACCTTCGCCAAGCTGCGCGATGCGATTTCGGATCGCTTGCAGAACGGCGCGATGGAACTGGCGATGGTCGGCGATTTCGACGAGGAACAGGCCATTGCGATGGTGGCTGCCACCTTGGGTGCCCTGCCTGCCCGCGAAACCGAATTCGGCGCATGGGAAGACAACCGCACCCGCAGCTTTACCGAAGACCGCTCGCCGCGCGTGCTCTATCACGATGGCGAGGCCAACCAGGCCGTGCTGCGGATGATCTGGCCCACCCGCGACGGGGAGGACTTCAGCGAGACCCTCCAACTGGAGATGCTGCAAGGCGTGGCGCGCTCGCTGCTGCTGGATCGCCTGCGCGAGGAGCTGGGGCAGACCTATTCGCCTTCGGCTTCGGCAGAGCAATCACGCGTCTGGCCGGACTGGGGCACCTTCGCCATCACTGCGTCGATCACGCCGCAAGATTTGCCCGCTACGCGCGAGGCGATGCTGGCGGTAATCTCCCAGCTGCGCGATGCACCGGTGGACGAGGACACACTGCAACGCGCCCGCGCCCCGCAGCTGGAACTGTTCGCCAACATGCTGAAGACCAACGCCGGGTGGATGGGCCTTGTCGACCGCGCGCAGACCCAGCCGGACAGACTGGAACGCTATGCGGTGGGGACGGATCTGCTGGCATCGGTTACGCGGGAGCAGGTGCACCAGATGGCGCTGCGCTATCTCGATCCGGCTGAACGGCTGGAAATCACCGTGCTGCCGCGCCCGGAAGGAAACACTCCCGACGCGGCAGCAGGTGATTGATCGGGCTTGAAATCAGGCTTTGCGGCGCTTCTTGCCGAACAGCTCGCGCTTGCCCCAGATGTAGATGCCGCTGACGGCGAGGAAGGTCATCACGATGCCGCTGATGAAGACCAGCAGTTCCCAGATGATCCCGCCGATGGTGGCATAGTGCACGCCGCGCATCCATGATGATATGGCTTGCGCGCGGGTGGCAGGCGGCGGCGGGCCGGTTCGTGCCGGGCTTTCCTCCACGCTCACCGCGCCGCCATCCAGCGGAACGGTGGCGGTTGCGTCCATGCCGTCACCGGCAAGGTTGACCGTCCATGCACCGCTTTCGGCAGTCGGGGCGGAAATGCGGGTCGGCGTGCCGTCATAGGCTGCGGTGGCAGAGCCGAGGGCAACGATCCACGCGCCATCCTCTGCTTCCAGCACGGTGCCTTCCGGACCGCCACCACGGCGCGGGCGTTCGGGCTGTTCCACGCCGGGCTCCACCAGCATGGCGAAGAAGCCCGGGAAGGAAATCCACGCACCCGAAATCGCCTCCACGATCAGGATGATCGACAGCAGGAAGCCGGACTGGCGGTGGATGTTGAGCATCTTCCCGTCGCGCTTCTGCCACTTCAGCGCAGCGAACATGCGCTTGAAACCGGGCCAGAACACATAGATGCCGGTGGCCGCGGAAATGGTCAGGAACAGGCCCATGATGCCCACGATCTGGCGGCCGATGCCGGGGATCAGGAACAGCCCGTGGATGAAGTGCATGTACCACATGAAACCGCCGGCGCTGTCGGCACTGTCGATCACTGCGGCGCTGTCAGGATCGACCCAAGCCTGCCGAGATACGCCGCCGGGCGCGCCGATACCGAAGGGCGGATCGGCATAGCCCGCGCTGGAAGCGATGATCGGCTCGCCTTCGCCGCCCAGCTCGATGCTGACGATGGGACCATATTCTGCCAGCGCCTCTCGCGCATTGGCGACATGCGCCTCGCCGATGGTCGAAGGATCAGCCGTCGCGGCCACTTCGCGCTGGGGGTTGAGCAGCGCTTCGGTTTCTTCCGGCCAGACCTGAGCGGAACCCGTAACACCCAGCACCGCCATCGGAACGAGCAGGATAATGCCCAGCCAGCGGTGGACCCAGAGCCATGTCTGCCGTCGCTTTGCGGCGGGTGAAAGATAGGGCTGCGGCTTGGCTGCTGCCGGGGCAGCGTCTGCGGAAGTGGTGGCCTGGTTCATGCAAGTCCTCGAATCGGTAATGCCTCGTGCTTAGTGAGAACCATTCGCAACAACAAGTCACGAATTGGAGCGGACCCCTTCACCCTCCGTCTTGCATGCAGGCTGTCAGCAGCCTGACATTGCAAAAATAGGCCGTGAAACCGGGGAGCGGCGCCCTCGCCCCCTTGCCCTGCTCCGGCGCAATCGCCATAGGCTCAGCGCAGGAACGACTCCGCATATTCCAGGAAGGGCCAGCGCCATGAAAGTCCGCATCCATGTCAGCCTCAAGCCCGGCGTGCTCGACCCGCAGGGCCGCGCCGTACACCACGCGCTGGAAGGCCTTGGCTTTTCCGGTGTCGAGGATGTCCGCATCGGTCGTCTGGTCGAACTGGACGTGGCAAATGGCACCACGGACGAAGCGCTGGACGAGATGTGCCGCAAGCTGCTCGCCAACATGGTGATCGAGAACTATTCCATCGAGAAGCTGGAAAACGCCTGATGCGCGCCGCCGTCATCACCTTTCCCGGCTCGAACTGCGACCGCGACATGGCAGTGGCGATCGAGCGGATATCGGGCAAGGCCCCGCTGCGCGTGTGGCATGGCGATGCCAGCCTGCCGGAGAGCCTCGATTTCATCGCCCTGCCGGGCGGCTTTTCCTATGGCGATTACCTGCGCTGCGGGGCGATGGCGGCGAACAGCCCGATCATGCGCGCAATCATCGATGCCGCAGGAAAGGGCGTGCCGCTGCTGGGCGTGTGCAACGGCTTTCAGGTGCTGGCCGAAAGCGGTCTTTTGCCCGGTGCGCTGATGCGCAATGCCGGCCAGACCTTCATCTGCCGGACGGTAAAGCTGAAGGTGGAGAACGCCACCTCGATGTTCACCAGCCGCCATGACGCGGGCCAGGTGATCGACATTCCCGTGGCGCACCACGACGGCAATTACTTTGCCGACAGCGAGACGCTGGACCGCCTCGAAGGCGATGGCCGCGTAGCCTTCCGCTATGCCGAGAACTGCAACGGCTCGCAGCGCGATATCGCCGGCATCCTGAATGCAGGCGGCAACGTTCTGGGCATGATGCCCCACCCCGAACGCGCAGTGGATGCAGCCCACGGCGGCATCGACGGCGTGGCGCTGTTTGAAAGCGTGTTTGAAAGCCTCAGCGTTGCATGATTTGGTTTGCGAGCCGCCCCGCTGGGGCGGTTCGCAAACCAATCACGCAGCAGCGATGTTGCGGCGGCGCACAACCAGGCTCAGCGCTTCCTTGACTGGCATCGGGCGGCCGAAGTAATAGCCCTGGATCTTGGTGCATCCCAGACGGCGGACCATGTCGGCCTGATCGGCATCTTCCGCGCCTTCGGCTGTGGTCGACATCTCCAGGCTCTGCGCCATCGCCACCACGGCATCGATGATCGCAAGGCTTTCCGGATTATCCTCTGACGCGCCCTGCACGAAGCTGCGATCCACCTTGATCGTGGAGAAACGCAGTGTGCGCAGTTAGCCGAGCGAGGAATAGCCCGTTCCGAAATCATCGAGCGCCACCGAACAGCCCAGCGCCAGTACTTCTTCCAGTGACTGGCGCGCGGTGCGGCCATCGCGCAGGAACACGCTTTCGGTCACTTCCACTTCCAGCCGGTGCGCGGGCAGGTTGGCGTCAGCCAGCGCGGAGACCACGCTGCGGGCGAAATGCGGCTCAAGCAGCTGTTCGCCAGAGACTTTGACTGCAACCTTGATATCATCCGGCCAGGCCGCTGCATGGCGGCAGGCCTCGCGCAGCACCCAGTCACCAATCGGCACAATCAGGCGAGTGTCTTCAGCCAGCGGGATGAACTTGGCCGGGCTCACGAAGCCGTGATCGGCGATTTCGACGTGGTGAGCGCAGACCCTGCCACCAGCATGGCGACAACGGTCCAGAGCGCGAAATGCGCCGCTGTGTCACTTCCGGGAATGAACGCGAACAGCGCAATGG
>Ga0181607_10005654_pt1 | contig 10564 bp, 4 predicted proteins | sample 041ome_9_FD_132420 | JGI IMG/M metagenome (GOLD analysis project Ga0181607, IMG submission 132420) | Coastal salt marsh microbial communities from the Groves Creek Marsh, Skidaway Island, Georgia - 041413US metaG (megahit assembly) | ecosystem: Environmental > Aquatic > Marine > Intertidal zone...
ACCGAGGCAACGTCATCAGTGCAGACTTCGGACGGCATCGCAACATTCACTCCACAGCTATCCTCGATACCAACCGCTGGGGAATACGTGATCACTTTTACCGCAACCGATTGTACCAATGATGATGGTGCATGTAGTGATGACCTTGGTGTACTTGCACACGCCTATTTATCCGTAACACCAGGTTCGAGCGGTGGTTTGAAGGTGACACCCGGCGCGGCGACGGAGAATTCTATGATATCAAGTGCTACGTTATTTCCAACAGATGTCGTCGTGCTCGACGCGGCCCGAAACGTATCGATCGGACATTTGACAGTCGACATCGTTGACATCGGTGGAAGTATGCTTCAGACGCTATCTCTTGATGACGTCACCGTACAAGCGTCACTCGTGACGGGTACACTCAACAGCAACGAAGACTACAGAGAGAGAAGTATCGGAGCCCAGCTCACTGGAACGCTGAACAAGACGACTAATGATGGTCGAGTATCATTTTCAGATCTCAGACTTGTCGCTATGCCACCTTCTGGTTCACGAGCTGTAGGATCCACGGACGATATCACGTATAGCGATGCCACACGAGGAGACTTTGGCGAGGCTTCAAAGTACATTGTTCAGTTTACGACGACGTTGAATGGAGTTCGATATCGCGCGCATTCAATTATGCAAATGGAGATCGGCGAACCGTCTTACCTTCGTATAAATGGGACGTATAGTAAGAGAACAGTTTACGCCGAGGCACCCAAGCAATCCGTAGGTGAAATTATCATTGGCGCATACGACGGGGGGAATAACTTTGTCGGTGCGGCGGAAATTACGCCGCGTACTGTGACCGTACATGCATCGGCTGGTATCACTTTGGATGGTACTTTGCAAGTAAAACGAGACGACAGCGGTGTATGGCGATTTTCTGATCTCAAAGTAGTCGGACCTGTCGTCGGGGAGTTCGGATTGACATTCTCGTCTGGCGATTTAACACCCGTTCTCCAAGTGGTGAATGTGCTAGCTGGAGATGCTGGATATGAACTAGCTTCGAGTCAATCGATATTATCATCGGTAACAGCTGATCAATCTGTAGGATTGGGTTCGTTCACGGTATACGTTCAAGATATGCTCGGCAATTCAATGGGAACCGCGGATCGTCACTCAACCACGGATGCAGTAGCGCCAAATCGTACCATTCAAGTGACTTGCGAAACTTTGAAACTTTCTGGAACGACTGCGATGTTCACGAATGGCAACGGTCAAGTTTCTTTCACGGGTTTGATTGCAAATTCACCGAAAGTCGGTACGCACACCCTTAATGTCATTGAGACTGGCGCTGAAGTGAGTGGCGAGTTGCGCGTGGGAAAGCTACAAAGTACAGTTCTCACGGTGAGCGTTTTGATTGGAGCCGTGAGCGGATTCAAGGTCACCAGCCCCAAAGTCTTAGAATTTTCACCATCATTCACTGAAAGCATCCAACTATCCGAGGCAACAGCATACTCAGCCGGGCACTCTGTGCCTCTGGATGACTTCGTCGTCGTACCGGTGGATGGGGCGGGAAATGAGTCGCCGACGGGGACTTTGCCGAACGGAGTTACGTTGACGGCGATGATGAATGACACAAACGTCGAAATTCATCCGTTCATACTCGGTGCAAATGCGACAACAATCGCAAGAACGTCGGTACTTACTGTATACACAGATACTTCACTGTACCCGAGGACCGGCTCTCTTGTGGAAACCACTTCGAGCGCTGGGACTGCGACGTTCTCAGGTTTGCATCTCGTCAAGCCGCAGAAAGGAACGTACAATTTGACTTTCGTGTCGTCCGATTCGAGTTTGAGGTCTGCAAGCGTGGATTTAGAGATCACGGCAGGGCGATCCATTCACCTCGGCTTACTGCCGTACTGCGCCACAGTCGACGGAGCGTGCCAAACTAATGTCAACTGCACTTGTCATCAATATCGCGCCGCGTCGGACGTTGCAATGTACCCAGTCGTGGTGACTATTCTCGACGGAGCTTTCAATCCCGTCGATGATCTTGAAACGAAAGCTTGCGAGACATGTCCTAGCAGACATGTGCACTTATCGCCGCAAAATGTCACCTTGTGCAGAAGAACTGGTGAAGGCAACGCATGCGAATGTGCTGGGCTTGCCAGTACATCGTCGACACTGCATGGAGTATCATGTACATCAGTGGCGACTTTTGAAGCCAACACTGAGTCTGGTGGAAGCTATTTTGATGGACTACACATCGCCAAGCCGTACATCGGTACGTACGCCGTCGACATCCACTCGCCGGGTCTGCTGGGTGCACAGTACTACTTTTCCGTGACTTTGGGAAATGCGGCACAATTGATCCTCGACGAAACACAAGGTAGTGGAACATTCAAATCTAAGCTAGAAACATCGATTGCGAACGCTTCTAGTCCTCTAGTTGGGCGACTTTACGATGGCGGAGGGAATTTTATTTCGGCTTCGCCGACCGGGGCACAAATATTTGTTGTCTGCCAAACCGCCGAATTGGCGGCTTATCCACAGGGAATTAATCCCTTGATAGGAGGGGAAACTTTTGCGATATCGTGTGGTAGCACTACGACGTGTGCAACTCAGGTGAGTCAACTATGCTCGAACGCGATGAATTATTTATTTCACGGAGAACAATTAATTAACTTATTTAAATACACAGGGCGGCACACCCGGCGTCGTTGAGTTTAAGAACCTCGTGCTGCTCGCGCCGACTGCGCAGCAGCACGATATCGTATTTTATCTCAACGGCAAGGCCGTTGCGACTTATGCGGTAACAGTGGCGTTAGGAGATCCAGCTAAACTGGTCGTGGCAAATTCACCACAAGGATCATACCCGGCGACGGCATCAACAACCCTCGGCCCTTTCGAAATTGCGATCGCAGATGACGCAGGTAATCGTTTCGGGTCGCTTAACACTCACGAGTACAGTATTATCGCCAGTATCGTGGGTCAAAGGTACGTTTCGATTCTAATTAATTCATAACCGGAATTAATTAATTTTATTCAAAATGTAGGCATACGTTTGCGACGAGCGGGAGAAATGGCGTCATAGCGGCGGGAACCGACAGTACACTACTTCGTGACACAGTGATCAATGCCCCAGAGGTACGCTCCCATTGATGACAGATTTCATTAGAACTTTCATCCTCACACACAATTAATTACAGATCGGGGATTATGTGATTTCTTTCAACTGCGACAATTGTACCGCGTTAGGGCTCAGCGTTGCGCCCGCGACTCTTACATTTACGATTACGATTGGCACTGCAAGTGCGCTTTTCATCTCACCGGTAAGGCTTACTTATTTTTTCTTTTTCATGCAAAATATTAATGGTGGATTAATTGTTCAGACTTTCACGTCACCTGCCAGCGGTGCAGCAATCGCGTTGCAGACTGCGTATTCCACGGCAAAAAAAGTAAAATTGAGTATGATTCAGATTCGTGTGGTCGATGCAGGCTTGAATGCGCTCAACCTAAATTACGAAGTTTCTGTAAAGGCGGAGCGCGTGGTCGTGAGCGCTTGCAACTTTGAGACGAATGTATCATACACACCTCAGACTATCGTTGCGGGCACAGCGGTGTTTGATGATATCGTATTCTATCGACCGTGCACCGGAACGTACTCATTGACGTTTTCTACAGCGGGTCTCGATTCGGTCTCCACACAACTGACTTACAGCGCTGGGTACCCAGCGGCGCTTGACACGTGCACCGGTAACTCGTTCACACGTGTCGACCGAGGTTTGTGTCGGGATCCTGCACAATATATCGCAGCGCAAACCCTGGATCTTCGTGACTTTGTCGTGCAAATGACTGATCCTGGCGGTTATCATGTGGGCTCGATGTGGGACACCGAAGCGCGTAACATCACGGTTGAGCTATTTTCTTTCGTGCCAGCGGAGGATCAACCACGGGCAAGTGTGCTACCAACCTTGCAAGCCGAATGGGATGGATCTCTTCTCGCAGTAAATGGTGGAGTGGGATGGTGCAAAGATTCACTTGACTCTAGCCCGAGGACTGTGGTCTCCAGTAATCCCACGACTGGTGCTTACACGTACAGAGTGGTGTACACCAACCCCGCACCATCATATTGCAGGGAGGCTGGGTATAGTGGTATTGCGCCCGACACACACTATAATGTCGGTCTGCATATTCAAAATGCATTAGCTGGGACCTATCGCTTGCGATTCGCTTCATCATGTGGCTCAAGTCGATGTCCTGGTGCGCTCTATCCTGTGCTGGAGACTGACATGTTGGAGTTCACCGTAGTCCCTGGCGCGCCGACAGCGTTGGCCGTCGTCACGGCACCTCCCTTCATAAACGAAAATGACTTCGCACTTTCGCCTGCACCAGTCATCGCGGCGATCGATTCTGTAGGAAACGTGTGCGTCGATATCAATACGACGCTTACGGTCAGTGTATCGCCCGCTGTGGCGAGCATTTCAGGGACAGAGGCGGCGATGGTGAACGGCTTGGCGAAATTCGATTCAATCACAATCATCGGTGAGCGCGCGAATGCCTATGAGCTGAATTTTTCGGCTTCAACGTTGAATGTGAGTATCGTACCTTCAACTCCAACGACGGTCATGAATTGCTCAACAGTCAAACCGAACAGCGTGCTTCGCTCTGGCGTGTGCGAGTGCATTCCTGGCTTCACCGCCGACATTAGTGGAGGCACGGGATATACTGAAGATATCGATACCATTTATGTCGAAACGAATATAACTCTATATAAGACAGCTACATCTGGGTCATCTCGATGGCTCGATGCTCTTCACCCGTATGGCATGTGTGTGCCGTGCAAGAATGGATTCTACAAAGTGGCGCACGGTGACGGAGCATGCACGTCGTGCCCAATCTCCATGGATACTTCGCGAGTTGACGGCAGATTGAGGCAAACATATCAAGCACAGTCAGGAGTGCAACTTTTAGGCGCCCTTGGTCACGTGAGCAAGAGTTCCTGCCACTGCATCTCTCAAACGAGTGTCCCATTCGAGAGCTATTATCGACAACTCCCACTCGATGATTACAAATGTATGGCATGCCCGAAAGGTGCAAAATGTTACGGTGATGAGCTCGAAAATGTCGAAGCGCTTCCTGGTTTCAGTAGATTTGACCGACAAACGCTGAAATTTCGCGCGTGTCCGTACCCTGACGCGTGCCTAGGCGGCGTAAACAGCACATGTCTTGATGCAGGGTACACTGGTGCTATGTGCGCAGCTTGTGCGAATGGTTATGCGTACCACGCCATTCGAGAAGCATATCCACCAAAATGTTACGATTGTTCGGCAGGAGCATATCGAGTGCTCAACTTTCCGATCGTCGTCGTCAACTTTCTCTGGATATTGTTGCTGGTGTGGCTCATTCGGGTTGTCAATCAACGCCGAAGTTCACAAGTCGTCGGCATGATAAAATCGTTTGTCACCTATTTACAAATGACAGCGTTGGCGAAAAATTTAGACCTCGCATGGCCGGATTCGATGAAAGCATTCTTACTTATCGCCGAGAAGCTTTCGTTACCTGACATACGGTCGGCGTCAGCAAAGTGCGCCATTGGCTGGAAGTTTTACGGAAATCTACTGTTTCACGAGTTGCTCCCACTAGGCTTGATGATATTCTTGTTCATCATCTTCACGGTTATCAAGTACGTCGAAGAGTTGAGAGAGGCAACGGCCCAAGCTAGAGTGGAAGCCACGAAGAAGACAAAGGCAAATGATTCTGCTGCTGAAGATGAAGAAACAAACGCCATCGATAGTGGTAACACGAATAAAGTGAACAAGCACGATGTCGGTCTTGAAGAAGTGCGAAACATCAGAGCTTACGACATAGTAATATCATGGCTCGTCGCGACTCTGTGGCTTCTCTATCCCACCCTTGTTCAATATTTGGCTGAGTTCACGCAGTGCACTGGTACGTCTGGCGACAGCGATCGACACTTTGTATCCGACTATTCGGTCCAATGCCGGGGCACCGCCTACTCACTTTACTTGTTTATGGTCATCGTTTGGGCTATACTGTATATCGTCGGTATTCCATACGGTTTGCTGCAGCTCGCTCGCGGAGAAGACATTGTCGGCGAGCACGATTCAGCAATGGTGCAATATCGTCTCGGTTTGCTCTTCAAGGGAATCAATGTCAAGTCCGCGTGGTGGTGGGAATGGGTCATATTCGCGAGAAAATTCATCCTGATCTTCATAGTGATCGTATCTAGACGAAGTGCAGTCATTGGTGGATACACGGTGAATTGTATGTTGCAACTTTTCTTTGTATTCCACATCGTCGCAAAACCGTATGCCGGCGAAAAGTACGCAAAGATCGAGACACATGGCTTACTTGCTACTATGGCAACATTCACCGGCGGACTGATTTTCAAACAATCAGGCGAACAAGGTGGACAAGGCTCGACTTTTGTCGATCTCATCACGGCCTTGTTGTTCATCCTGCACGCATGGGCATGGTATGATTTTGCCCGAACGTTGGTTCGCCAGTTCCGCGAAGAGGGCGAAGAAGGCCTCATCAAGCGCGCTATTCGCGACTTGGAATTTGAAGAGGCGATTGTCGACGAATTCGACGCCAAGAGAGACGAAGAGATCATTCATCAAGAGAAAATGGCAAAGGAAAGCGAACGCATCCAACTTCGAAGCATGACTGGTCAACGTCTTCCTTTCGCCGACGACGATTTACTTGAAACGATCAAGGCTGACTCTACGATTACTATTCGCCAGCAACACGGCGCTTTGAGCTCACAGTTGCAAGATTTACGTGAGCGCTGGAAAGCTCGAACACACCGACGCGGCGAACGTTTAATCGCCTTGGACGAGCGCCATCTCACCGCGCACTCCACGAACTCGCGGGAATCCCCAAAATAGTAATAAGCAAAAATCAATAGATAGACTTATCGTGATTGAAGCAGCGCATTCGTTACGCACGCGTCGCTTTAGTTCCCATGCGTTCTACGACGCCTTCTCGCTTGTCGCCGTCCCGACGCCACTCCGCGCCTCCGATGTGGCATCACGCCACGAAGAGGCGTCGAAGGCCCGCGCGGTGGAAACCACCGTGTTATTCTATCGCGTTCGTGTGCGTGCTCACCGTCGCACTCACGAGGACGTCGCCGCGTCGCGAGACGATTGCTGTTAGAGCGCTGAAACTCGCCGATGGTGTCGCTGACGCTGATTACGCCGACGCCGACGTGCGGAAAGATAGTGACGATGAACGCGGGGCAGACACAAATCACAAGCGTACACGCGCGAGCTTTGAGACGTGTTCGTCTTGCTCCACATGCGTGCCTCATTCCGAGCTGGGCGAAGACGACGTCGTCGACTCGCGTGGGTGGTGCGAGCGCTGCGACTGCGACGTCAAAGTTGAGCGCATCGACGCGGGAAATCCAGGGAGGTATGTCGGCAAATCTGAGGCAATGGTGTTGCGAGGAGTTACGAGCGAAGGGAAAAAGGTGAGCGTCAAGGCTTGGTGCGGTATTCGTGGACAATTTCGTCAACACGCAAACGCGACGCCGGTTGACGAAACGTGTGGCGGTTTCCACAGTCAGCGTGATCGATCCCCGGAAAGGATATCAGCCATCCATCGATTGATCGAAACAATGGGGTTCGGGCGACTTGTGTCGCCTACGGAGGCAAAGACTTTGAAGTTTTTCACGCCACGCGACACACGTTCTCTTGGTGGAAAGCAAAACACTCACGTTCTCGTCACAGACTGGGCAAAGGGAATCGCGCCAACTGATATCAATGGTGCCAGACCAGGCCAGAACATGATGACGAAAGAACTTTTTCTCGTTGTATCGCGACTTAAGCGAGAGGACGTCATAGGGATGACTCTGATGGACTTCCTCCTTGGTAACCACGACAGAAATATATTCAACATCTTCATCGACGAAGCCAAAGGGTCGTTGATGCTGATAGACAACGAGGACATGTTGAAACGTGAGGACGAAACCAGCACAGTGAGCATTCCCGGGACGCGCCATCACTGGCACTATGTTGCAGGTTATGTGATCTATGAGAAAGAAAAAACTTTGCCGTGGATGGAAAGGTGCCACGCAAAGTCTGCCAACGAAACTAAACCGGCGTGCATCGTGGAGCTTGAAAACGGAAACTGGCCACCGACTATCGGAGCTATCTTAGATTACAGATGTTGGGTGGAGGGGGGTGCCATTCACCGCACGTTTCCTTCCACGTTTAGCGCGTTTTTGGCGGAAGTCACTGACTCAACAATAGAGGAGTTGATGGAAAAGTACAGCATCGCCGAAGAAGATGTCGCCTTTCTGAAAGATCGCGCGACTTTATTGAATCGTTACGGCTTTGAGGGTGCGCTTAAGACTACTTTGCTTCAAGCAGAAAGTCAGTATGACATTAATGCGCCGTGTTGCGATCCATTAAATTGTCCGTGGCCCGTGGAAGAGTCACTAAAAGCCAGACGCGAGATGAAAACGTCACACTTTGGGCCGTATGTGCGAAATCATAAGGAGTTGAATGCGATCGCACAGAGTTTCATCGGACCGAACGATGCCCAAAGTGTTACGTCTTTCCTAGAGTCTTTAGTTCGAATTCAAGATGATCAAGCCAACCTCGGTCGTGGCGAAAGAGTTGAGGATCATCAACGAAACAAACGCGCGCCGACGGTCGAGGCGCCGCAACATGATGATATACCGCTGCTGCTGTCGTCGAGCGATCCGAGTTTTCAGTGGAACAACATCGAGCGCGTTGACGCATCTACACTATCAATTGACGCGTTCGAGCGGAAATACGTCAAGGAAGGGCAACCAGTGGTGATCGAAAACGCTAACCTTGCAACTGTGCTACGAAGCGTCGTGACGCGAGAGCTCATTTTAGATTTATGCGGCGATGCATTCGCCGACTTGGGGTCGAAAATAGTGCCATCGTTCCAGTCTATGACGAAAACGACGCATCAAAAACTTTTGCGAGATCTTTCCGAACGTCTCGAAACGACACGAGGTTTGACGCTGAATGAAACGTTGGATTTTCTCGAAGGCAAAGGAAAGATTAAAACACTGAGAGATTTTTTCGATAGTGAGTTTATGGGGGAATCCAAAATAGCCAGAAAACGCGGCGTGGACTTTTTACACCCAGCGGATAATTTATGGCCACCGAGCGTACACTCGTGGCACATTATTGAACAATGTCCGGCACTCGCCGAACGCGTCAAAGCAGCTGTCGAAACGAAATTGCGCGGAGACTGGTCGTACATCTCCAAGATACTCTTTCGCGAGCGACCTACGGAGTTCAAAAAGTTTATGCTCTTCGCCAGTGGCGATGGCGTTCGAGCGTATCACGCGCATCATCACGCCAAACCGGCTCACGTGATGGTTTTAGTGGTTCAAGGCTCGAAACGCGCCGTCGTCTGGGATCGCGCCGATGAGGAAAACCTCTACCCGCTCTCCGCGCGCGTCGGCGGTGAAGAGTTGTACAATCCCGTCTATCTGGGGAACGCCTTCAACGTCGACTTGGACAAACAACCCAAAATCGCGCGTTCGCGCGGCTTCGGCGCCGTCGTCGAGGCGGGCGACATTTTATTCATGCCGTGCGGTTGGATTCACTCCTTCGAGAACGTCGGCGAAACCATCCAGCTCGTGTGGTCGCCGTCGATCAGTTACGACGCCGGCGAACAATCTGTCGTGCCCATCTCGGACGACGGCGTGGCAAAGTATTGCCCAAACGAGAACGGTCGAGACGGCTTCACGCGCGAGTCCGCGGATCGAGATCGAGATCGAGATCGAGATCGAGATCGAGATCGGGGCGGTACGCCCGTATAATCGTGCGCGTCGCGCCTAATGTTGTGACATTCGTGTCGAAAACCCTACACGTTGAATCCTGACTCGCGCCGACCCCCCCCCCGAGCGACCTCGAGTCCGCCGCGACCTCGATCCGATCCCGCGCGCGCCCGGCGCGACCCGCACTTCGCATCGCACACGAACGTTCGACCATGTCTGTCGCCGCGTCCACGTCCGCCTTCACCGGTAAGGCCATCGTCCAAAAGATCACCACCTCGAAGTCCGTCAAGGCGAACACGGTCGTCAAGGCCTCGGCGAACAAGGTACGGACCCGCGATCGAGCGATCGATGGTTGATACGAGCGCGAACGATGATTGATGATGCGATTCTATCGCGCACGCGTCGACGCGTCCGACGCGCTTTCGACGCCCGGGACGCGCGCGAACGATCGAATGAATTTCGACTGACCGAATCGCCCCGCTCCGTAAACGCGCGATCGCGTCCACCGACGCGCGCTCGACGTCGACGCGCGCGCACATTCGCGCGGGGCGTGGATCGCTATCGCATTCGCGATCGATCGTCGTCCCGCGCGCGCGCGCGTCGTCCGACGCTCGAGCGCGCGTCGCGTGCGAACTCGCGATCGCGCGTGTGCTGGATTTTATCGCGCGCGCACAGGCTGTGTCCCTCGCCGCCGTCACGGCGGTCGTCTTGAGCGCGACCCCGGCCGCGTTCGCGGCGACGAGCATCGAGCTCACGGACAAGCGCGTGGAGAACCAAACCGGGTTGCAGCTCATCTACGAGGTG
>Ga0181607_10005661_pt1 | contig 10553 bp, 8 predicted proteins | sample 041ome_9_FD_132420 | JGI IMG/M metagenome (GOLD analysis project Ga0181607, IMG submission 132420) | Coastal salt marsh microbial communities from the Groves Creek Marsh, Skidaway Island, Georgia - 041413US metaG (megahit assembly) | ecosystem: Environmental > Aquatic > Marine > Intertidal zone...
CGGAATTGGTCGCTGAATGTAGCCTTGCAAGCGGGAATCCGCCAACGCACATTAGATTGGTCCAACCTTCGTTTTGGCGATCAAATTGACAATTTGTACGGGTTTGTGCGTCCGACTGCGGAAGTACCAGGCGCAGAAAATGTCTTACACGCAGATATTGGGAGTGGATTTTTATTGTACTCTGAAGTTTTCTACGCGGGTGCTGCATTCCATCACATGACAGAACCCGATGATTTCCACTTGGTAGAGGGGCGCCTTCCGATGAAGATGACCTACCATGCGGGGGCACAAATTCCTTTGGGACGCCGTTCTTCTATTGGCGGTAACGGAACCACTTTGAACCCTAGCGTATTGTATCAGCAACAGGGATCGTTTCAGCAGTTGAACACCATTCTCTCCGTTACCAAGGAGTTGTTTACTGGTGGGATTTCATATCGCCACGCTTTTGAAAACCCCGATGCCATTACCGCGCTTTTGGGTATCACAGTGGAGCGTTTATCTATTGGATATACGTATGATTTCACATTGAGCGATTTATCGAATAAAGGAGGAGGCGCTCACGAAGTGAGTTTATCGTTCCAACTTCCTTGCAAGCCCAAGAAAAAGAAATACAAGACAATAAACTGTCCTAAGTTTTAGTTATTACTCGCAGAAAAAGAATTTCATGAAGTCTACTACGATGATAAGCAAGTTCTATAAAGGCATTCAATTTGCAGCACTCGGTTTGATGGGGTCGCTGATCATGAGCTCATGTGCCGAAAAATCGTCCACTACTGGATGGGATTACAACGACTCTAAAAACGGCGGTTTTGAAGTAAACACAGGTTACGAGGGGCAACAAACAGGACCTGGATTGGTGTTTGTGGAAGGTGGAACGTTTACCATGGGTCGCGCCGAAGACGACATCATGCGCGATTGGAACAACATTCCACGCCGTGTAACGGTATCTTCATTCTACATGGATGAAACCGAGGTGACCAACCTTGCGTATCGCGAGTATATTTATTGGTTGGATCGCGTGTACGGTTTCGACTACCCCGAAGTGGTTCAGAATGCCCTACCCGACACCTTGGTATGGCGCTCGCGTTTGGGATACAACGATCCCTACGTAGAAACTTATTTCCGTCACCCTGCTTATCAGTTTTATCCGGTGGTTGGCGTGAGCTGGAAGCAAGCTAACGATTATTGTGCCTGGAGAACGGATCGTGTAAACGAGCAAATCCTTATCGAAGAGGGCGTACTTCGCACCAATCCCAACCAATATGCAGACGACAATTTCGATACCGACGCATATCTCTTTGGATTTTACACCGGAGAAGTGAAGAAGAATCTACCCGATTTGAATCCCAATGGCTTGGGTGAAGCAGGTCGTCCTGTAAATCTCGCAGATGGGATCTTACTACCACGTTACCGCCTCCCAACAGAAGCAGAATGGGAATATGCTGCATTGGCTCTTATTGGAAATACCGAATTTGAGCGAGTAACCGAAAAACGCCAGTATCCTTGGAATTCTTCATCCTTGCGCAACCCCGACGAAAGAAATAAAGGTTTCATGCTTGCCAACTACAAGCGCGGACGCGGAGATATGATGGGTATTGCAGGTTCACTAAATGATTCCTACGATATTACGGCTCCTGTAAAATCTTTTCCGCCAAACGATTTTGGCTTGTACGATATGGCGGGTAACGTAGCAGAATGGGTATTGGATGTGTATCGACCACTTACTGGGGAAGATGTAGACGATTTCCGCGCTTTCCGAGGAAATGTATTTAGCACGTGGGCCACGGATGAAGATGGTTATGTAGAATATCCGGATTCATTGGGCAATATGATTCGTCGTGAGGTTACTGCGGAAGAGGCTTTAGGCCGTCGCAATTACGATCGCGCTGAAAACCGCGATTACGTGGATGGAGATTTAAAGAGCTCCATCTATTACGACAAAGGTGAGCTTCCCGAAGGGGATGACCCGATGTACGAATACGCTAAGAAAACTATGGTAAATAACGAGGTTCGCGTTTATAAAGGTGGATCTTGGAAAGACCGTGCCTATTGGTTGGTACCTGGCAATCGCCGTTACTTGGAGGAAGATATGTCCACCGATTTTATCGGCTTCCGATGCGCAATGCACCGAGTGGGTTCACAAACCAACAATTAATATTGACAAAGAGCCCTTTCGGGCTCTTTTTTTTGTCCTAACCGAACGTCTACTCCTTATGCAGGTAGCTGAGATTCATGCGCGATTTATTCTAGAATGCGGTGGCGTTTCTATTGACACGCGAACCATTCAACCCAAAGATTTATTTGTAGCTCTCGAAGGGGATCAAGTAGATGGCCATGAATATGTGGAACAAGCTGTACAAAAGGGTGCAGCGATTGTTTTGGCCAAGAAAGGACGAACCCTACCCCCGCTCGATGAAATAATTTGGGTAGAAGATCCACTGAAAACACTCCAGGATCTTGCACAATTTCACCGCAGGAAGTTTACGGGTAAAGTTATTGCGTTAACGGGTTCCAATGGGAAAACGACTACCAAAGAATTGTTGCGCGAGGTGCTTGCGCAGTCATTTCACGTTCAAGCCACGCGTGGAAATTACAACAACCATATTGGGGTGCCCCTTACCCTCCTAAGCATGCCCTTAAATTTGGATTTTGCCATTGTGGAAATGGGCGCTAATCATCAAAGAGAAATCGCCTTCTTATCTGAAATTTGCGAACCAGATTATGGATTCATAACGAATTACGGCAAAGCGCATCTCGAGGGATTTGGAGGGGTTGATGGAATCATTAAAGGAAAGAGTGAACTGTACGACTTTTTAAGCAAGCATTCCGAATCTAGCGTCTTTTATGATGTGAATGATGCCATGCAAGAAGAACGTTCCAATGCCATTGGGAATCGCATTACCTTTAATTGCGACCATTCATCGCTGAGGGAAGCCAACCTGTACTGTAACGCTTCCATTTCAGCGGGATTTCTGGTGATGGAATGGGGTGCGGCAGCACCCGGCAAGACTGCTGCTTACGAGGCTGAAACACGGCTGCAGGGTATCTACAACCGAAACAACGCGGCTTATGCCATTCTCGTGGGGCGTTACTTGGGGGTTCCCGATGATCAAATTAAAGAGGCCTTAGAAGCCTATACTCCGAATATGAATCGTTCGCAGTGGATGGAAACGGATCGCAACTCCATCATCGTAGACTGCTATAATGCAAATCCAAATAGCACCCAAGCAGCATTAGAACATTTACAATCTCTTGAACAAACGAACCGAACCCTCATTTTAGGGGATATGCTGGAACTGGGCGAATACACCCGTGAAGAGCATTACAAAATATTGCAAATGGCAAGAACCGGCTCCTTTGCTGCGGGCTTGTTCGTGGGCCCAAAATACTGCGATTTGAGAACTGAGTTTCCAGAATTTATGTTCTTTCGCGATGGAGCGGAAGCTCGCGAATGGATTACGCAAAACCCCATTGAAAAGGCAACGATTTTGCTAAAAGGCTCACGCGGAATCCGACTCGAGCAACTCATAGAGGTTTTGTAGGATTGCCTCCCCCACTAAAAAAAGGCCGCATAACGAGGGCTGTATTGGAGTGCCCCTTTATACGACCTCAAAAAGATGTGTGAATAGAATGCGGTTAGGCGTCTAGAACCGCACGCGAAATAACCAGGCGTTGAATTTCGCTGGTTCCTTCGTAAATCTGTGTAATCTTGGCATCGCGCATTAATCGCTCCACGTGATACTCCTTCACAAATCCATATCCCCCGTGAACTTGAACGGCCTCCGTAGTAACTTTCATAGCTGTTTCGGACGCGTGTAGTTTAGCCATGGCACTCTCCATATCGAATGGTTTACCGGCATCTTTTAGCCGTGCAGCCTTGTACGTGAGCAATCGAGCCGCCTCCACTTGAGTAGCCATATCGGCCAGCTTAAAGGCGATCGCTTGATGCTGAGAAATCGTTTTGCCAAAAGCCTTTCGCTCCTTGCTGTATTTGGTAGCCAATTCAAATGCGCCTGCTGCGATACCCAATGCCTGTGCGGCAATTCCAATACGACCTCCGCTCAGGACTTTCATGGCAAATTTAAAGCCAAAACCATCTTCGCCAATTCGGTTTTCCAGAGGAACCTTTACATCCTGGAACATAATGGAATGGGTGTCTGACCCGCGAATTCCCATCTTATCTTCTTTCTTTCCTACCACAAATCCATCCCAGCTTTTTTCTACAATAAAGGCATTAATCCCTCGGTGTCCGAGTTCTTTATCGGTTTGCGCCATCACCACGTAATAATCTGCCGTATTGCCGTTGGTAATCCAGTTCTTATTACCGTTTAACACGTAGTGATCTCCTTTAAATTCAGCGGTAGTTCGCTGGGAAGTAGCATCCGAACCGGCCTCGGGCTCAGAGAGGCAAAAGGCGCCCAGTTTCTGACCGGTGGCCAAGGGCACCAAATACTTTTGACGCTGTTCCTCTGAACCATATTTTTCGATTCCCCAACAAACCAAACTGTTATTTACGGACATCGCCACCGATGCAGAGGCATCAACCTTAGAGAGCTCCTCCATAGCAATTACGTATGACAAGTTATCCATACCGCCACCGCCGTATTTCGGATCTACCATCATCCCCATAAATCCGAGTTCGCCCATTTTGCGGATTTGCTCCGCTGGAAACTGCTGTTTATTGTCGCGTTCAATAACCCCAGGTAGGAGTTCCGATTGGGCAAAATCGCGTGCAGCTTGCTGAATCATTAAATGTTCCTCGTTCAACTCAAAGTCCATATTTCCCAGTTTTTAAAATGTCCTCAATGTGTGTGCCCAAAGTTAGCGGTTTTATTGCAAATTTGTCCTATGAATGGGAGGGCAAAAACCTACACGGCAGTCGGGCAAATGTCCGGAACTAGCGGTGATGGAAGCGATTGGGCGAGTGTTGATTTTACGTTGAATCCTGATGATTCATGGCGTTATGAAATCCGCAAAGCGCACACGTTTCCCTACTCCGATGAATGGAGCGAGCGACTCTTCAATGCTCCTCATTTGGACGCTTTAGCATATGCCGAATTGGAACGCGATTACGAGCAGTTGCTGGCGGAGCAATACGCCGAGTTTGCACAGAATCCGGATGCGGTTGAAAAAACGGAATCGAGGCTGGTAAACTCCGGTATTGGCGAATTTCCAGAAACCAAACCCCATATTATTGGGATTCACGGGCACACGGTGTGGCATCAACCCGAAGCAGACCTGACCACGGCGCTGGGCATGGGCCATGAGCTGCATGCAAAAACCGGTATTCCCGTGGCCTCACAATTTCGCAAAGGAGATGTCGCACTCGGCGGGCAGGGCGCTCCACTTGTTCCAATAGGAGATCAACTGTTGTTTCCAGCATACGATGCGTGCATCAACTTGGGGGGCGTGATGAATATATCATTGGAAAAAACAGGTAAACGATGGGCCTACGATGTGGGTATCTGCAATTTGGCATTGAACCGATTAGCGGGCAAAATGGGGATGGCCTATGACCGAGACGGTGCACTCGGAGCGCGGTTCCAACCCAACGAAGCCCTATTGCGCAAGCTGAACAACTTGGATTATCATCATAAGGCACCCCCCAAATCTATCGGACGAGAGTGGGCCGAGGCCTATGTGTTCCCTCTTATTGATGCATACGAGCCGGGAATTGCTCTCGCTACCGTTTATGCGTACATCGCAGACCAGATTGCACGCGAGGTGCGGATACATGGGCTCCAAAACGTGTTAATTACAGGAGGGGGAGCTCGTAATACGCACTTAATCAATGTGCTACAAGAAGCGGGGGTTCCATTCCACGTGCCCGAAGTTTTGCTTGTAGATTTTAAGGAAGCCCTGATTTTTGCTTTTTTGGGATTGTTGAGGATAATGGGCAGGACGAATGTGCTGGCCCACGCCACAGGGGCGTCTAAGGATCACTGTTCCGGAGTGCTTTTGGGGGGATAATTTTTTGAGGAATGGCCCGTCCTTTGGGTGTCAATTTCTTAATTTTGGGTGGCCTCAAAAAACGCCCATGAAAACGCTGTTAAAACAATTCGAAAATTCATCTCCAGAAATTGTATTTGAATGGAATGATCGGGAAACCGATGCCCGTGGATGGGTGGTTATAAACTCACTTCGCGGCGGTGCGGCAGGTGGCGGTACTCGAATGAGAAAAGGCTTGGACAAACATGAGGTTTTGTCGCTCGCAAAAACGATGGAGGTAAAGTTTACCGTGTCGGGACCGAATATTGGAGGTGCCAAATCGGGAATAGACTTTGACCCTTCGGATCCCCGACGGGACGAGGTGCTTAAGCGCTGGTTTAAAGCCGTTATTCCGATGCTTAAAAGTTATTATGGTACCGGGGGCGATTTAAATGTAGATGAAATTCACGACGTCATTCCGATCACAGAGAATTTGGGGCTTTGGCACCCACAAGAAGGCGTGCTCACTGGGCATTTTAATCCCGCCGACAGCGAAAAAATTCACAAAATTGGACAATTGCGCCAAGGGGTATCTAAGGTTATTGAGGATGCTTCGTTTAGCCCGGACACCTCAAGGAAATACTGTGTAGCCGATATGATTACGGGATACGGTGTTTGGCAAAGTGTAGAGGCACATTACGCTTTACTGGGAAAATCGGTAAAAGGGGCGAGGGTGCTCATTCAAGGTTGGGGGAATGTTGGTGCCGCGGCAGCTTATTTTGCAGCACAAGCAGGAGCATCGGTAACAGGCATCGTAGACCGAAATGGCGGGCGAATAGATTCTAACGGTACAACGTTCGAACAGGTGCGCGAATTCTTTATAGAGCGAAATGGCAACCAGCTCAACGAAAAACACAGTACCACAGATTACGCCACCCTCCAAGAAAAAATTTGGGATGAGTCTTTCGATATATTCTTACCCTGTGCCGCCTCTCGATTGGTGCAACGCGACCAGATAGACCGACTCATAGCTGCAGGACTCAGTGTGGTATCGTGCGGGGCAAATGTACCTTTTGCCGATAAGGAAATTTTTTACGGCCCTATTACGGAGGCTGTGGATCAACAAATCGCCCTTATTCCCGATTTTGTGAGCAATTGCGGAATGGCCCGCGTTTTTGCCTACTTAATGGGGACAGGCGTGGAACTGAGCGACGGCGCCATCTTTACGGATGCGCGCCAAACCATCTTCAATGCCATGAAGAAAATACATGGCGATGCTCCACGGACGACACTGCTAGCAGAAAAAGCCTTTGAAATAGCACTAGAAACACTTCTCTAAATACCAGACCATGTATTACGCAATGATTGTAGTTTTCGTTCTCGGCTATGTGGCCATAGCATTGGAACACCCTTTACGCATAGACAAAGCCGCAACAGCGTTAGTTAACGGAGTGGTGAGTTGGGCGCTTTATGCGTTTATGGTTCAAGCTGCCTCGGAAGCCGCGCATGGCGATGCACATGGCGTGGAGGGTCACCTTTTGCACCATCTGAGCGAAATTGCGAGCATTCTGTTCTTTCTAATGGGGGCAATGACCATTGTGGAGGTGGTCGATGGACACCAGGGCTTTAGCGTAATTACCGATCGTATTAAAACCACGAACAAGGTGAAACTGCTTTGGATTGTGGCTATTCTTACGTTCTTCTTCTCTGCTGTCCTCGATAATTTAACCACTTCCATTGTGATGGTTTCGCTATTGCGGAAACTCATTAAAGACAAGGAAACCCGGTGGTTTTTTGCGGGAATTATTGTGGTTGCGGCAAATGCCGGCGGGGCTTGGTCGCCCATTGGTGATGTAACCACCACCATGCTGTGGATCGGTGGGCAAATAACTGCTGGTGCCATCATAAAGAACATTTTTATATCGAGCCTCTTTACTTTACTGGTGCCCATGGCGATCATTTCTTTCCGCATGAAGGGAAATGTAACCCGTCCGGAAAAAGTAGAATCCATCGGACATCACGGAGCAGATGTAGCGGAGTCAGAGAAGCGACTCATTTTTATTGTGGGGGTTCTCGGATTGCTGTTTGTGCCCGTTTTTAAAACGGTTACCCACCTGCCGCCTTTTATGGGAATGATGCTGAGCTTGGGGGTTCTCTGGATTATTACCGAAAAACTCCATGCGAACAAATTGGATCATGAAAAACACGGGCTCAATGTCCTTGCGGCATTGCGCAAAATAGATACCGCTTCGGTATTGTTCTTTTTGGGAATTTTACTTGCGGTGTCGAGTTTGCAAAGCGCCGGACAGCTCGGTTTGGTAGCTAGTTCGTTAGATAACGTATTCGACACTACTCAAAACGCCGGGGTGTATGGCATCAATCTGGTCATTGGCTTGTTGTCTTCCATTGTGGATAATGTTCCACTTGTGGCTGCTGCCATGGGGATGTATCAAACCGCTGGGGAAGGGTTATTCATGCAAGATGGCCTTTTCTGGGAATTCTTGGCGTATTGCGCTGGGACTGGTGGTAGTGCATTAATCATTGGGAGTGCTGCTGGGGTTGCGGTGATGGGTATTGAAAAAATTGATTTTATTTGGTATTTGAAGCGCATATCTCTTTTAGCCGTCATTGGGTATTTGGCTGGTGCCGGATGGTATATTTTTGAAAATTCCGTGCTTGGCGGATTTTAGATTTGTGTGAATCTGCGCAACATGAAACGTATATTGCACGTTAACACTCTATAAGTCATCGTATTATGCACACGCTATTGCAAATTACACCTACTGGTACAGATCTTCTAATGGAAGAGGAGCCCGTGGAAAAAACACTTTCCATTATTGAGTTAGTCACCAGCGGAGGGCTCGGGGGCCAATTGATTATGGGCGTACTTTTTATCCTGAGCATCATTGCCATCTACATTTTTATTGAGCGTCTGAGTGCGTTAAAGAAAGCGAGTAAGGAGGATGAGAATTTCATGAATCAAATTCGCGATCACGTCCTAGCCGGCCGCCTAGATGAAGGGGTAAAACTATGCCAACACACAGATTCTCCCATTGCCCGAATGTTGGAGAAGGGGATTTCGCGTGTGGGAAAGCCGCTCAATGACATCTCCGCTGCTATAGAAAATACCGGAAAGCTAGAGGTATACCGGATGGAAAACAACCTCGCTACACTGGCTACCATCTCCGGAGCTGCACCCATGATTGGGTTCTTAGGTACTGTAATTGGTATGATTGTAGCTTTTCATGAGATGGCTAATGCTGGGGGGCAAATTAATGTAGAAATGCTTTCAAAGGGCATCTATACGGCCATGACTACCACGGTTGCAGGATTGGTAGTGGGAATTATAGCCTACATGGGGTATAATTTGCTCGTTACAAGGGTTTCAAAGGTGGTTTATAAGATGGAAGCGCGTTCTACTGAGTTTCTGGATCTGTTACACGAACCTGTTTAAGTATGAACCTGCGCAATCGAAATAAGGTAGATGCCTCCTTTAGCATGTCGTCCATGACGGACATCGTGTTTCTGTTGCTCATCTTTTTTATGCTCACTTCTACTTTGGTGACGACCAACGCACTGGAGTTGGTGCTACCAAGCAGTAAGGCAAAAACCGTAAAAAAGCAGACATTGAGTGTATCGATCGATAAGGAGTTGAATTATTATCTTGACGCAGACCCCATCGATCCCGCATACATTGAGCGCACGCTTCTTACGCGGCTGGCGGGAGATGAAGATCCAACGGTGGTATTGCGGGTGGAAAAGGGCGTGGCAATTGAGCACGCTGTTGAAATTATGGATATTGCTTACCGCAATCAATTGAAAATTGTTTTGGCAACGGAGGCGAAATAATGCGCCCACGGGTTCAATAATAAGGTTATGAGTTTCAATGAGGATGAAAGACGAGGGTTAATAGCTACGGTGGTGTTCCACCTGGCCCTGTTGCTTTTATTCGTGTTTTTTGGATTAACTGTGCTCGAACCCAAACCAGAGGAAGGGATTACCATCCAATTCGGAAATCTTCTGCCGGGAGGGGGTGAGACGGCCGTAGAGGAATCCATCAGCCCGCCTACCCCTACTGCTACCGAAACCACGGAACAGGTGGTTACTTCAGAAGAGCCTTCAGATGTGGTGGAAGAAACGGTAGAAACGGAACCCATCAACCCGAACCAAACGGAACCGGAAGAGGCAGAAGAAGTGCCGGAACCCGAGGAACAGAAACCGGATGAAAGCCTTAATAACGCGCTGGATCGCTTGTTTAATCAATCGTCGGGCCAGGGCAATACGGAAGGGTCTGGCGATGAGGGCGATCCCACCGGCGATCCCAATTCGCCCAATACCGATGGTATGGGAACCGGGAATGGAGATTACAGCTTGGGAAATCGCGGCGTGCAAAAGCGCCCAAAACCGCGCACAGATTGCCCCGAAACCGGTGTCGTTGTGGTTAAAATTTGGGTTACGCGTCAGGGGATTGTACAACGGGTAGAGCCCGAATTCAAGGGGACCACTAATGCATCTACTTGCCTATTTAACCGAGCCAAAGAAGCGGCCATGCAAACAACCTGGCAAGGCGACCCCGATGCTCCCGATTTGCAAATAGGCACGATTACCTATCGATTTAAAGAGCA
>Ga0181607_10005674_pt1 | contig 10542 bp, 7 predicted proteins | sample 041ome_9_FD_132420 | JGI IMG/M metagenome (GOLD analysis project Ga0181607, IMG submission 132420) | Coastal salt marsh microbial communities from the Groves Creek Marsh, Skidaway Island, Georgia - 041413US metaG (megahit assembly) | ecosystem: Environmental > Aquatic > Marine > Intertidal zone...
ACCTACATACCCTGCTAGAGTATGGCAAACAGGTTCATATTATACTCAAAATTATGCATTACCCGAAAATTCATATTGGGCTTTAAAAGATTTAGATACAAATGAATATGTAATTGATTTTGATACTACTTATACAAAATTAAGTTGTGATGCTAGTGGTAGTTATATGGATGTTTATATGAATGGTTTAGAACCTGAAAGATATTATGCAATTTTAATTAAAACTATTATTGGGAGTTCTACTTATATTTTTGATGATGATTACTATTTTAAAGTAACTAATGGTTAATGGAAAAAATAAATTTAACAAGACAAGAATTTAATAAAAATCAGTATACTCAAGTAATTAATACTGATTTTACAGAACTAGGACAACCTACAGGTTCAGTAGAAACAGTAGAAACTATTTCTGTAGGTGAATTCTTTAATAATTATCAAGAAATATTTTTCCAAATACCTAAATTTGGAGAATCTAATTCTCATGAGTATCTTGTTAAAACTAGTGGAGAATATATAGATTTTACTACAAGTGATGAAAATATAGAACCCTTAATTCAAGAAATTACTCAATTAAGACAACAAAACTTAGAATTAACTCAACAAATAGTTAATTTACAAACACAAAATATAACAGGAAGTTTATAATGGCTGATATAATTAACGTTCGAGAATTAGATCCTACTACTTTTGAGTTTCAAGATTACTCATTAGAAGACCAGTCATTAATATCTTCTTTAGATATTGATACCTCCTTTAACCCAGACCAAGACTATTTAGAATATTTTGTATATAGTTTAAATGGAAATATTCTTTCCCAAAATACTTCAGGATACCCAAATTTTAGGTTATTAGATAATCAAATAATAATAGATCCTGAAGCAAATTTACGTTCTGCGGGATTTGAAGAGGGAACCTATAATACTTTATATAATTTTTTAAGTAATAAATTAGGTTCTAATAGTATAATTAAATACTATATTGAAGAAATATCCTCGGATAGAACTGAAATACGAATAAATTCAACCCAAATCTCAGCTTTAGAAAGAATTAGTCTTACTAATGATTTTATTAATGAGTTAAATTCAGTAGAAGGAGCATATCCTGATTTTTATCTTAATTTTGATAATAATCAGTTAGTAATTGCTAATAATATTAAATTAGATGGAGATACTATATTAATAAAATTATATGAACCTCTTCCTAATACTTTTTCTATTAAATCTGAATTATGGGTAGTTGAAAAAATTTCAGAATCAGTAGCTTATAATATTTCAATTACTCAAATATTTGAAATAGAGGATGATAATATTACTTTAAAAGGTCCTAATCTTAACATTAGTGTTAAAGATAATATAAATAACTCTACAGAATATAAAACATATTCTTCTTTATCTTCAACTTCTAATTCCCAAGGTTCAGGTAGTCTCCAATATCAATTAAATAATATTTTAGCTGAAAAAGGAATTAGTATTAATGTAGATTATAATAATTATTCTAATTTTATAAATTTTAGCTCAGCACAAACAAGACTTGAAAATTTTTATTATAAATTAAGTCTTATTGAAGAATATACTGTAAGTGCTAGCTATTCAGATAATACATCTAGTGGTTCTTATTATATTTCTTCAAGTAATAATATATGGCAAAATAAAATTAACACCATAATTACTGAATTTGATGGTTATGAAAGATTTTTATATTTTGAATCTGGGTCTAAATCATGGCCTAAAACAAATTCTACCCCTCCATATATTAATGCCCCTACAACCAACCCAGGAGTAGGATATAATTTTTTTGTTACACAATCAATCACAGCTTCAGCATATGATGCTGAAAATGATGATGCTTTAATTAATTCAATTCCTGAATATTTAAGAGATGATCCTAACAACAATCAATATGAATTATTTATTGAAATGTTGGGTCAACAATTTGATAATATATACATTTATATCCAAAGCATAACTGATAAATTTGATGCTGATAATAGATTAAATTATGGTATTTCAAAAGATTTAGTAGCTGATGCTATTAGAGATTTAGGTGTTAAAATATACCAAAATAACTTTAGTGTTGATGATCTATATGTAGGTTTATTAGGAATCGACCCTTCAGGTAGTTTATTAGGACTCCCCGGTACTACAGGTTCATTACCAACACCTAGTGGTTTTGAATACATTGATACTTATGTAACTGCGTCTAATACGGGTTCATTATATCCTACGTCGGATGTTAACAAATCAATTTACAAGCGCATATACCACAACTTACCATATTTACTTAAGAAAAAAGGTACAGTTGAAGGTTTACGTACATTAATTAACATTTATGGTATTCCTGATACAATTTTACGTATTAGTGAATTTGGTGGTAAAGATAAAATTAATGTAAATGATTGGGATTACTGGCAAAATGTTTATAATTATAAATTTGATACTGGAGAAAATGGTATTATTGAAACAGAATGGTCATTAAATACAGATTGGAATTCTAGAAATAATATTCCTCATACAGTACAGTTTAGATTCCAAATGCCTCCTTCTTCATCGGATTCACTAATTTCACAATCTTTGTGGAGTTTAGATGATGGTAGTGAAGTAAAAATGGTATTAGAATATGATAAGGATTTTACATCAGGATCTTATAATGGGTCTATTCCAAATCCTGAAAACCAGTATGCTAATCTTTGGTTTTACACAAATGCTGATTCTTCAGGAAGTATTCGTTTACCTTTCTTTGATGGTGGATGGTGGTCAGTAATGGTTGCTCAACAAGAAGATGAAAGTTTATTTGAATTCTATGCTGCTAATAAAATATACAATGGTAAAGATGGATATGAAATAGGATTTATAGCATCATCTTCAGTAACGGCTTCTGATATTAATCCTTGGAATAATGCTACTAATTCATATTTTCCATCTCAAGCTCCAATAGGTAGTTATACTAATTTTAGTGGTTCATATCAAGAAATTAGATATTTTACAACTACATTAACTGATCCAATATTTAAGGATTACACAATGAACCCTAATTCCATTGAAGGATTATCACCTTCAAGTTCAGATGATCAATTAGCGTTTAGAGCTTCATTAGGAGGTGAATTATATACTGGATCTATATCTATACACCCTAAAATTACGGGGTCTGAAATAATTAATTCATTTGCTGCTGACAGTAATTTTACTATTACTGAAGGTGGATTTACATCTAATAAAGAAGTATTTTTCTATGACCAAGTACCTGTGGGTATTAGAAATAGAAATACAAATAAGTTAAAACAAATAGATACTGTTTTACCTCCCACAAGTGGTTCATTTGAAAATATTCCTGTATCATCATCTCTTTCACCTTTTATAAGTGTACAACAAAATTCATATACTAGTGAAAGTTATACAGCCGATGTTGATTACGTAGAAATAGCATTTTCTCCTCAAAATGAAATTAATGATGATATTATTTCATCTTTAGGATATTTTAATATTGGAGATTATATTGGAGATCCTAGACAAATATCCTCATCAGCAGAATCATATCCTGATTTAGATAAATTAAGAGATGAATATTTTTCAAAATACAAATCAAATTATGATTTATGGGATTATATAAGATTAATTAAATATCTTGATAATTCATTATTTAAAATGTTAAAAGATTTTGTCCCTGCTAGAACATCATTAGCATCAGGAGTAGTAATCAAACAACATTTATTAGAAAGAAATAAATATCCAACCCCACAATTAGATACTCATACTACAACTTCATTTTATGGAAGTGGATCCGAACCTGATTCTATAGCTTGGAATACTCCTTTTGTTTTTCAAAACCTAGAAATAACAGGCTCTTCTATTATTACAAATACCGTTACAGGATCAAATGGAGGTACAATGCCGGAATTAAATGGAGAAATTTCAGGTAGCGGTCCTGGATTTAATATTTCACCTATTACACAAAGTTGGAGTGGAGATTTAGATACTATAACAGGTCCTGTAACATACACATCTTCAACACAACATGAATTTTTTGATGGAGAATTAAGTGGTTCTGATTTTATAGCTACTAATGGAGAATTAAACCCAGAATGTGATGACTTAAAAGAAGCACCAACAACTATAATTAATTATTCTGCTAGTTTTGTAATATCTGAACTATCAACTGATTTCCTTAACAGATCTACAACACCACCTTCAGGAGAAATATATTTATTTTATGATTCAAGTTCAGTAATTTAATGGCAACAACTCAAGACATAACACAAGGAATTAAAATTATCAAGATTAATAAAACTGATCTTGAGGGAAATAATAATACTTTAAGTTTACAAGGATTAGAAACATTAAGATTAAAATTAAATGACCTAGGAGTAGTTGAATTTAAAATTATTTCAATTAGTGAAGCAGTAGATTATTATACTTTATTTGTAGAACCTAATGATATTTTTGAGTCTAAAGTAATAGGTTCATTTTTAAACCTATCCTCTACAGTTGAAATCCCTTCACCTACAAACAATATTTACACCCTTACTCCTGGAGCCGCGGTTACTTTTAAGAATTATGCTATTAAATCTACAACTGAAAGTAGCTTTTATTCATCATCGGGACAAATTGCTCCTTATTATCCAGCAACTTGTATAGTTCAAGTTGATTATATAGTATCCCAAAGTTCCGCTGGTGAACAAAATCCCTTAATACCTTATATAAGTGGTTCATTTGGTAAAATATTTGAGAATGAAATTAATTTAGAAGGTATCAACACATTTGAAACCCATTCAAGATATTTTACAGTTAACCCTTCATTAACAACAATACCTACAGAAACCAATAAAGAATTAGCAATTGAAACATTCACCCCAGCTATTTCTGCAAGTGATTTAAATAGTAATGTATATGCTTTATCAACAGATTCTGCTGTTTTTATAAGTCAATCGGAATTTGTTATAGATAATAATATTATTCCTGATGCTACTTTAGATACTAAAGATGATACTACTAGAACATTAAATAGTTCAGCCTCAGTAAACATATCTACATGGGATGTAGGACAATATTATAATTTTCCCGGAGTAAATACTTTAGGTCCATTAACTGTAACTTGTTCTTTCCAAGCAACAAGCGATTACAACTCAGGTACTGGTGGGAATGGAAAATTGAAAATAGATTTAGTCTCTGGTGAAAGAGGAATTATAGCTACAACTTCTTCTAGAGTTGCAACTTCAGCCTCACCACCAGGTTTTACATATGGAACTTTTACTTTATCTCAAAGTTTTTATCCAACAAACCAAAATGAACAATTCTACATTCAAATTACTAATGAAAATACATTGGGAAATAGAGATATTAAATATAGAAGTGGTAGTTGGGAAATTAATCAAGGAGTAACAGCTCAATCCTTAGAAACTTTAAATGTATTTTCTCCATTTATAACTGAAGGTAATTTTAGTATTAGTAATTGTAATCCGTTAATTAATAACGCTATTACTGATCGTGTAAATGAATTTTACATGGATGTAGATTATAGCTCTAATGCCATAATCGCTGTAAATGCTGATACTATTTTAAGTGGGAGTGCTACTAGAGCAAATGTCCAATATTCAAATTACACCTCAGAACGTGTTATTCGTCCTAGATATGAAGGAAGTAAAAACACATCTCCTGATTTAAATGAATTAAATGGCAGTCAATTACCTGCTATTGAACAAACAACTGGATTTTTCTTATATAATAGAGGAGGTAATTTCAACCAGGTTTCTGATAGATCAGGTAGTGCACACTATAATATTGGATTTTTAATTGATGATTTAGGTAATACTTATGAACCTCAAGAATCAGAATCAGCTTATCTCCCTAATTTACTTTCAGGATTTGGAAGAGGATCTAAAGTAACATTTTCCCCAGTAGATACAGGATCTCAAGCAGCAGGTACATATGATGTCCATTATCCGGCTGTAAAAATTAAACCAATTTTATATTCAGATACGGGTTCTTTGTCAGATACGGGTTCTTTTTTAGTATCTGGAACCATAGCAGGAGGTAATTTAGGTTTATATCAAAGCCCTAATGCTTTTGTAGAATTTGATAGTGAAGTTAAATTAACAAGCAATCAAGTATTTAACAATTTAATAGCAGGAGGAAGTACTTCAGGCAGTGTACTTTTTACAAATATAATCTCAGACCAAGAAAGTGGATGGGGATATAATGATACTGGGGAATGGAGTTATACTGTACAACAATCTTCAAATGTTAGTGGAAGATTTCAATCAGATATTGTTGTAGATCCGGGTACCCCATCTGCACCTTATAATGATATAGCACTTGAATTATATAGAAATGGAGTTTTAATAGCTCAAGATACGGCAACTAATGTAAGTACTCTTACAACATTATCTATATACAAATCTTTAAGATTTACAGAAGGGGATAATTATTATTTCTTATTTAGAAATGATGGAGGTAATAATTCAACTATATTAGCAACACCTTTCTCTGGTCAAACATTAGCAACAACAGCAGCTGAAATTCCTAATTATCCTGCTGCTGGTAGTAGTTTTAATGTACCTTATGCAAATTCTTTTTCAACAGGGACTACAATTTCATCAGTATTAACTGCTTCCCAAGATATAGCAAAATGGTATGGAGGGGCATATACTCAAGGAAATAATATTCCTGGATATTCATTTAATATTCCTTATGTATTTGAACAATACGATGAAGTTAGATGGAACGGAACTGAAGAATTTGTTTCTTTAATTGAACGCGTAGAATGGTCTAATACACCTTCCATATCGGGAGACCAATATGAGATGTATGTTTATTTAACAGCACCTATAGATACTTCAATAATTGATTTAGATTATTATGAATTTAGAAGAAACATCTTTCAAAAAGATGCAATAATAGTAAACACCCCAGGACCTATTATAGAAAAAGGATTTATATTACCTGAATATCAAACTCCTAGACTTAAAGAAAATCTTTCAAATATTATACAAGATCTTACAGATAAAGGGCTAGTTTAACATAAAAAATTAAAAATTAATATATTTATAACATATAATACTTAAAAACAAATGGGATATTTAAATAATTCAGTAGTTACAGTTGATGCTATTTTAACTACAAAAGGTAGAGAACTTTTAGCTAGAGGTGATGGTTCTTTTTCTATTACACAATTTGCCTTAGCAGACGATGAAATAGATTATACTTTATATAATCCAAACCACCCATCAGGTTCTGCTTTTTATGGTGAAGCATTACAAAATATGCCTTTACTTGAAGCGTTCCCTCAGGAAACTCAAGTAATGAAATATAAACTTACTACATTACCTAGAGGAACTGCTAAAATGCCTATTCTAGATTTAGGTACTTCACAAATTACTCTTAAACAAGGAGCTTCATTAGCATTAACACCTCAAACATTAAATTATGCTGGTGGAGACACATTTGAAACATCAGGATACACAGCTACTATTTCAGATGTTAGATTACTTTCAACATTTGAAGGTGTAGGTATAGATACTCCTGAAGTAATAGCATTAAATCAATCAACAACAATTGGTACTAGTGTATCTAAAACAGTTGTTGGTACAACAATTAATTTAAGAGCAACAACAGTAAATACATTATTTGGTTCAAATACAGTATTAAGAGCAACACTTACTGTAGTAGGTAGAGATAGTGGAGCTAGATTAACAATTCCTGTACAGATAAATAAAGTATAAAAAAATAAAAAAATATGTCATTTAATAGATTAGAAGCAGACGATTTTGTAGTATCAGCAGATAGTATCTCAGCTACTTTATTTTCAGGAGGTGTACCAACATTAACTACGTTTTTTACTTCTTCAACCCAAGAAGCAGGTTCATCCGGCGATTATTATCTAAACGTATACCAAACAGCATCTACATTAGATACTGCTGCTGTCCAATTTGCTCTTACTTATGGTAATAGTGACGGTAGTGGTAGTTTAGTATATAATTTAGCAGTAGATGGAAAATCACCAACATCAACTATTTATGGTCAATATCAAAACCTTGTATTAGGTGATGAAAATACGGATTTTGTATTTGGTAATATTACAGCTTCTGAATTTTTTGCTATTTCTGTTGATAGAGCTAGATATAAAGAAAAATTATTTTTAGAATCTTTAGAACTCCAAATTTCAGGATCTAGTGGTTCAATTTCATTAACCGATAATAGTGCTTATGTAACTTCAGTTCAATTTAATGAAGCTGGTAGAGTATTCCAATTAATTTCAGGATCACGAGGTGTAGTAAATACATCAGTAGATAGTAATGGATACTCAGCTAATTCGGGTTCTTATGGATGGTTACTTCCTGATATTGGTACTATTTTATTAAATCCATTAGCATTAGCTGATTTTCCGATCAGTGGTGGTATTGGTTTTCAATATAGTGGATCATCTACAGGTAGTGCAGCCCCTACAGTAACACCTATGGCTTCTCTATTTCAAGCAATTAGTGGATCAGAAACATTTAGACTAAACTCAGAAGAAACAATCACTTCAGATTTTATATTTGTAAGACCTAGAAGTTCAGAATTTAATTATTCCGAAAACCCATCATTTATTTCTGGTTCAACTGGTGAAGTTATTTATCCTGATTTTATTAATAACCCTCAAGTATATGTTACTACTGTAGGTTTATATAATGATTCGAATGAATTATTAGCAGTTGCTAAACTATCAAGACCTTTATTGAAAGACTTTACAAAAGAAGCTCTCGTTAGAGTGAAACTAGATTTCTAAAATGAATGAGCGCATACAAACAATTTTTAGCATCCGATGTAATTGTAACCCCATTTGAGGTTAATAAAGCTTTCTATTTTGAAGGAGGGGATGCTTTAACTGGCTCTAATGTTTCTATTGATAGATTTTTAGGTAAAAATATTGAATCTGAAATTTTTATTTCGGGTTCAAATCCTTCAACAGGATATATATCTAAACAAGATCAAGAATTAGTATACAATTCAATTAAAGAGTTATATTATTCTAATTATTTAAGTTCATCTTTTGGTGATAATGTAGTTACTGCTTCTCTTATTCCTGGAGCTGATGAGGAAGGAGATAGATTAATTGGTCCTCCTCAATCTGCAGGTAAATATTTTAACTATGAACAAACAGATTTAACATATAATAAATATTTCCCCACAGGTTCAAATGATACTATTGGTGTTATTTCAATTCCCTCAAGATTATTTGGTGACTACATTCAACCAAACTCTTTTGAATACTCTTCAGATAATGGATCAGTTTATGATGATGGGGAAGGAAACATAATATTTACATCAACTGGTGAAATTTGTGGTAACATATTTTATTCACACGGTATTATTACGTTTACTTCTCAATCCGCAGGATCAGGAGGTTATGGAATTGGAATATACGGTGTAGCTAAATATGGAGGATCTGGCGGTGGTTTTATAGAAAATTTTATTAATTCTTCTAATGTAACTTGTTCATTTTCTTCATCATATGATATTTACGAGACACAATACAAATGTACAATTAGGGAAAGCGAATTTAATTTTAGTTTAAATCCTTCTTTAATAGTTAATAATACAACAGGATCAGCTTTAGGGTTTGTAACAGAATCTTATTTTAGTCCTTTTATTACTACTGTAGGATTATATAATGAAGATCAAGAACTTTTAGCGGTAGGTAAACTATCTCAACCATTACCTTCATCGCCTACAACAGATACAACAATACTTATAAACATAGATAGATAATTATGGCTAATTTAGATAAATCAAATGTAGTAAATGGAAACACCATCTCAGCTAGTGATATTACTGCTTTGTATGACACGTTTACTGGGGTTAATACCGCAAATAATATTGATATTTTAGGTTCAAATAACAATTTTGCGGGTACCGCTTCTAAAGCAGACAATTTAAGATATACAAACGGATCATCAAACCATGAATACCCAGTAGTTTTTGTAACTGGTTCTGCTCAATATAAAACAGCATATGTAGATAGTAACGATAAAATTACTTACAATCCTTCTACAAATTTGCTTACTGTTACTGCCTCATTAGCAGTAACAGCTTCTAGATCTATAACATCAGAAACTGCAGATAATTTAGATGATTTTGGAATTATAGACCCAACTGGTAATCCGGGTATTCTAACCCGCCCTCGTCCTATAGCAGTTACAGTCCAATTCCCCTCAGGCGGTTCAGGAAGTATTGATTTAGCAACAATGATTCCTCCTATTGCTACAGCTGCTTCTACATTAGGACAAGATATATTTGTTGTAGGACAAACATTAGTAAACCCTAATCAAATAAACACAGCTGATACTTTAGAAATTAATTACATTGCACCTTCACTATTTGCAGTAACTTCAAGTAATAATACAGCTTTTGGAGCTATTTTAACTGGTTGGACAACAGCTTAAATTTAAAAAATTATGTGGTTATATAAAAACGAAGAGGTTACCTCTTTAGAGGATTTTCCTCCTAACACTTTTGGATTTATCTATAGAGTTTACCATGAACCTACAGGTAAAGCGTATATTGGAAA
>Ga0181607_10005686_pt1 | contig 10527 bp, 8 predicted proteins | sample 041ome_9_FD_132420 | JGI IMG/M metagenome (GOLD analysis project Ga0181607, IMG submission 132420) | Coastal salt marsh microbial communities from the Groves Creek Marsh, Skidaway Island, Georgia - 041413US metaG (megahit assembly) | ecosystem: Environmental > Aquatic > Marine > Intertidal zone...
ATCGGAGCACGCGCTCAAGATCGCGGTCCACCACTTTGGCATCGAAATATTCCTCGCCGAGCCGGAACGCGGCGCCCGCATCCCCTAACTCTGCGGCTTTCTCCCAATGTTGAATAGCTTCTGGATATAGACCACTGCGATATAATTTATGGCCTTCCTCCTCGTTAAATACGGGGGCAGAAGGTGTTGGCTCCGCTGCGCGCGACTGGGTCACATTCCCAGACCATATGACCAAACTTAATGATGCACTAACTAAGACGCTAAAAACTGATCTGTTCATTTACCTGTCACTCCGCTATGTAGGTAAGTATCGCGTAACGCTCAAACCTTGTTATAAGGTATAACGCGCTCACAATTTGTCCAGTTAGATGATCTGCACATATGACAAAACCCTCTCCCATTGTTGGAATTCTGTGTAACATTCGTCAACATGAGACGGGGATCGGCCACACGGTCAACACCCCCTATTTACAAGCGATCCAGCGCTACACCTCCGCCTGCCCTATTTTGATCCCTAATCTTCTACCTGATCAAGGCCCACAAGATCTGCTGCCAGCCCTATCGCTGATGGATGGATTATTGCTCACGGGCGGGCGCTCGAATATCGATCCGCATCATTATGGTGTGGAACGCACCCCTGCCCATGAGCCTTATGAGCACACCCGAGACCTCACCAGTTTCGCCTTAATTGAGTATGCTTTGGCCAATGATTTACCCTTGCTCGGAATTTGTCGCGGCATGCAGGAATTAAATGTCCATCTTGGTGGGAGCTTGATTGCCGCAGCCCATGAAGGCGCCAATTGTCTTGATCATCGCATGCCCGAGATTGATTGTTTCGACGCGCGACATGCGGCGCGCCATGAAATAACCCTCTCGCATGAAGGACGCCTTCACGAAATACTTCAAAGTCCGACCGCGCAGGTCAATAGCCTGCATCGTCAAGCGGTCGACGCGCTGGGTGCCGGGTTACACGTGGAAGCGCGCGCCCCCGACGGCATTATTGAAGCTCTGTCAGTTCCAAACCATCCATTTGTGATCGGCGTGCAGTGGCACCCCGAACACCAAACGGGTGAGAACCATGTGTCTGAGCCCTTGTTCAGAGCGTTTGATCGCGCCATGCAGGAGCGGCGTCAATGTCGCTGTTAACGCTTCACGCAGGGCCAACCGCCTTGCGTCGTATTCAGACCGAAGGCCTCTCACCTGACATGGTCACCGCAATATTCGGTGCCTCCGGATCGGCCAAATGGCTGGCCATTTCTGGGCTGGATCGATATATTTTCACAAAATGGCTTCCCCAGCGCAAAACCGCCTCGCCCATTACACTTTTCGGCACATCCATTGGCGCCTTTAAGCTCGCCGCCGCCGCACAAGCCGATCCTGGCGCCGCCATTGATCGGCTGGTAACGGCTTACACATCGCAGGCCTATCGCGGCGCCATTACTCCTGAACAAATTTCTGCGTCGACACGCACCTTAATCACCGGTCTTCTGGGTTCCGACAATGCCGGCGCGCGCGAGATTTTGGCCAATCCATCCTATCGTTTCGCCTGCGGGGCGGTGCGATGCCATGGTCGGCTGAATAGCACCAATATCGGCGCACAAAAACGGGCAATGGCCAGCGGCTTTTTCAAAACACTCCGGCACCAATATATTGCCGATTATGAACGAACGCTGTTTGTAGATCCGCGCCTTGCTGACAATGTGTTCGAAGCGCAGGACGACTACCCCGCTCGCCTTCAGCCTCTGACAGAAGACAATTTTGCGAAAGCCCTCACCGCTTCCGGCAGTATCCCGGTATATATGGATGGCATCCGCTTTGATGATGATCCGGACCATCTTTATCGCGACGGAGGTTTGCTCGATTATCACCCCGTACCCAGCAGACTCATGCGACCTTCGCAAGATCTCATCCTATATCCGCATTTTTACCCCTATGTGATTGGGCGCTGGTTTGAGAAATTTATGCCCTGGCGCAAATGCGATGGTCGAGCGCTCGACAACACGCTCCTTATTGCCCCCAGCCGCACATTCGTGCGTTCACTGCCCGGCAAGCGCATTCCCGACCGCCAGGATTTTGTGACCTATGCAAAAAAAGAGGAAGAGCGCATTGATCGATGGAATATATCCATTGCGCTGAGTGCTGAACTGGGCGCTCAATTTGCCGAGCTCTGCCAATCGGGACGTATCGCCGACCATATCCAGCCCATATAATTAAACGCGGTCACACTAAGCCACTAGAGGCCGAAAGGGGCCAAAAAAAGGGGTGACCGAGAGTAGCTAAGGATTTGGGGCGAATTGGGATGGCACAGATCTTAATGCGCAACATTTGTGACACCAGCACATGTGGCGACCCCGGCAGGACTTGAACCTGCAACCTCAAGATTAGAAGTCTCGCGCTCTATCCAGTTGAGCTACGGGGCCGTGATCGCCTATCCCAAAGAAATGCGTCATGCGACCTTTGGAAAGCAAAGCGTACATAGATGCTACGCTTGATTGACACCATAAAAGGCTTTGGCCTTTCTGTCATCGAAAAGGGTGCCCCTCCCTTTTTTTCAATACCAATGATCCAGCCACTATGCCTCTATTGTTTGCCGGAGGATCGACTTCATGATGTCGCTATGCACAGGTTTAGAAAATGTGTTCAGTTACTTTGATCAAAAATATGGCAGTTACCCCTGACCTTGCCTCCATTCTCGATAGCCTTTTCGATATCGTTTACAAATACCATTGCGTCTTGAAGGGAGTGACTTAACGTATCTAGATGTGCCTTGTCATCATATGTGAGGAACCGTACCGACGATTTCGCGGCGCATAGACGACGCGCTAGCGCCAACTGCATTTTATGGGGCGTATCGCGGTCTAAGGCGCCCGCCCCGATTAATACGGGGACGTTGAGGGAGAGTGTCGGATATTGCATTAAGCCAAACGCTTTCTCTAATCCCGCATTCGGCGATTTAATAAAGGACGTGTCATAGGTTAACTGTTCATCGACAATAATCTTTCGCATTTCGCGATTACAAATTTTGCTAATCCCTTGCGCCACGGGCCGCGCCTTAGTCGAGAGATAGTCGTCCATCGAGAAATTCGGATCCACAAGCTGGACGAGAGAAAGAGCCAGAAAATTATAACCCAATTGAGGATCGATAACGTCACGCGGGCGTTGCTCGCGAATCGTTAAGAGTGCCTTTGGTGAAAAAAAAGGAATTCCGGTTGCAACCACCCCCCGCACCTGGATCTTCGGTGCGTAACTCATAGCATGTCCGGCGCTGGCCAGTGCCGCCGCGGCTCCTTGCGACTGACCAATGAAATACACATCACGTGTGACCGGATAGCCTGCTGACTGAATAGCGCGGATCGCGTCTAAATTACTAAAAGCAGCCGGTCGCGTGGCCAAATAGGGATGCGTGCCTTTGGTTCCCAGCCCTTCATAGTCTGACGCCACAATAGCGAACCCAGCCCCCAACCAGTGCCCTAAATAGTCCCGATGAAAATCGGGATAACCATCCCAACTCGGGGCGCATCGATCGGCAATGCCAACTGTTCCGTGCGACCATGACACGAGTGGCCATCCTCCCAGCGGCGGATCGCCCTTTGGCAAAAATACCGCACCAGAAACCTCGACCTTCGATTTTTGGTCCAGCCCGCTGGTCGACGTATAGAGAATGCGCGTGCCCTGCGCGGCATTCGGAAGCATGAGGTGCGCGTCAATTGGCTGCTTTTTGAGGAGTTTTCCAGCCTCCAAATGCCCATCGGGAAGGGCGGCTGAATAAAAATCTGAGACGCCACCATCTCCTAAATCATATCTGCCATCATCCGCCCATGCGGTGACCGAAAAGAGCAAACCAAAAATGCAGATTATGCGGATCATCGACAGATCGACCGCAGCAGCCCGGCGGGACAAACGACATAAGGTGCGGCGCGAGTATCTTGCTGAGGCCATTGAGAGCGTTAATGCGTCCACTGTCCATAACGATCGTGACGGAAATTATCGGAATAGGTTTTCACTACCACTTTGCGTGGGTGTGGCGCATCAATACGCGCGGGGATGCCATGCGCGCGCGCATAGTCTTGCGCCGCCTCCAGCGTGTCGAATTTAAGGCGCACCTGGGTTTGTGTCTCAGAACTACTGTTCCAGCCGGTCAGCGGGTCTTTCTGGCGGGGCTGGCTGGGAACGAATTCCAAAACCCATTTATGGGTCTTGGCTGTCCCCGATGACATCGCGGTTTTTGCAGGTTGATAAATTCGTGCCGTCATGATGAACCTCATTTATGGCTGTTCTATCGCTAAATCCGAGCCGGATTGCAAGCCCTAACGAATAGCCAAAGGATTAATGATCGCTTGAACCGCGCCTTCTAATTTGGGCACACCCAAAACAAACATAAATTCATTAACGCCATCGTCCACGAGCGGCTGGGTAACCATATTTTCTAAAATGTAAACACCATGCCGCGCCAGTAAGATCTGATGCACGGGAAAGGCCTGCTTGGGGTCTTCGCTGGGCAAGGCTTCCAACGCCCAGCTATCGGCGCCAACGGCAACAACGCCCAGCTTCGCGAGATATTCAGCGCCACTCACGCCGAGGCCCGGCTCGCCTGGAACCAGCTCGGGCAAGTCTTTGGTTGCCGTCATATAGCCCGAATGCAGCAACACCACATCCCCCTCTTTGATGGTAATACCTTGCTTTTTGGCCGCGCCGCGAATGTCGGCTTCCGTATAGGCCTTTCCGGCGGGCAAGGTTTTCTCGCCAAAATAGGCGGCCATATTAAGGCACACACCGCGTGTCACGATGCCAGGCAAAAGATGCGTGCCAAGCTTTTTAAGGCCATCTGGCGCCACCACATCGGCCGCCTTGTGGTTATTATAATAGACATGATCGCGGCCAATATGGCCAAGACCATCGAGCTGGGACCCAATCCCCACGGAAGTGATGACCGTATCATCATTGCCAACCGTGCCCGTACTGCCCATCGCCGTGCCTGTTCCGTCAGCAAGCTGATGCACGATCATCTGAAAACGTCGCGGCCCATAGGCATGTGTTTTCGGCCCCGAGACCATACCCAACTGATAGACTTTTCCTTCCTTAACCAAACGACTGGCCGCAACGGCGCCCTCGGGCGTTAAGCGGTTGACGGCACCCAAAGTGTCGTCGGGACCAAAGGGCGACTGGAACCACTCATCAGCCACGGCTGCCGCCGGAGCAAGGAGCATCGCGCTTAGCGATAGCGTCGAAACGAGCGATAGCGTTGAAACGAGCGATCTCACCTTACTCGCTTGCTGCCCCCGTGCTTGAAACTTCATCTTTTTGCTGTCTGATTGATACCGCATACGCCCCTCCCATTCCACGCGACTAATCCTTAATTCTGGCGCGATAGGCGGCCATTTGTCCATTAAAATATCTTCGGTTTTCTGCCCTTTCATAGGCATATCGCAAAAAGGCCAGCGGGGTACGAAGGCGCATCCGGCGCCGGCTTAAAATACGCCCACCATTGCGCGGCACGTATCGACCCGTTTCGGCCGCATGAATTGCCGCCAGCGCAAACTGGGCGATGCCATATTCTTCAATCACCCGACGTCGCGCCTCGATGATGGCCGGTAACCGCCGCGCATAAATATCTCGATCAATGCTCGCTTCAATCGTCTCGATTGCCGATTGCGCATCCCGCATATCAATCGGCACATAGCTATCGGTCGGAAAATAATCCGACGCATTTGGGCATCCTGCATAAAACGGCAAGCAATACCCCAAGAAAGCATCGGAGAGTTTTTCCGTCCAATGATGCGGCGATAAATGATTTTCCAAAGCTAATGTGTAGCGGAAGCTATCCAGTGCCTCGGATTTTTTTTCAATAAATCGATGCGGTCGCCCAAACAGCTGAGACCGATCGCGGAAATGAGCATGCACGCGCTCGCTAAATTCATAGCGCAGCCGATGCATCGTATGCCCTTCCGATTTTCCTGAGGCAAAGAAAGATAAGGTCTCGGTCTTGAGCGGCGGTTCGGGAAGCAAGTCCATCTCGTCACCATAATACCACGCACTCACAGGCGGCACATCGCGCCGAAGCGGATGGGGTAAGCGGTTCGGCTCATGGCTGGTCATAACCATCCCAAATTGAGAAGCATAGTCATGACCATAGACTTTGATTGAGGACGGTTCATAGGTCAGCAAAATGGTGTTTTCAGGTGGGCATGCCAAAACTTCATCCGACATCGAGAACCGTTCGCTGTTTCGCGGCGGCAGATCATCATAGACCAGCAACCAGTCATATTCTCGAGCCGATGGATCTAAAATAAATGTCGCGTCTTTTGGGATCTTCGCCATCGACCCGAAATGCGCCGCAGAAACAGGCAGCTTTGCCAAAACTTTTATACGAATCATAAAATCGTCCTTTAAGGGAGCCATTATAGACGGCGGCGCCTCAAAAGACAGGCTGCCTTGCCGCGCCCCCCACTACGACCCACCCGCCTTGCGAACAATCCCCACAAGATGACTTGCCGAGTCGGGTTCACTTATGGCTAACTTGTCGCTCATATTTGCTTTTGACGATTTTGACAGGGAGAGGACAGCTTCATGCACGCACACTACCCGCATCTATTCGAGCCATTGGACCTTGGCTTCACGACCATAAAAAACCGAGCCATTATGGGGTCGATGCATACGGGCCTCGAGGAAGCACCGGATGGCTTTGTCCGCATGGCGGCTTATTTTGCGGAACGCGCCGCGGGCGGCGTGGGCATGATTATTACAGGTGGTATTTCGCCCAATATTGAAGGCGGTGTAGGCGGCGCAAAATTATCTAATGAGGCCGAGATCGCAGAACATCGCTTAGTGACCGAAGCCGTGCATCAAGCAGACCCCGATGTGCGCATTTGCATGCAAATTCTGCATATGGGTCCCTTGGCGTATAATGACCAGCTGGTCGCACCAAGCGCCATCAAATCGCGCATTAACCCGCGCGTCCCAAACGAGCTGACGCTGGAGGGGATCCAAAAACAAATTGATGATTTTGCAAATTGCGCGCGCTGTGCAAAAGAAGCGGGCTATGACGGGGTCGAGATTATCGGTTCTGCAGGCTACCTCATCTCTACTTTTCTCGTTGAGAAAACCAATCAACGCTCCGATGCCTATGGGGGCAGTTACGAGAACCGGATGCGGTTTGCGCTCGAAGTGGTCGAGGCCGTTCGTGCCGCAACGGGGCCCGACTTTATTGTCATTTTTCGGATTGCCGCGATGGATATGTTGCAAGGTGGCATGTCCTGGGATGAGGTCGTCATGCTCGCTCAGGCGTTAGAGGGGCGCGGCGTAACCATTATCTCAACCCATTTCACCTGGCATGAAAGCGCCGTACCAACCATTGCGACCATGGTGCCGCGTGCGGCCTTTACCTCTGTCACAAATCGGTTGCGCAAAGAGGTTTCAGTTCCTGTCATCACCTCCAACCGAATTAACATGCCCGAGGTCGCCGAAACGGTGCTCGCCCAAGGCGACGCCGATCTTGTCTCCATGGCGCGGCCAATGCTCGCGGATAGCCAATTTATGAATAAAGCCAATGCGGGCAAAGCCGATGAAATAAATACCTGCATCGCCTGCAATCAAGCCTGCCTCGATCACACCTTTGGCGGCAAGCATGTGTCATGCTTGGTCAATCCACGCGCCTGCCATGAAACCCTGCTCAGTTATGAGCCAACCGATCACCCCAAAACAGTGGCCGTGATCGGCGCTGGTCCGGCGGGCCTGGCCTATGCCACCATTGCGGCTGAACGGGGCCACCACGTGACCTTATTCGACGCGGACAAACAAATAGGTGGACAATTTAATTTGGCCAAGCAAATTCCGGGTAAAGAGGAATTCCATGAAACGTTGCGATATTATGCGCGCATGATTGAAAAACATGGGGTCGCGCTGCGCTTATCCCAAAAAGTTGATGCGACAATGTTGAGCGAGTTTGATCACATCATATGCGCAACCGGCATCACACCTCGCGTGCCACAGATTGAAGGCATCGAGCATCCCAAAGTCATGGGGTATATTGAGGCCATTCATCATCCGGAACGGGTTGGTAAAACAGTGGCGATAATGGGCGCTGGCGGGATTGGCTTTGATGTTGCTGATCTCATTTCGCATGACGGCCCCTCGGCAGCGCTTGATATTGATCTTTTTGCGCGCGAATGGGGCGTCGATTTTAAGAACCACCCGCGCGGCGGCGTTACTGGCGTTGAACCCATCACTGCACGCGCGGATCGCGAAATTTACCTTCTTCAGCGCAAAGATACCCCCGTTGGTCGGGGGCTAGGACAGACCACAGGCTGGACCCATCGGCTGACACTCGGGCGGCGCGGCGTTAAAATGATGAACGGGGTTTCCTATCAACGCATTGACGATGATGGCCTGCATATCTTGCTCGATAACAAACCCCACACGATCCCTGCCGACACAATTATCATTTGCGCCGGACAAGAACCGCAACGCGATCTCTTTACCCAATGCCAAGAGCACGGATTAAGTTGCGAGCTGATTGGAGGTGCGTTTGAGGCCGCGGAATTAGACGCAAAGGCGGCGATCAATCAAGCCGCCTATAGCGCCGCCCAGTTGTGACGCCCCCCTGTCATCTTGCGTAAAAAAGGATATTGATGTGCCAAATTTAGCCAACACAAAAGTTATTGTTACCGGCGCTGCCTCGGGTATTGGTCGCGCCACCGCGCGCTTATTCGTCGAGGCCGGCGCCTCGGTTCTGGCGGTCGACCGAAATGAGGAGCTGTTAAATGAGCTCGGGGGCATTAAGGAAATAACACCGCTCGCCATTGATATTTCCGAAAAAGATGCTGCTGATCGGATCATTGCAGCCGCGCAAAACACACTGGGGGGATTGGATGTCCTCATGAATAATGCGGGCATTGGGGGTGGCGGTCAGCTGGCTGAAAACATATCCCATGAGAGCTGGGAGACCATGCTCGCGATTAATCTCACCGCACCCTTTCGCATCGCCCAAGCGGCCATTCCCTTATTACGGCAAAGCGCGGTGCCACGCATCATCAATGTTGCCTCGGTGATGGCCACCCATACCGATTATGGGCTAGCGGGATATTGCGCCGCGAAAGCGGGGGTCACCGGTTTTACGCGCAATCTGGCGCTTGAGCTGGGCCGTGATGGAATTACGGTCAACGCAATTTTACCAGGGGCTATCCACACCGGCATGACGGCCGCTTCATTTGCAAAAGAAGATATTGCCGATATTTGGGCCAAAAAATCGGTTCTGCGTCGGCTTGGGCAGCCTGAGGATATTGGGCGGGTTGCCCTATTTCTGGCAAGTGCCGATAGCGGTTTCATCACGGGCCAAAGCATTAATGTTGATGGCGGTTTGCTGTTAAGAACATAAAAAAAAGCCGCATGGCAAAAACCATGCGGCTCTGATGTCTTATCATGATTGCTGGCAGATTAAGCCTCGAGAAGATCTGATAAGCGTTCATATGCGAGGAGAACATCCTCTTTGAACTCTTGGACCACGGCCCGCGCAGATTTTTCTTGATCTAACAAGCCAACCCCTTGACCAATCCAGTAGGTGGCAAGCTCTTTCGCTCCGGCATTACCTTTATCAGCCTCTCGGTCCACGCGAGATAAAGCGGGTTCACTGATCATGGATTGAAGTGGCATAGGCAAGGGCTCCAAGCCGCCTTCCTCCCACGCATCCGTCCACGCCGACCGCAATTGCCGCGAATGTTTCCCGGTGCGAGATCGCGAGCGCACTGTATCGCTCGAGCTTGCCGCTAACATTTTCTTCTTCACGGTTTCGCTGGTCTCGGCATCGCTCGTGGTCAGCCATACTGATGCCGTCCAGGCACCATCGGCCCCCATCGACATCGCCGCGGCCATTTGACGACCCGTCACAATACCCCCCGCTGCTAGAATAGGTGTATCCCCAAAGGGTTTCACAGCTTGGGCCACCTCAGGTATTAACACCATGCTCGAGACTGACCCACAATGGCCGCCGCCTTCGGTTCCCGATACCACCAGAATGTCGACACCCGCCTGCACTTGTCGAATGGCATGTTCTTTAGCCCCAACCAAAGCCGCGACCTTAACGCCATGTTGCTTGCCCATATCCAACATCCATTGCGGGGGAACACCCAAAGCATTGGCAATTAATTTTATGGGGTAAGAAAACGCAACTTCCAGAAGACGTTGAGCACCCTCATCGCGCATATTTCGGCTCATACCCGCCCCATCCGTCGAAGCCTCACGCAAGCTCGACGCATCGACGCCATGCTTTTCGAGAATATCGGCTCTAAAATCTCGATATTCTTGTGGCACCATATCCATCAAGGTTTCAGCGGAAACGCCCGCATCGCCCTTCCCGACCATTTTATTCGGGATTAAAACGTCAACACCATATGGCTTGCCACCACAATTTTCATTGATCCAGGCCAACTCAATATCGAGTTCCTCGGGGCTCATGCCAACGGCCCCGAGCACGCCCATGCCCCCGGCTTTAGAAACTTCTGCTACAACATTTCGGCAATGCGAAAAGGCAAC
>Ga0181607_10005688_pt1 | contig 10525 bp, 10 predicted proteins | sample 041ome_9_FD_132420 | JGI IMG/M metagenome (GOLD analysis project Ga0181607, IMG submission 132420) | Coastal salt marsh microbial communities from the Groves Creek Marsh, Skidaway Island, Georgia - 041413US metaG (megahit assembly) | ecosystem: Environmental > Aquatic > Marine > Intertidal zone...
ATTGGAATGTAAAAATTTTGCAAAATGCTCTTGCTCTGTAAGGATACCATCAAGACGGTATCTTACTCTTGAAGAAAATCTATAAGGCTCAATATGAATATCTGATACACCTGATTTAATAGCTTCTGCTACAACTGCTGTACTAAATTTAATTACCTCTGACTCATTTTCAATTTCTTCAAAATCTTCCGGTTCAGGTGCATCTTCTAATAACTCTCCTGCATCTGCCCATTTTGAGTCAAATGTTTTTACTTTAGATTCTTTATTTGCTAATTCGGGATTTTCTTGTTTTGCCTTTTCTAGAAAATGTTTTATGTCAGAAATTTTCGTCGCATGTAGCTCGATATCTTTTTTAGTAATAGTTTTTAGATTTCTCATTAAACTTAATTTTGAACTATCACTTATGGCAATATGTAAAATATCATTTTCTAATTTGAAAGGAGCGATGAAATAATATTCTAGGTATCCATAAGGTAACAACTGCAGTATCTCATGTGTTTCATCAGAAATTTGCATGTCATGAAGATTGACGACACTAAACGAATGTTCTTTAACGAGAATTTGCAATATCTTGTCTTCACTAATAATATTTTTATTCAACAGGGCATCAATTAAAGAAATTTTGTCTAATTGATTATTTTCCTTTAATTCGCTTTTGGTCTTTGAAACTTCACTTGGATCCAGTACTTTGCGATCCACCAAAATATTAATTAAATTATTTTGACTTTCTTTACTTGTGGCAAGCATTATAAAATCTTAGGTGATATAAAAATTAATAATTCTCTTAAATCGTCTGTTTTTCCTTGGCCTTTAAATAAATTTCCAACGACTGGTAAATCTCCCAACACTGGAACTTTACTTGTTGCATTAGCCTGCTCTTCTTTTTTTACTCCCCCAATCACCACGATATCGCCATCGGCAATTAATAATTTTGTATTAATTTCCATTTTGTTAATTGGAGGCTCATCTGAACTAGAGCTTGCATCAGCATAATCTCTATTAACCTTCATTGATAAAAGTATATTTCCATCACCAACAATACTTGGCGTAACCTCAAGCCTTAAGGCAGCCTCTTTAAATGCAGTTGTTGTCGTTCCATCAGTCGTGGTTTGGTAGGGGATTTCTTGACCTTGGGTAATCGTTGCTAATTGATTGTCTAACGTAAAGACTTTTGGATTGGATATCGTTCTTCCTAAACCTAAGCTTTCTAATGCTGTAATTTCTAATTTTAATACACTAGTTCCAAATTTTCTAATAATTCCAATACCGCTTGTAGCACCAGTGGCTGGGAAATTTGTGATGGAATCGGTGGCTGTTCCTAAACCAGCCGCGTTTCCTATTACTGTTCCTTCAAAGGCAAGTGTTGGATCCGTCATTTGCACTGCTCCTGAGTTTCCAGATCCAGTGCTTCCTCCAACTACTCCACCTGTTACTTTTCCAGGAACATTTTTATAACCTCCCAATCTTGTACCTAATGCTCTTTCAAAGTCTGAATTTACCTCTACTATAAAAGCCTCGATCAGAACTTGTTTTGTTCGAATATCAATTTCTTTTAATACTTTTTCCACCGTATTAATGTCTGATAATTTACCTCGCACAATAATTGATCTGGTTACAGCTTCTTCTGTAATTTGAAGTGTTGAAGTATCTGATTTAAATAATTCTCCTAAAGTACTTTTGGCTTGTGCAGGAGAAATATAATATAGTCTAAATATTTCTGAAACAGTTGGTTCAATGGAATTTTCTGTTTCTATTTTTTTCTTTATAGCCTCTGCTCGACCAGACTTATATTCTTCTTGTTGGGTTAAAGTATCTGGCAACTGAATCTTAATCAAGTTTCCATGCACATCAATGTCTGCTGCAAAGTTTTTCATATCTAACAATGCATTAAATGCCTTATCCCAAGGAACATTAATTAATTCTGCAGAAATTGATCCTGCCACCTCATCTCCAACCAAAATATTAATTTTTCCAACTTTGGACATTAATTTAATCGCTTCTTTAAAGTCTAAATTTTGAAATTTAAAAGAAACATTGCTCTTTAAATTGGCAAATTGGTCAGGGATCACTAAATAATTTTTACTTAACTCTGTATCAATTAACTTTCTTTTCTTTAATTTAGTTGTATCGCCAAAAATAGGTCTTGGCCCCATCTCTGCAGTTTTTTGAATCTCTTCTTTTTTCGTTTTTCGATAATCTTCCTTAATCAAAGGCCCCTTATGATCAAATTTTTTGTTCATACAAGAAGGTAAGGCAACCAAGATAAGCAATATCACAAAATGTCTAATCCAATTTTTCATTTAATTTTTTTTACTTCTTGTTTGAAATTAATAGTAAACTCTTCTTCATTCTTATTCCTAAACGTAGCCTCGTATGTTGAAACTACTATTAGTTGTAAATTTTTATTTAGATATTCTTTATTTTTAATCGTATAAAAAATGCCAGCACCATCCACCAATGTTGCATATCCATCTTTATCTCCAAGCATAATACCTGATAATTTATAGTTTACTAAGTCAAGATCAGGATCATTGACCATGCCTTCTTCGTTTATATTTTGAATTTTTTTCTTTTTATTTGCTCCATCGCCTGCAAAAGGATTGTTTAAGGGCAAATCATCCTCTTTATCTTTGTCCAATTGAGAAGCCTTATTATCTTTTTCAATTTTAGCTTTAATATCTTGTAAAACTTTTTTTTCATGGCTAGCAGATTGCACCGGCATCGTCATACAGGACATCGTGACAATAAAAATAATTAATTTTCTAAAATTCATTTGCTAATCCCACTACACTCAGTTTTCCCTTGGCTACAATTGTTCCATTTTTATCTTTTGGTACAACTTCTATAATTTCTTTTTCAAAATTTATCATCTTCTGGGTTCTCGATAAAGATTTTTTAAAACGTATGTATCCTAAAAAATTTCCCGTAATTTCAAAATCAACCATGATTTTATAATACGCTACATTTTTTTTGTTTTCTTTTCCTGGTGTATCATTTGTGATACCTGGCTTTAAAACAGGTTCTGGTTTTAATTTTGTAATTTTTAAGATTTTTAAATTATGTAAAATAGAAAACTCACTGATACTTTTGTACAAGCCTTCCACTTCTGATTTTGTATGAAACAATGAAGACTGCGCTTCAAATTTTGGTCTTAATTGTTTTAATGAAATATTTGCCTGAGTAATTTCTGGCTTAAACTGATTAATTTCACCTTCTTTAAAAAGCATATCCTCGTATGCAGCTATTTTTCTCTTTAAATGAGGATTAACAAAAATGTAATAAACTAAAATTAAAATTAAAACAAAGCCTGCACTAATAGAAATAGAAACTAATGTTTTTTTATCTACTTGTTTTATTTTTGCAACTAAGTCTTCCACTTTTAAATTATTTAGATCCATCTTAAGCGCCACTCCTTAAACTACAAATAATTTTAAATCCTTTAAAATTTTTATTAGCAACTTCAACGCCTTCAGCTGTTCCTGAGGCCATTGTTTCTAACGCTGCTTGATCTATTAAAGGTTGAGAACTTAAATTTCTTATCAATTTTAATATATCTGCATCATTAGTAGCAAGACCTTCTACTGTCATTTGTTTCAAACCATCATATTCTAATTTGGTTAAACGAACTCTTGGTGGAACTGAATTGGCAATTTGAGATAAAATTTTATAACTAGACGATTGATTGGAACTAATGGATTTACTTAGCTGCAACGATTTATTAATCATTCCAATTTCTGTCATTAATTTCATTTTTAATTCTGACAACTGTTTGTGTTCAGCAATGATAGAATCGTAAATAATTAATTTTGTATTATAAGAATTAATTCTCCACATGGCAGTCGCAAAAAAAACTAAGTAGGTAACAAAGACAAATACAGCAATCCCTTTAAATGCAATTTTGGAGAAAATTTCAGTTTTTTTTGAGGAAATAATGCTTTCTCGATCAGGTAAAAGGTTAATATTCTTTACTGCTTTAACAAATTTAAAATAACCAAATACATCCAACTTTCTAAAAGCAAGCCCAATAACAGAGGCATATTCAGACTTATTTTTTTTTAGTTTTGCTTTTGTGGCATCAGAAATATTAACATTTTCTAATGGATCAAAAAGATAAAACCCAGTTCCAACTAAATTTTTTCTAAACATGCCAAGATACGTTTCGATATTATGTAAATTTGAAATAACTTTTATATTTCTTATCTTTCGTTCAAATTTTAATTCATAATCTGAAATGGCTTGCTTTAATTGGCTAGCATATCTTCTCATAAAAGTCTCTGCTTCGTCATGATTTTCTATAGTTTCTCTACTTAACATATCTCTATCTTGAGCTCGTAAAAAAATATCGACTATGATTGGATTATTTTCATGCAAAATCATTAAATAATTTTCATCCAAACCAAATTCCAATACAACCGTTAAAGAAGACTCCTCAATAGATCCAGACAATTGAACCATCTGGTCTACTGCAGATTTAATTGAGAAACATTTTACATCAATAATTACAGGAATAAGTCCGGCCTTCTTAATGACTGCAGTATAATTATTTACATCAGATAATTTGGAAGCCACAAATAAAATATCCATAGTATTTTTTACCGTGTCTCGTGAAATCACCTGATGAAAAATAGAATAGTCTTTTAAATTGTCGGTTAGCTGAACTAAATTATCCCACAGCGTATCTGTTGCAATGGCATTTTCTAATTCCTTGTCTGATAATAATGGACTAGTTACCACTCGAATAATTGCGCTTGTCACTGGAACAGCAAAAGCCACGTTTTTAGTTTTTAATTTTGCATTCGCCAAAGCGGTTTTTAATTCATTTACATAAAAATCTGGATTTTCTAAAATATTATTAGGTTGGTCCGATTGTATTTTATGCTCATAAAATTCTTCAAGATACCAATCCTTGTCCGTCTTATTGCTTAACTGTGCAAATTTGATTTCATCATGACTTATTTCTAATCCGACAATGGGTTCATCATTTACAGATTTTTTTCCTAGTTTATTTAATAAAGACTGATGAAAAGATTTAATTTTAGATAAAAGCAAAGAATCTTTTTTTCCTTTGAGTACTGTACTTTCCTCTGTGCTTGGTTTTTTTTTAAACTTTAATTGTAAATTACTAAAAAAATCTTTAAATTTTGATAACTTATTATTTTGCTCGGTAATAAGTGGTGTAATGTCAGCATTATTTTTTTTTTGAAAAAGCTTTTTAAACATTGAAAAATTTTGTCCCATTTTAAAGGCAAAAAAAAATACTCAAAAAAAAGTAATTTTTGATGATTGTGAAATTTTTCTACCTATAAGTGTATCCTAAATGATATGACGACAATAACAATAGAAAAAAATTTATTGTATTTTAATTTATGATGAAAACCTTTAATTACTTTAGTTATAATGTTTGAAAAATTAGAAGAACTTGCTCAAAATAATGAAAAAATATCTGATTTCCATTTAAGATCAAAATCAGTTCTAGCATATCGTCAAACAGGAGAAATCTTCTCCTCTGAAGGTGTAACAGTCACTGAGCAAGATCTCGTAGATCTTATGGCTAAAAACTGCAACGATGCCGAAATAGAAAAATTTAACAAAACGCATGAATTAGATACTGCAGTCATGTTAGGTGGGCTAAGATTTCGTGCTAATTTTTACAAAACCTTAAATGGACCGGCGGCAGTATTAAGAAGAGTGGTCAGTAAAATTCCTGACATGGCTGATTTTGATTTGCCACAGGTGTTTTATGATATTGTGGACATGCACAAAGGTTTGGTTTTAGTTACTGGGCCAACGGGATCAGGAAAGTCAACTACGCTTGCTGCTATTATAAATGAAATTAACAAAACAAGACCTGGACATATTATTACAATCGAAGACCCAGTGGAGTTCGTACACAAAGATATAAAGAGTGTAATTTCTCATCGAGAAATTGGAAAACAAACTTCAAGTTTTGCTAATGCCTTGAAAGCATCATTGCGAGAAGACCCTGATGTTATATTGGTTGGAGAGATGAGAGATCTTGAAACTATTAGTTTAGCTCTGACTGCTGCAGAAACAGGTCACTTAGTATTTGGAACGTTACATACAAGTGGAGCACCTAATACTATTAATAGAATTATAGATGTATTTCCTCCAGAACAACAAGAACAAATTCGTGCACAAATTTCTTCTTCCTTAAAAATGGTAGTGACTCAAAGATTATTAAAAACAAAAGATGGCGCTGGAAGAGTTGCAGCATTTGAAATTATGAAGTGTACTCCTCCAATTCAAAATTTAATTCGAGAAGCAAAAATTCACCAAATTCCAAGTGTTATGCAAACCTCGGTAAGAGATGGAATGAAATTAATGTCTAAGTCTCTTGAAGAATTAGTAAGCTCTGGAAAGATTGATGCATCTGAAGCAAAAGAAGAATAAAGGTTTTACTTTATTAGAAGTTATCGTAGTTGTCGTTCTCATTGGAATTATTTCTGCTGCTGGATATCCTGAGTTCAATAAATGGAAAAAAGACAGAGAAGCAAGATTAGCAACAGAAGAAATTGCTGGTTTAATTGTGAACGCAAGTAATTTAGGTCAACGCGGAGAATATCCTTATACACAATTACATTTTAATGCAGTGGGCAGTAATGTGACTGTAACTTTAAAAGGCATGACACAAGACAGTTTATCCAACAAACAAAATACAGGTGCACAACCGAATTGTAGTATGAATGCTGTTCCATCTTATTGGGATAAAAATATTGCAATTAAATCTTTCACGAAAATTTCGCTACACTTCACGGGGGGTCCTGGAGCTATTTGTTTTTCAAAAGATGCCTCTTTTTATAAGACCATGGGAAGAATAGGTGCGAATGATAAAACCATGTTAATTTGCTACATTCAAACCAGTAATGCCTGTCCTATTAATGGCGGGAATGGACAGGAGCCTGTTTACTTGGTCGAATGGTCTCGGTTTGGTAATGTTATAAAGAAAAAATGGAATGGATCGGCATGGATAACAAGATAAACCTAAATAAACAAAAAGGTCTTACTTTGCTTGAGTCTCTAATCGCAACTGTGATCGTAGGAATTGGATTTATATCCATTTTTAACATGGTTAATTATTCAATCGACTCTATTAAAATTGCTGGCGAGCGAACCAAAAGTACTTACGTTGCTGAAATGGTTGCTGAAGATATTATGGCAGATAAAGATGTTACTGTTGGTGGCAAAGTTTTGTATCGTTACTTAACAGACCTAAATAGATCGACTGGCACAACTTATAAAATGACAGCATGTACAGATGGAGCTAGTTTTCCAACTAGAACAAATGTGTTTGATACGAAAAAAGATAAATGGACTAATACATTTTCTAAAAGAAGATTAAGCTGTGCAAGCTCAAAAGATATAAGAGAAATTAAAACTTATTCTATTTGTAGGAGTGGGTGTGCTTACACCGTTTCTAATTATTACTCTCCTGTTTTTATGGGAAGAATTTCTATCGTAATGAATAATGGGAAAAAAAATAAGTTCCTTTATTTTCCTATGCAATTTGAAAACAATCAATGAAATATTCAAAATCAATACATGGTTTAACTTTAGTAGAAATATTAATCGGAATTGTTGTATCAACAATCATTATGACTGCGATGTACGGCACTTACTCTGCAGTTAACAGTTCTTATTCTCAAGTAACGGATAGAGCAAAAATTAGTCAATCCAACCGAAATGTAATTGGAATGATTGTAAGAGATATTCGTATGGCAGGTTTTAAATATTATGGAGATACTATTGCAACAAATAATCAACACATACCCATTTTAATAACTAGAAGTACAACAAATAAATGTTGCGATCGAATTGATATTGTTTATGGAGATATCAAATACAATCCTGCTGCCAATCCCAAAACAACCTATGTAAGATACAAAGTAACTTACTCAGGAGGAGTAGGTAATAGTCCATGTACTTACGGAGTGTACAAAGCAAAAGTTAGATGGAATTCTGCTAGCTCTAGCTGGGATAACGGTGACAGTGACAATGATGATAAAACTTATGAAAGACAATTAGTAGTAGACTGTGTTGAAGATTTAGAATTTGTACCTATTGATGACAATGGCAAAGTAATCGACCCAGCTCCTACTGCAACCAATGCTAATAAAAGCAAAATATATAATATTAAAGTTGTTGACGTACTTATCACTTCTCGCTCTATTCAAAATTTTTATAAAACAAGCAAATCTAGAATAGTTGAATCTTTACTTGCTAATGCACAAAGAAAAATAAATATTAATGATAAATATTTACGTGACACAGTTACAGTTAGCGTCAATACAAGAAATTTAGGACTGCAATAAATGAAAAAAAATAACTCAGGGTTTGCATTAGTTTTGTCATTAATTCTTTTATTAGTGATGTCTTTAATGGGAGGAGCCTTAATTGTCATATCCTCCAATGATCACAACTTGAACAATGCAAGCGATGAATATCAACAAACATTTTATGCCGCTGAAACCGGTCTTTTGCAAGCAGAGCGATACTTGATAGACAAATATCTTGGAGACTTTAATGCACAAGGAATAAGAGTTACTAGCAATCGAACTTTACCGTCAAATAGTGCAAATAATTATACGGGCACAATGAGTATTAACACTACTCAATCCAGCCCGGGTTTACCTACAGGTATGAATAACGCCTGTTTTAATAGTTTTCCAGAAATAGATAGAACTAATTTTAAAGTTGCTGTAGCTCAAAGCTGGAATTTTGGTAAATTATTTTATAATGGGAATAACCCTATTTTTCCAACTGGATCTGAAAGAACCGAGGTTTCAACCATGTTGAATAAATACTGGTATCAATACTTTATTACACAAATTGGCTCCGCCCCGTACCGAGGATATGGTGTTAGTGTCGCAAAAGGGAGAACTGATGCTGCTGAGGATGGAATGGCATATCGAATTTATGCATGTGGAATCTACCAGCCAAAAAAGATCGTTGTTCCACTCGAAACTGTAGTAGTATTGCCTAAATAAAATTATGAAAAAAATATTTATCCTTATATTCATATTCTTTTTTAGTGGTTTAGCTTTTGCCGACTGTGATATCGAACAATCTATAGGTAAAAATATTTCTAATTTTCCTTCTTTATTAAAAATAAACCAAAATAAAACTGATGAAAAAAATAATTTAATTGTAAAAAAAATTACTTTTCCTTTTGTAGAAATTTGTAAACAAAAAAAATTAGGAAATATTTCTGCAGAATATGCTTTTGTAGAAAATAGATTAGCAGAAATTACTCTTACCGTTGTTAATGATAAAGATAATACAGAAAGTAATAAATTACTTTTGTTTAATTACGTGAGAAGTGTATATGGAACCTTGCCAAAAGGTCTAGATTCAAATCTTTGGACTGGATATAAAATTTGGGATCGTAATAAAATATTCATTATATATAAAAAGAAAAGATTATTGGACAACATACTAGATGAAGTGCTGTTTGTCGGCGGTAAAGAATTTGAAGAAAAATTACTAGCTTACAGACTAAATGAAGAGGAAAAAATCACAAAGTCCGAAAGTAAAAAACAATAATTATGAATAAATTATTTATAGTTATAAAAAAAATTACAATAATCACCCTTGTTGTTTTTGCCTTGGGCAATCAAACTATTGTTGAAGCAAAAAATGTTCCTCCTGGGGCTGCCGATGCTCAAGGAAATTCTGCCAACATTCCTGCTAATCTATTATTCATGTTAGACGTATCTGGAAGTATGAATTGGACTTACATTTATAACGGTCGCCGCCAACCGCCAAGAATTGTTGGAGCTCGTAATGCCATACAAGATATTGTTAGAGATAGCAGTTTAACTTCCGGTGTTAACTTTGGTTTTTCAAGATGGTCTAGCGGATGGAATTATGGATTTAGAAATTGGACTGGAAATATAACGACAGGAAGAGCGACCCCATGTGATAGGTACAATTGCCTTGATGTACGAGTTCACAAAGATGGAGCTCAACGAATTAATCAAATGATTCAAAGTGTGCCTGCTAGTGGCGGAACTAGTGCGCAAGCTTTTGCAACTATTGCAGAACAATATTTTCTTCATCGAACTTTTTCACCTCGAGACCCAAACCTTCTTTGCGCCTCAAACTATATTGTGGTTATAGGAGATGGTGACTGGGGCGGTCACAATCAAGCAAAGGCTCAAATAGAAAGACTTTATAAAACGTATGGTATTAAAACTATTACAGTTGCCTATGGTCCTGGGATTAGCTTCTGGGGTATGCGATATTTTAATGAAATGGCAATTGCAGGTGGAACGCCGGGAGTAATTGTCGCCACGACTCCAAACGATTTAAAAACTCAGCTAAAAAGCTTCATTTCGTCTGTTATTGCAAATAAGCTAACTTTTACTGCTCCTGCAATTGTTGGAACCATAACTTCAGGTGGATCTTTATATCAAGCACAATTTGAATATGCTTATCAAAAAGAATGGGAAGGAACACTATTAAGAAAAAAAATTAAACCAGATGGAACTGTAGATTCTGCTGATCC
>Ga0181607_10005691_pt1 | contig 10521 bp, 11 predicted proteins | sample 041ome_9_FD_132420 | JGI IMG/M metagenome (GOLD analysis project Ga0181607, IMG submission 132420) | Coastal salt marsh microbial communities from the Groves Creek Marsh, Skidaway Island, Georgia - 041413US metaG (megahit assembly) | ecosystem: Environmental > Aquatic > Marine > Intertidal zone...
GTGACTGGGTCTGACATGCTCGACAACCATTATTGATTGGGACAAGCCTAACATGCATGCCCTGCCCCGTTCGCACAATATCTACGAGTGTGTCTAGTTGCCCAACTTGCCCAGCACTTTATCCAACTGCAAACCACGCATGCTGGGGGCAGCGGTTTGGACCGTTGCTGCATAGGCTTCGGAGTCGAACAGGTCGACCTGCAAACCCAACCACTTTGCGCTAAGCTGGCCCAGTGCGGCCACAACCGCATACGTCGCGTTCACAACTTCGGTGCTGGCGATGACCCTGTTGGCCTTGGCATCCAGCAGGTTCTGTTCGGCGTTCAATACATCCAGCGTTGTGCGTGCACCCAGCTTGGCCTCTTCCCGCAGGCCATCAAAGGCGATTTGTGCAGCAGCGATCTGTTGCTCGGTGGCTTGCATATTTGCGCGCGCCACGTTCAGACGGGCATAGGCTGAGCCAACCTGTAGGTCAGAGTTCAATACAGCGACCCGCAAGGCTGACTTGGCCGAGCTGAGCTGCGCAGTGGCTTGACGGACACCTGAGTCAATCTGACCGCCCTGATACAGCGGAATTGTGGCCTCGACCCCCAGATGGGCGCTGCTTGTCATGTTAAGACTGGTCTGATCGCTGCGGCTAAGGCTGCCACTTAGGCTGATGCTTGGCATTGCATTCGCCTCGGCCTGAGCAAGGCGGATTTCGGCCTGCTTCACCTGAGACTGCGCGGCCAGAACATCAGGGTGTCCCTTGGCCGCGGCTGCTTTGGCAGCAGAAGCACTTGCGGGCAGAGATGGTAGGTTTACCGGCGCATCGGGAGAGTTGGGCTTTGATCCGACGGCCATCATATACGCCTCGGTCGAGCGTTCCAGATCACCGCGGGCTTGCGCCAAGGCGCTAAGCGACTGGGCCTTGGCGGCTTCTGCCATGGCCACATCGGTTCTGGTGATCTCGCCCACTTCAAAACGGTCGTTGGCGGCACGAAGTTCCTGATCAATGACCTTGAGGTTGTTTTCCCGCAGGCGCACCAATTCGGTGGCCTGACGATATTGCATAAACGCTTCGATGGCATTCAACAGGACGGATTGTTCAATGCTGGCCAGCTGAAGCCGGGTACCGGCGACCGCCTCTTTCGCCAGATCAATGCCGAGTTGGCCGCGGCCGAAATCGTAGATTGGCATTCGCGCGCTGATGCTGAACGACGTGCTATCGGAAATGTCGCTCACGCCTTCGGTTTTGCGGTAGGACTGCGATATTGACGCCTGCACAGCCGGAAGCAATGCACCGGCAGCGGCGACCACACTTTCGTCAGCGGCATTCAACAGCGCTTGGTTTTGCGCCAATACACCACTGTTTTCATAAGCCTTTGCCAAAGCCGAATTTAGGCTTTCCGCCTGCCCCGCCCCAGCAAATGCAAGGGACGCTGCTATGGCCAAAACGGCCTTACCCGAGACTTTTAACAAAGACATTCACAATCCCTCTTGATTAACACTGTGTACCTTAGTGTTCCTGAGGAATTCGGCAAGGTCAGAGTGAGAATTCTGCGTGACGCTCGAATCCCGGAAGCACTGGGGCGCTTGCATTGAAGCTGAAACGCCAGTTCACTTGGCCATCCAGTTTGTAACCGATGCGAACCACGCCCAAAGCGCCCTCTTGCCAGAGGCAAGCGATACGGCCGCCCTCTTCCAGCTGATCAAGGATCGCGTCAGACATCGACTCAACCGCGCCCTGAAGGATGATCACGTCATATGGGCCGCTTTTGGCGGCGCCATCCCGAAGCTCGCCTTCAACGACGGCCACGTTATCGGCCCCTTGTTGGGACAAAATAGATTGCGCTTCATCCGCAAATGCAGCCTCTTCCACGGCAACAACCGCATCAGCCATACGTGCGATGACAGCCGATGAATAACCCAGGCCACAGCCGATATCCAAAACAACGTCGTCTGACTGAATATCAAGCGCATCCAGCATCTTGGCCAAGGTGCGCGCCTCCAAAACCACGCGACCGCTGCCCAGATCAAGATTTTCGCCAACATAGGCCGCTTCACGCTTTTGGTCCGGCACATAGGCTTCGCGCGGAACAGCAAGCATTGCTTCAATGACCGGGAATTTGGTCACATCAGACGGGCGAACTTGGGTATCAACCATAAACGTGCGGCGGGTCGCGAAATCAGTCATGGGGCAGTCTCTCAATCCAAAAACTCGTTGCTCTCATGCCACATCCGTGCGGCAACAGCAACGCAAGGATCGCGGATTTTGGTCGTTTCCCGACACGCGCGGGCACGTTTGGCGAAAATTCTGGCTATTTGTGCGCGAATTCCCGAATGGCTGCACGAAGACGTTCCAATTGCACCGGCTTCGAGAGATAGGCGCTCATGCCCAAAGACAGGCAACGCTCTTCTTCTTCCTTCAAAGCGTTGGCCGTCACGGCAATTATATGGGTCGGCGACAGGTTTTGGCTTTGCTCATGCGCGCGGATCATTTCGGTGAGGCCGAAGCCGTCCAGTTCGGGCATGTAGAGATCGCTGAGAACAAGCGCATAGTCACCGGACTTCCACAGATCAAACGCTTCGCGCCCGTTAGCGGCAATGTCGGCCTTATAACCCAACACTTCCAACTGGCTGATAATGACCTTTTGGTTGATCAGATGGTCTTCGGCGACAAGCAACTTGCGAGTGGTGACAGGAGCCTCTGCCGCAGACGTTGCGCCAGCGGACAGACCGCGCTCCAATGCGTTTCCGACAACACGCCCCAAAGCCTTTGCAATCACAAAACTAAGTTCGGAGCCTGTGATCAAATCGCTCGCCATACGCATTGGGCGTTCGTGCAGCAAAAAAGGCTTGCTGTTTTGCCCCTGAAGCCGGTGCGACAGCTGGATGACAGGGATATCGCGTTGGGTGATTTCATCTGATGCCGCGTCATCAATACACAAGATCACTGAATTCTGCGGATCATCCAGCGACGCTGCGATCTCGACCATGTGCCCGGGATCACGGGGTTTAAGAACGCTTACTGCAGCGTGCTTTAAATACCGCTCGATATTCGGCACGTCACCACACAGAATGACTTGTGCAGCGCTCAGATCACGCATGGATTGCTGCCCTACCCCGGCGTCCACTGCAAAGGGCAGTTTGACAGTAAATATCGCGCCTTGCCCGGGTTCACTTGAGACAAGAATTTCCCCCTGCATCAAATCCACTAGGTTTTTCGTGATGACCAATCCGAGGCCCGTACCGCCAAAGTTTTTGGCAGATTTCGCATCCGCCTGTTCGAAGGGTTTGAACAAACGGTCCAAAACATCCTTTGGCATCCCGATTCCGTTGTCTTTCACCGAAAGGGTAAAACACGAACGACCGTCGGCCATCTGATCGGGCTCAAGCACCACTTGCACATGGCCCTGATGATCAAGGTCTGCGCTAAACTTGATGGCGTTGCTAACCAGATTGGTCAGAATCTGATTCAGACGCAGACTGTCGCCTTCCACTTGCGACGGCACTCGGGGGTCTGCGTAAAGGCTAAGACGGACGTTTTTATCCGAAGCCATGCGATCCAGAAGAACGCAGCCAAACCGAACCTTTTCAACCAGATCAATCTGTTCGACCGACAAATCCATTTTACCCGACTCAAGTTTCGAGAAATCAAGGATGTCATTGATGATCCCCAGCAGGTTTTCAGCCGACTGGTTGATGATCTCGACGGTCTCAAGATCTTCGGCCCTGAGATCACTGGTGCGAAGCACCTCTAACATGCCGATCACACCGTTCATCGGGGTGCGAATCTCGTGGCTCATATTCGCCAGAAACTCGCTTTTCGCACTGGCGCTGGCTTCGGCCTGCATGCGCGCGTCAATCAGGGCCTGCTCAACCTTGCGACGCCCCTCGCGCTCTTGCATTAGTTCGATGGTGCGGCGGGACAGGACCTCATACATCGACAGAATGGTTTCGATCACCAACTCGACCGCACCGCTCATTGCTTCGTAGGCGAAATCCTTGGCGTCGGCCAGAGACTCTCCGCGTTTGACGGCATGTACGGCAAGCGCCATTCTCTTGTCGTCGTTCAGAATGTGGCAAGCCAGCCAATTTACAAGAAAATTGACGATCTTGTGGACAACATCGCGCAGAGGTTTCCCCGTTTCTTGCTCTTTCAGGCGCACGATTTTCGGCAAAAACGCCTCGTGCGACTTGTGATGCTGAACCGCCCAACTGTCCGAGCCGAAATATTCGTCCCAAATCCCCTCTTCGGTCGTGAAATGATAGGCCGCGTATTCCGCCAATTCATCAAAGACATCAGCCAACTTCTGCTCGTCTTCGTAGATCAGATAGTTCGCAAGGCGGTTCAGAAGATCGACCAATTTTCTATGCTGGCGATCTACCGCGTCCAGTCCGGTCTCCATGTTCTTGGACCAGGGGAAAACCTCGAACTGAGGCGACATATATTAGGATGTGTCGATCACGTTTGCAGCCTTTCGCTAACGTGCGTTTTTCAACGGCTTCAAGTTGAGAATTAGATCACACAAGAACGCTGACAAGACCACGAGGTATAGTCTTTTGAATTTATTACATACTTTAGAACTAATTGAAAGCCGGACAACCGTTTAATGTGTATTTCACTCTCAGCTTTACGAGCCGCGCTCCCCACCGCAAATTTCCCGCCTTTCAAGCGTTAAACCGCTCTGGACAAGCCCCCAAAAACCCGCAATAAGGTGCGGCGACCGGGGGCGCTTGACACTCCCTCTCCCAGATTGCTGCGGCGATCAACACCACAAGGGGCGAGTTGGCGGAGTGGTGACGCAGCGGATTGCAAATCCGTGTACACCGGTTCGATTCCGGTACTCGCCTCCAAAAACATTCCGTAGCCTTATTTTCAATGTGTGCTAGTCTTTATGGCGATGTAAGGCACTAAAATGGGCAAAGCTTGTGGCACTAAATCGCGGATATGCGCCCCCTTCCCTGACCAAGATTCCATCCAAGGGAAACGTCTGGTATGTAGTCGTAACCAAGCCGGCGGCTTTGCGCGACGGCAAACAAAATATTCAGGTTCGACGCTCTACCGGCACGACAGATCAGCGAATAGCCCGCACCAAGCAATCGAAGATTGTCGAACAAATCTATGCTGAATGGGACAGGCTGCTTGAACGTGATCCGTTTCTAGAACTTCTGGAAGAAAACGGCTTCAAAGACCCGATACACAACTTGTCAGCTAAGAAATTCGTAGAGAGCCAAGGACGTGTGGAAGCCGCTATGCAAATATGGATGAAGTTGGTGAAACACCGAAGAGATCACCACCCTGCGGCTGATGAGATATTCAAGTATCTTAACCACGAGGAAGCACTGGAGTTCCGACACATAATTACACCTCAGGAAGATCCCCATCCTGCCGCCATACGTGCGAACAAACACGTAGAGTTGCGGCAGTTCTTAGAGGAACTTGACGGAAGAGCCGTTTATTCAGATCGACCCAAAGTCTCGAAACCTACTACCATAGTCAACCAATCAGGATGTAGAACAATTTTAGACTACCTCCCTGATTATATGGGCGCTCGCAAGTGGGCATCTATACGGCTAAAAACCAAGTTAGAAGCAAAGAGCAAAATACAACGATGTGCAGAAATAATTGGCGACCTTCCGCTTGATCAAATCTTCACACACCACGGCTATGCGATTGCCGCTAGCTTAGACGACGCTGGTAAATCAAACAGTACAATAAAGGCACACGTAAACGCCCTGTCGTTGATGATTGAACATGGCTCAACACGACTGATTGACGATTCTTTTGCCCCCGCGAGGCCTTTCCTGACATCCAACTCACTCAAAGGAATTTCCCTCAGAGAATATGGTACGAAAAAGCGCAGCTGGCAGCCGTTGACAGAGGAGCAATTATTCAGATTGTTCCGACAAGACATGCCATGCAATGACCGGCTACTCCTTTCAATTCTAATCACAACTGGAATGCGTTTGGATGAGGCAGCCCTACTGTCACGGAAACAATTAAAGATTGACCGAAACGGCATTAGGTACTTTGATCTGTCGATGGGAGCTGTAGTTAAAAACGACAAATTTGCGGCACGCACTGTCGCCATACCAGATTGCCTCGACATCCCCCCACTTGAAGATGGCTTGCTGTTCGACTTCCCAAGGAACGCTGATGGCAAGGCATCCAGCAATGCAAGCAAAGAACTGAACAAGAAATATTTTCACCCAATTCGGAAAAGTGCCAATGACGACCGTAAGGTAGTACACTCGCTGCGTCATAACCTTACCGGCTTTCTGTTGAATCTCACTGATCCAGCACCATCCTCAGAACATATGGATTGGATCACGGGCCATGGCATGCAGGGAGGTGCCACAGAGAGCGAGCGCCAAAGAACGTATGCCCAAGATCCTGACCTCTCAGTGAAGTATGCAATTATTAACAGAGTTAAGCACCCTTGGTTAGAATGAGAAACATTCAAAAACCGTACCGTATATGGCGAAGCCGGCGGCCGAGCCTTACCACTATCTAATAAGATACAAGTATTACCTTAGTTAACTCTTAGGAGTACTTTATCGTCAGAGAATTATTTGCGCTTAGGATAAGTATTTCCCGTTAACTCTTCTGGTTTGAAGCTAGGCTCAGTGGTGGTTGTCTTATCGACCTTGCACGACAGAGGGACAAGGACATCCAAACAGTCGCCAAAATACTTAATATGTTCCCAATGTGGGCACAAACTGATATCATTTGGCAGAAACTGCGAATTAATAGCTTCGACTAAGCTAAGGGTAAAAGCCATTGAAGCATTTTCACGATCGGCTTGCGCCACCCAAAAAGACCAGAGTCAAAATAATAAGGCAAAACTTTTCTGGCTTTGCGCTCGGCCTTGCGGCGTTTGTGTTGGGCATCATCCTTGTTGCAAGCTTTGCAATACGTATTGGACTGGTACAGAGCGAAGTCGATACGCTTGTACGAGCTGATCGCGATCAAGCGCTGTGGACTGCCACACAAATTCAGGTGAAACTTCTCGAATTTGAAAAGCTTACAAAAACCGCAAAAACCTCACCCACAAGCTTCGAGAACGATGTGCGCACCGAGTTTGACATTGTTTACTCTCGCCTAGGTCAAGTTTTGGAGCCAAATGTTGCGGACGTCTTCCGCGCCGAAGGAAAATTTGCAATTCCAGTAGAAATCATCAATCTACGTGATCAAATGGCTGCGATAGTGGACCTCCATGAAAAGCTCGGCGAAAGAGAGCTTGATAAGCTTTCAAGCCTGTCTTTGCAGGCACATGAGCTCTGGAAAGGCTCACTTGGCCTTATTCTACAAGATGGGCGTGAATATAAGGTGTCTGTGCGACAAAGAGCGGTGTCCGCCTTGCAATCAGTTCAATCACAGCTTTGGCTTTCCCTCATAATCGCCACTTCCATACCCATCGTATTCATTGCGATGTTGTTTGTACGCGCAAAGTATGCAGAGGCACGACAACATACCCTTGTGGATACGCTAACAGGTTGCGCATCACGTGCAGGGTTGCAGCATGCCCTTTCAAACCAATTTAGCAATGCCAGTAAAAGCTTCAGTGTTGCAGTCGTCGACATCAACAACCTTAAGATGGTCAACGATGCATTTGGACATGAAGCTGGAGATCTAGTTATACAAAGCGTTGGCACAGCACTTAATAAAGTGACGCGGGGCATAGACTGCGCGGCACGGATTGGCGGTGATGAGTTTTTTGTTTTGCTTGATGCTTCAGTCGAGCAAGCAGAGCTCATCTTGCAACGTGCAAAAGAGCACCTACACCAAATGTCAGATACAGAAAAATATGGCTTTATACCCATGCAATTTAGCTTTGGGGTAGCCCACTGTGCAACCGTGGAAGATTTTCAAGTTGCTATTAATCTAGCAGACCAGCGGATGTACCGCCGTAAAGAGGAGAGCAAAAAGTTGCAGACACCACCTCCAGTGCAAGCATCAACACGGAGCTAATCCATGCTGCGAAGCGTCGTACACGTATTTTACAAAAGCACAGCTCTCACAGATGCATTTTCATCTGAAGAACAAGCGCTAATGGATTTCATACTCCTCGAAAACCAAAAGCTTGCCATTACTGGCTTTTTGGCACGCACAGACACACATTTTTATCAATACCTCGAAGGTAAAAAACGTACGATCCGCGATGTTCTTGAGCGTATACGTCGCAAACCATTGCACACAGACTTCAAAATAATTGCGCACGGCACGTCAAAGAACAGAAACTTTCCTAGATGGTACATGGAATACTACTTCTTAACAGAAGCCGAAGCTGTAAAACGCTTTGCAAGCTGCGTGTCAGACCAAGACATGGCTGAGCAAATGTTTGCCTTAATGCAAGAAAAAGCGGAGAGGCGTGGCTATTTAAACTTCAGATAGATGTACAATCTTGTTCTTGTTCTTGTTTAAACAGTGCCACAATATACATGCGGGCGGCATAAGGAGCGGTCAAAAGGACTTATATCGGTTGCTGCACGCAGTTCAATTGAGGGAAGCAATAGGAAAAATTGATCCGACAAGATTTTTTAATTAAGAACTTTGATCTGTGAAAGCTGCCAGATACTCAGGGCATAAAAGATTTCTGTTTGCAATTCTTGATTATCGTCAAAAGGGAACATCAGCCAATACGGTCCTTTTTGCCTGACACTCATCGTTTTTCCATTTTGCAAACGAGCTATAATAGGCCAATCTGGAGTAATCCGATCAGCAGTCAGGCGTATAATATAGTCGTTAAGAGCGATCATCTCTAAATCACGATCAGTGGCGCCGATCTCTTTCAACACCGACCAAAGTGTTGGCCCCTCATACTCCATCACAGACTCAGTCCAAGGCGAGTTTGTTTTTATAACAACTTGAGGCAAAGCACGCAGCTGTTCGTCGGTCAACGTCACTGCCCCAACAGACGAACCAATGAATACTTCAATTTTTGGCTCCGCAGCCACCGGGTTGCCAAGAAAAAACCCCACACTTGCTAGTGCAAAAATCATTGAAATTAGCTTACGCAACTCTCAATCCTCGTGTTGTCCTCTCTTGAAACATTGTCCTCAAAGGAAGCGACAAGTCAACAAATCGTTGAGCATTTGTGCAAACGACGGCTTTAGTTTTGGCGCTCTTTGGTCTTAATCTTGCATTGTTGATTTAACTACTTGGTGGGTCGAACTGCTGGGTTTACTGGAGGGAGAAATGGAACAATAAATTTACACTTCTTGTCGAATATGAGGCAGAATTCAAGCATGTGAACCTGAAGAAAAAAGAGATTTACAAAGGCGTGAAGTTAGGCATCTGGCTGCAAACGCAAAGACTTAAGCCAGAGAGGCTAACAAAAGAAAGGAGGGACAAGTTGGTCAAAATTGGTGTCCAAATTTAATGAGTTTTCCCAAGCAATATTTAAAGGCCACTATTGGCGTTGCAGTAGCTGTTGCCGTGTATGTGGCCGCATACCAATGCCTCACCCGCCCTCACTTCATAGTTGGCTGACGATTACCCTTTAGCGCCATGAACTTGGTAGCGATGCTTACTTTTCAAACATGATCGTAACCTGCCCAAGCCTTACGCCATACTTTGACATGTAGGCGATGTTCAAAACTCGGTTATCATCAAGCATCCACATATAGTCATCAAACGATACTCGAAGTGTGCCGTTCTCAGTTGGCAGGTCGATGGTGTACGACCAATAGAACATATCGCCTTTGATTTCGCCAAATGCTCGACCTTGAACACCTTCGGCGCCACCATTCCAGATACCGTCCGGCCCTTGCGTAAGGGTCCAAATTCGTTGCTCTGTGCTGCCGTCTGCGTAAGTGAAGTCTTCCACCAAACGCAGCCGTTGCCCGTCCCATTCGCCTGTAATGTTGACTTTGAAGCGACGGCTAACATTGCCAAGTACGTCTTGGAACTGCCCGTAAGCTACAGTTTCACCCTCGAAAAACTCAACTAAACCAAAGTCTGCCGTTGATAGCTTGGCGTCATCAATGGAAGGCTTGAATGAACACGCCTGTAGCAACAACAGTACAACAAGAACTTTAAAGGCCCGCATCTTTATGTCCTCTCTTCGAAGGTGCTGGTGCCAAACCAGATGCTGGGTAACTAGCTCGGTTTTCGGCTATTTCAAAGGCAATTTGAGACAAGATGGGCAAGATCGATCTAGACAAACTGGACAAATGGCTGTCGGCAGATGACAGTCCTAAGAGCAGACTCATGCTATCGGGCCTCGACGGGTTCATGCATCGTAAGGATCGTATCGAGAGCGACAGACTGGCAGTGATTGAGTGAAGTCTAAACAACAAGAGACTCTGGTTTCTAATTTGCTCTGAAAAGCATCGACACGTGTGTTAATTGGAAGATGCACCAACGCATTTTGCGTGGACAACGAACGAGGTAAAGCCTTTGGACCTGAACTTGCTTGCTGCCGAACAGCAACCGATACCGCTTCACGCATATGCTGCATTTCTGGCCATTTTATTAGGAGCAATCCAGTTTGCAGGCCCTAAAGGCACAGCTACCCATAGATACTTGGGCTA
>Ga0181607_10005693_pt1 | contig 10519 bp, 8 predicted proteins | sample 041ome_9_FD_132420 | JGI IMG/M metagenome (GOLD analysis project Ga0181607, IMG submission 132420) | Coastal salt marsh microbial communities from the Groves Creek Marsh, Skidaway Island, Georgia - 041413US metaG (megahit assembly) | ecosystem: Environmental > Aquatic > Marine > Intertidal zone...
AAGATTTCTTCCCGGGCGATGGTCATGTCATTGCTCACATCTGCGAACACTGTCGGACGGCAGAAGAAGCCACGGTTCAGGCCGTCTGGACGCCCGACACCGCCAGCAATCAACCGCGCGCCTTCATCAATCCCAACTTGGATCAGGTTCTGGATTTTTTCGAACTGGGCACCGCTGACGGCTGGTCCCATGTGGCGACCGTTGGACCCGGCAGGGCCAACTTCCAGGGCCTGCGCAGCGGCTGCTGCTGCTTCTACGGACTGGTCATAGATTTCGCGCTGTACCAGCATCCGTGTCGGGGCGTTGCAGGATTGTCCGGTGTTGTTGAAGCAGTGCATGGCACCACGGCGAACGGCTTTTTCATCGGCATCGGCAAACACGATATTGGCACCTTTGCCGCCAAGCTCCAGGTGAACTCGCTTCAGTGTTTCAGCTGCATTCTTAGAGATCAAACGGCCAGCACGGGTTGAGCCAGTGAAGGACACCATGTCGATGTCCGGGTGGCCAGATAGCTGCGTACCGACACCCGGTCCATCGCCGTTCACGAGGTTGAAGACGCCAGCAGGAACGCCAGCCTCATCCAGAATTTCAGCGAAGATCAATGCATTCATCGGCGCGATTTCAGATGGCTTCAGCACCATTGTGCAACCGGTCAGCAGGGCAGGGATGACCTTCAGCGTGATTTGGTTCATCGGCCAGTTCCACGGGGTGATCATGGCAATGACGCCCGCCGGATCCATGACGATGCGGTCATTCGGAGCGTGATCACCAAGCGGGCGCACAAACTCAAAATTCTCAGCGGCTTTGATGAAATTGGTGATGTGGCCAAGGCCAGCCGGCGCTTGTTGTTGTTTGGCCATGTCGATGGGCGCGCCCATTTCTTGGCTGATCGCGGCGGCCATATCATCCATGCGGCTTTTGTAGATTTCGCGGATTTTCTTCACCAGCGCGAGGCGTTCAGCAGGCGGGGTCTTAGACCAAGCCGGGAAGGCGCGTTTGGCGGCAGCGACCGCTGCATTGGTGTCAGCTTCGCCACCAAGCGAGATGGTCGCAAATGCGTCCTCGGTTGAAGGGTCGATGACCTCCAGCGCTGTGCCTTGTTGCGGGGCGACCCATTTGCCGTCGATGTAGAAGTCAGTTTTGTTGATCATGATATGTCCTGTCCCTGTTGAGTGGGTCTGAAATGCGTCCGTCACCTTCATATGTAAGGTGATTGCGTGGTGATTTTAAGCGCGGCATCGCGTCCCTGCTGACATGCTTGATTATGTGGCGGTTTGGCTGTGACGCAAGCAATCTCAGTTGGCGCGCCAGACGACTGGAAACAGGTCGCTATCCAAAGGCGCGCCGCTTGGAATGCCGGGGTCGCGCAGCATACGCTGAAGGTTTGGGCGCGGATTATACGTCACGTCATCGCCAGCCCAGCGTTGGACGTAGGCGCGCCGACGCTGATCATTGCTGGCATTGCCAGGTGCGCCATGCAGCGTTAACGCGTGATGGAGGGTGCAATCGCCGGGTTCCATGGTGAATTGGGCGATATCATGCTTGTCCCGTTCGGCATCAATATCTGGCACTTCGGGCAAGTCCTCAGTGTATTTTTGATTGGGATCGAAGGAGACGGCAAGGAAGCGTTTGCCCCAGCGGTGTGAGCCTTTGATGTATTCAACCGCCCCTGTTTCAGGTGTGACCGGATCGAGTGCTACCCAAAGTGTGGAAATTTGGTCGCCTGCGACGGGCCAGTAGGTTCCATCGTGATGCCAGAGCGTGCGCGTCGACGTGCCTGGCTCTTTGACCAGTATCTGATCAAAGATCACATTGATCTTGTTCGCACCCATTAGCGTTCCCGCAATCTCCGCACCGGGTGAATCGAACACGGCGCGTTTGAAGCCATCAATATGATGCCAAATAAACGTGTCGCTGAAGAAATTGCCCGTCGCCCCATCTTCGTTGATGCTTTTGACGAGGCCGGACGGATTGGCCTTATCGGCCTCAATAGAATCACGCAGCAACGTGATCCACTCCGCATCAAACAGCCCTCTCAGGCACACGATGCCGTCCCGCTGATAGGTCTCAATTTCTTCGGCAGTGATGGCGCGAGGTAGGGGACTCGGCATGGATCAATTATCCTTTGGAGATTGGGTTCCGGGATTGAGATTAACGCTGTGAAGTAGAGGCGTCGATGCAGCTTTGTTTGCTGCTAAACCTCCCGTTCGTGTCTATATCTACCTCACGCAAAGCACAGTGGAATTCTGCTGTTAGAAACCGTTGATAATCGCCAGATTACGTGCACAAATACGATCTGAGAATCTTTCTGTTTTTCTACGCCAAATCTCGAATCAGTCCATATTTTTACTGTTGATGGATGGGGCTAAACATTTGGGCAGAATTTAAGCGGTTATAATTTGAATTGTTTTGTTTTAGGCTTTCATATCCACACATCCGCAGCTCGAAAGCTCAAATCCATGGCCGATGCCCTCAAAAAGGCGCTCGAAACGAATTACAATGCAATCGGATCAGCAATGATCGAAAAGCTCTACAGTGAGAATTTCCTCTCGCTGAGTGGAGCTGACGGAACGGATCGGCTGGTTGCTGCAAGTGAAACAGAGCAGGGTGCGCATGTGTTGGATATTGGCTGCGGGTTAGGCGGTCCAGCAATGCGGATCGCAAGCAAGCATGGCCGTAAGGTGACGGGCGTTGACTTGGTCGCCACCAATGTAACGACGGCCCGCGCACGGGTCTTGGAAGCTGGGTTGTCAGACCAGGTTCAGATTATGGAAGGCGATGCGACAGCGCTGCCGTTCGCGGAAGGAACCTTCGACGCTGTATTTAGCCAGGATGCGCTTTGCCATGTTCCCGACAAGGGCGCTGCACTCGAGGAAGCAGCGCGGGTTGTTGTGCAGAATGGTGCGATCGGCCTCACCGACTGGGTGGAGACTGATAAGATGACGGAAACGCGGCGGGCGGCCGTTCTGGATGCATTGTCAGCCCCTAACCTTCAAACCCAAGCTGGATATGAGCAAACCATGGAGAGCCACGGCATGCAGGTGGCTGTGAGCGAGGATATCAGCAACGTCTTCGCTGCATTCTACGATGGCGTGATGGTGCGTTTAAAGAAGATGGAAGCCGAGATTTCAGAACGCTTCAGTCCCCGTGTTTTTGCGATCATGATGCAGAAGAATGGCGTGTTCCAGACCGCCTTCGCTGAAGGCAGCCTGGGCGGCGCTTTGATCGTTGGGCATCGTAAATAGGGCGGGCCAAGCTTTAAATCCCTATGCGCTGCGTTATCGGGTAAGCTCTGAGCAACAAGGGAAAGGACGATGCTATGCTGCCGCTCCTTAGAACCCGATACGCGTTCCGCTTCTTCGTTGTCTGCGTCATCCTGGTTTGCGCCTATTGCACCTATTACGCAGGGCTAACGTTTCTTTATACGGTCCTAGCGCTGGGGGGCATCACGGCACTCTTGATGATCGCGCGGAAGTACAATCTTATATCGGGCAGGCGGGTGTATGATTTCGACTTGCCAGAAGATAAATAGCCTCAACATACTGATGTAGTCCGGCGGCTCATTATTTCGAAATGCTCCGGGCAGTGCGCTGGATACCTGCAGCGCATGGCACAACGCCCACTGTTGAGGACTACTGCTATGTCGAGACCTATTCGCCGTGTCGTAACCGGCCATGACGCAAATGGCGTCGCCACTGTCATCATGGATTCAGACGCGCCCTGCATCCTTAGCCGCCCAAACCGCCCCGGCGTTACGCTCACAAACCTGTGGCAGAACGGTAAAACGCCAGCAGCTATGGAGTGCCATGACGATCCGGTCGACGGGCCATTGATGCTACAGCCGCCAAAAAACGGCTCCGTCTTCCGCATTGTGCAATTCGACCCTGAGAACCCGGAAGAATTGGCTAAGCTCGATGGCAAGTCTGCCTTCGCTGAGATGGGGGCTGGAGACAATGTCGTCGAAAATGCGAGGCATCCCTTCATGCATCGCACGGACTCACTTGATTATTCCGTGATCTTGACGGGCGAGATCTACATGATGATGGATGACGAGGAATATCTGCTGAAAGCCGGCGATACCGTTGTTCAGCAAGGTACCAACCATGCCTGGTCCAACCGCGGCACAGAACCTTGCCAGATCGCCTTTATCCTGACCGATGCTGTAAAATAGGTGCGGCTGTGGTTGGATAACTGCAATTGCCATGATCGGCAGACCGGTGTTTGATAGGGGCCTAGCCAATAGCGCGGGTGCCGGGTTTGCTCCTGCGCGCTATGGCATTCTGTAATCTGCGAGAGGTTTTGAGCGGACAATGGCTGTATCTGGAACGAAAGACGCACCAGCGCGCAAGAATGATCCGAACAAGATGGCGGCGCGGGTCGCGTTTGATCCGACGGTGCCCAGCGATAAACCGCAGGAATATTACGACACGATCAAGCAAAGGTTCGCCGAGGAGCGTGATGTTCGGCTGAAGCACCGTCCGGAGGGCCTAAGTCAATATACGTCGGAACTCGAAGGCGATTTGGCTAAGTACGAGGTCGATCCTTACGCCGAGGAACAGACTGAACGTGAGCCGATCACTGATCACGTGGAGTGCCTGTTTATCGGCGGCGGTTTTTCCGCCTTGTTGACGGCGGCACGCTTGCGCGAACGCGGCGTTGAGAGCATCCGTATTGTCGAGCGTGGCAGCGATGTGGGCGGAACGTGGTACTGGAACCGGTATCCAGGTGCTGCGTGCGATGTCTCTGCTTATGACTATCTGCCATTGCTCGATGAATTGGGTTACGTGCCGAACAGCTTCTTTGCGAAGGGGCCAGAAATTTACGCGCACTGCCAAGCGATCGCCAAGAAATATGATCTATATGACCTAGCGGTTTTTCAAACCACGGTCACCGCGACCCATTGGGATGAGAAAGAGAAGATTTGGCGCCTCGAAACAGATAGAGGCGACAAGCTGACGGCACGCTTTGTCATTGTTGCTAATGGCACACTCGCAAAGCCGAAGCTGTCGCGCATCAAGGGCATGGAGACGTTTGAAGGTCATTCCTTCCACAGCTCCCGCTTTGATTATGATTATTGCGGCGGCGATCTCTCCAATCTCAAAGATAAGGTCGTTGGCGTTATCGGCACCGGTGCATCGGCGGTCCAGATCATTCCCCGTGTTGGAAAGGCGGCGAAGGAGCTTTACGTATTCCAACGCACGCCATCTGCCATCGATATCCGGGACGATATTCCGACAGACCCGGACTGGGCAGCTTCCCTCAAGCCCGGATGGCAGGTTGAACGGCTCAAGCGCCACGTGCTCAATACAAAGGCAGACCCTGAGAAACGTCGGGAGATTGAGAAACTGCCGCGGGAGGAGCGCATCAAGCGTTACGAGAACCAGAACATTGAACACCAGATGCGGATCCATGCCCGCGTTGATTCAATCGTTGAAGACAAAGCGACCGCTGAAGCGCTGAAGCCCTGGTATATGCATCGCTGTAAGCGCCCATGCTACGACGACGAATATCTGCCAGCATTCAACCGACCCAATGTCCACCTAGTGGATACCAAAGGGCAGGGCGTCACAGAAATCAACAAGCGTGGCGTGGTGTTTGAAGGTAAGGAATATCCCGTTGATGTACTGATCTACGCCACCGGGTTCGAGGTGCAGGTCACGGGCATCTATAATGATATTCGCGGCGAGAATAATCTGGAATTGAACGAGAAATATTCTGAAGGCATGCGAACGGTTTTCGGCGTGCATTCAGCGGGTTACCCGAACATGTTCATTATGGGTGGGTACCAGGCATCATTCCAGTTCAACGTGACTTTCATGTTGCAGACCCAAGGCTTCCACATTGCGGAGTGCATTAAATACACCCGCGAAAATGGCCACACGACCATCGACGCTAAGCCGGAAACGGAACAATGGTGGGTCGATGAAGTCATCAAGTTCCGTGGCACCACGGATCGCAATAAGGAATGCACGCCTGGCTATTATAACTTTGAAGGCCAGGAAAACCGGCGGCAGGATGGCAACTACAACGGCGGCATGTACCAATATGCCGAGCACCTCCAAACCGCCAAAGACAAGTTGCCAGAGTATTTTAAGTTCGATTGACCGGCTTGATGACAGCCTCGCCATAAGCGGCGAGGCTGTCTTCTAAGCCTTTGCCGAACGCTGATAACGGCAAGGCAATACGATCAACGCCAGCCGTTGCGCTGGCAGCGATTGCGGCGTGTGGATCTTTGCCGGAGCCGGGTAAGGCGTCTGGGCAGCCGGTCATAACTTCAATTTCTGCCGGATTACGCCCAATTGCCCTGGCCTCATCGCGGAGCGCCTGAATGACGCCGGATGGATCGAGACCAGCGCCTGTCGCTGGAAAGAAGCCGTTGCCATAACGCGCGGCCCGGCGAATTGCCGATTTGGAGTGGCCGCCCACGATGATCGGCACCTGTCCATGTTTGGGTTTTGGGTTACAGCTCATGCCTTTGAAGTTCACGAATTCCCCTTCATAGCTAGCATCATCACTGGCCCAGAGGGCGCGCATGGCCTCAAGATATTCGTCTGTGCGCCGTCCCCGTCGTTTAAACGGCACACCGAGCGCATCGAACTCCTCTCGTAGCCAGCCAACGCCAATGCCGAGTTCCAAGCGTCCGCCCGTCAAATGATCAATCGTCGCCAACTGCTTCGCGAGCACCAGGGGATTGCGCTGGGGCAGCACAAGAACGCCCGTAATCAACCGCAGATTAGACGTGACCGCGCCCACATATGTCAGCCAGCTCAGCGGGTCCGGCCATGGCATATCGATGCCGCCGGGCAAGCGACCGGTCTCATTATACGGATAGGGGGTGGAATAATCCGTTGGCACAACGACATGCTCAACGGCGATAACGGATTCAAACCCAGCCGCTTCCGCAGCCAGAACAAGTCGCTTGGCATCTTCAGGGTCTGGGAAGGTGATGTTGCCGAAATGCAGGGCGAACTTCATGGGATGTGCTCCTTGCTGAAGCAATTGGGTGTTTTATGAACTGTTGTCTGAATAGGCCGGGCTTGCAACGGTTTGGCTGAAACCAGCTTGGATAGGTGCGTTTTCCGCACTACGCTAACTGCAAGTGCGGTTCAACCAGGGAGACGGAAAATGCATCAGGATGACATCGATCCACAGGTTTTTGACCTCTATGACGAGTATTGCCATACCGACATGCCGCGCCGGGAGTTCCTCTCCAAGGCGGCGGCGCTCACGGTGATTGGCGGTGGTTCTGCCCTTGTGATGGCGCAGGCGCTGCTGCCGCGCTATGCGGAAGCGCAGGAGGTGTCGTTCACAGATAAACGCATCAAGGCCACATATGTTGATTATGCGTCACCGGGCGGTACGTCTGGCAAGATGCAAGGCTATCTGGTGAAGCCAGAAGGGCCTGGCCCATTCCCGGCTGTCGTCGTGATCCATGAGAACCGCGGCCTCAACCCTTATATTGAGGATGTTGCCCGTCGGGCCGCCGTGGATGGTTTCTTGGCTTTGGCACCAGACGGCCTGTACCCAGTTGGTGGCTATCCGGGCAATGATGATGACGGCAAGGCTCTGCAACGGAGCTTGGACCGTGGCCAGCTCATGACAGACTTATTGAACAGCGCTCAGTATGTGAAAGCGCATCCGCTTTCCACGGGCAAGTTGGGCGCTGTGGGGTTCTGCTTTGGCGGCGGTGCAGTGAACCATCTCGCAGTTCAAATGGGCGAAGGATTAAACGCAGGCGTTCCGTTCTATGGCGCTGCCGCAAAATCTGAGGATGTTCCAAAGATAAAGGCAGCCTTGCTTGTTCAATACGCAGAGGATGATGCGCGCGTGAATGCCATGCGGCCTGCCTTTGAAGCAGCATTGAAAGCTAATGGCGTTCAGCACGAAATGCAGACATATCCAGATACGCGCCACGGCTTCCACAATTACTCAACGCCCCGTTACAACGAGGCTGCCGCTAAACTCGCCTGGTCACGGACAATCGCGTTCTTCAAGGAGCATCTGAGCTAACGCAACACAGCGATTTGCACGGACGGCTTATTATTTCGCTGCCGTATCGGTGCGCTTGCCCTATACTGCGGTTGAGTCCTTAGCCCGTGTGAAAAAGGTGTGCCTTTGGCCAGCCGTATATCGATGTGGAAGCAATGCGCTATTGCAGCGGTGATCATCGCTGTCGGTGTCGGTGTGTGGACGCAGTTTGGTCCCGCCTCGTCGGCTACGGGCTCTGCCATTGAGCAGCCGGATCGTAAAAAGAAGAAACGGCCCAGGCAGGCACCGGTGATTGTTGCAGCGGTTGAAACGGCAGCGGATAATCTGACGGTCGAGGTGGTTGGTACCGGTCGGGCTAAGCGGTCTGTTGTTCTGCGTTCAGAGACAGATGGCAAAATCGCGAAGCTCGCCCTAGCACCTGGCAAGCGATTTTCTGGAGGCGATGTGCTTGTCCAGCTAGCTTCCAGGGAAGCGGTGCTGGCGGTCAATCTGTCGAAAGCGCGGCTGGCGGAGGCTGTGCGGAGCCGTGACAGATTCACAAAGCTACAGCGGCGCGGGAATGTCGCGGCGGCAAGGCTAGACGAAGCGCGGACGGCTGCTGAAGTGGCTCGCTTGGAGCTGGCGCAAGCGCGTCAAAGGCTCACAACCCGCTCAATTCGCGCGCCCTTCGATGGTGTCGCTGGCCTGACTGAGGTCGAGGTCGGTGCTTGGGTCGATACCGGTATTGCTATCGCCCGCTATGATGACCGTAGCGCCATCGTCGTGGAGTTTGATCTGCCGGAGGCGCTGCTTGAACGCGTAAGCCTTGGCATGCCGCTCGCTGTCACCACGCCCTCTGCCGCGCGCCAATCTTTCACCGGGATGGTTGCTGCAGTGGATAACCGCGTTGATGCCGTGAGCCGGAGTATCCGCGTGCGTGCTGAAGTGCCGAACCCGGATGACCAATTGCGCCCCGGTGCCTCGTACATTGTCCGCTTGAATTTCCCTGGAAAAACCTACGCGCGCACGCCGGAACTGGCAGTCCAGTATTCCAGAAGCTCACTGCACGTTTGGCGTGTCGCTGATGATAAAGTTGAACGGGTCCCAGTCCGCTTAGTCCGACGGTTGGATGGTGCGGTGCTGGTGGACGGCGATTTGGCAGCGGGCGATCTGGTCGTGATTGAGGGCACACAGCGGCTACGCCCAGGTGTTGCTGTGCAAGTGCTTGGGGATGCACGGTGAGTGGCGCAGATTCTGGCGGCCTTCCTGGCCTAAGCGTCCGCCGTCCATTCCTGGCAGGTGTGATGAACCTGCTGATTATCATCGCGGGCGTTGCGGCCCTGTTCGGCATCGAAGTGCGTGAGCTGCCGGATATCGACCGGCCAATCGTAACGGTGCGCGCTAACTACCCTGGCGCGTCGCCAACGACAGTTGATGCAGAAGTCACCTCCCTGGTGGAGGGCGCGGTCGCCCGCGTCGCTGGTGTGGTGGCAGTGCGTTCATCCTCGGAGGAGGGCAATTTCCGGATGCGGGCGGAATTCCGCGCGGATCGGGAACTGGCTGACGCCGCAAATGACGTGCGTGAGGCTGTCAGCCGCGTGCTGTCGCAACTGCCAGACGGTGTCGAAGACCTGTTCGTCGTGAAGGCCGAGCAGGATGCACGGCCGATCATGAATATCGCTGTATGGAGTGATACTGACCCGATAGATGTTCTCACCCGGCGCGCTGATGATGAAATCATCCCAGAACTGACCGCCGTTGATGGTGTGGCAGATGTGGTTGTTTTCGGTGCCCGTGAACGGGTGCTACGTGTGGAAGTCTCACCTGCGCGACTGGCGGCATATGGCTTGTCTGTCGGCGAAGTGGCGGATGTGCTTTCGGCAGCCCAATTCGATGTGCCAGTAGGCAGCTTTTCTGCTGGGCAGATCGAAGTCCTGGTCCGTGCAGATGCTACGGTCGCTGATCCGGCGCGGATTGAAGCCTTGATGATCCGTGACCCCGTGCGGTTGGGCGATCTTGCTAGCGTCTATTTTGGCTTGGCCACACCGGAAAGTGTTGCGCGGCTGGATGGGCGTCTGGTCCTGAACCTTGGCATTATTCGCCAAGCGCAATCGAATACCGTCGGCATTTCAACAGATGTGCAGAAGGCGTTGACGCAACTGGAGCAACGCTTTCCAGACTTGAAGTTTGAACTGACAAGCGATGACGCTGATTTCATCCGAGGCGCCATCAAGGAGGTGCTGACGTCTCTGGCGCTGGCTTTGATCATCGTCGTCTGTGTGATCTGGCTGTTTATGGGGCGGCTGACGGCGGCTTTGGTACCGGCTACAGCAATCCCAATTGCCTTGATGGGCTCCGTCGCTGCGATCTGGCTGATCGGATATTCCGTCAATTTGGTTACATTGTTGGCGCTTGTCCTAGCGACAGGTTTGGTGGTCGATGATGCCATTGTCGTAACGGAGAACATTGAGCGGCGGCGCGCTGAAGGCATTGGTGCGCGGGCGGCGTCTGTTATCGGCGCGCGGCAAGTATTCTTCGCGGTGATCGCAAC
>Ga0181607_10005694_pt1 | contig 10518 bp, 11 predicted proteins | sample 041ome_9_FD_132420 | JGI IMG/M metagenome (GOLD analysis project Ga0181607, IMG submission 132420) | Coastal salt marsh microbial communities from the Groves Creek Marsh, Skidaway Island, Georgia - 041413US metaG (megahit assembly) | ecosystem: Environmental > Aquatic > Marine > Intertidal zone...
AGATGATCTGCCATTTCATCCAAGTATGTCATCTAATATCACTGTCCCGTCTTTTGTTTTTCCGAAGGAGAATGTGTAAGCATTACCCTCCTGAATCTTCATGTATGCCTTGGCGAACGTTGTAGGAAACACTACAACCGAATGTAGGTCTCTACCAGAGTCTGCCAAGGTTAGCGTTGCCATCTTTTTTCCAGCTTTTGTAATGCGTGGCTTGAAAGAAACCACAAACATTTCATCATCTTTGTATGGCAACATCTTGTAGTTTAAGAACTTAATCAGAGCCGCGTCTGACTGCCTTATATCATCGCCAGGAATTGCAGAAACAATTCTGTTGTCGCTAGCTAAAATTATGTACGTTTTGCCTGTTTCGATAGCTGTCTGTTCTTCATCAAATATACCGACAGAGCCAGTCTTATCAAGGATCTCAACACGAGACCACCCCTTCCCTCTCTTAATACTCTTAACCATTCCCATCAAAACAAAGGAGCCCTTTTCCTCGAAGTCTTCTACTGGATTAATAAAAGCGTGATAGTGGGATGGAACCGTTATGTTAAACTCTGGAAGATTAAGATACTCGTATAGATTGCTACGAATCTCTTCTTCGTTACGAGGGTTGTCTTCAAAGTTAGCGGCACCAATAATTCTAAGTGCCTGCAAAGATCTACTGTTTACGCCAGTACCCTTTTTCATACTAAACTCTTCTAGCTCTTTGTAAGAGTTAAATGGCCTGGCCTCTACGTATTTGCTGGCAATGTTGTCGGAGATGTACTTAATACCAGAAAGTCCGAACCTAATTCCCTTGCCCTCGATTTTAAAGTCGATGTCAGAGTCGTTGACGTGAGGCAGTCGAATCGGAATGTTCATACGCTTAGCCTCGATGAGATACTCTGTGCGAGCATCCTTATCCTTTTCGCTCTTAAGGATGGCAAACATAAACTCTAGTGGGTAGTAGTACTTGAGCCAGGCTGTCCAATATGAAAGTGTGGAGTATGCTACAGCGTGAGACTTGTTAAAAGAATACCCCGCGTGGGCCTCGAAGTCGTGCCACAACTCTTTGGCTAGGTTGGGGCTCATGTACCTTGAAGCACCCTCTACGAACCTATCCTTAAAGACATCGAACTCCTTGGCATCCTTCTTCTTACCAATGATCTTACGCACCTTGTCAGCCTCAACCATACTCATTCCACCAAGCTCGGTACAGGCCTGCATAACCTGCTCCTGATAAAGAATACAGCCATAGGTTTCTGCCGTAAATTGTTTCATAACGTCGTGGTGGTACGTAATGCCCTGTCGCCCCTTTTTGCGTTCGATGTAATCCTTGCCAATGGTGTTCATTGCACCAGGTCGCACCAAAGCGTTAGAGGCTGCTAGCTCATCAAAATTACGGACACCCATCTTAATTAGTAGGTTTGTATATGGCGTAGCCTCACACTGGAACACCCCCTTGGTGTGACCGTTGGAAAGCATCTCATAAATCTTCTCGTCTTCTAGGTCAATCTTCAATAGATTAATCTCTTTACGGTGACGCTCTTTGATAATGTCTAAAGCATTACGAAGTACGCTAAGAGTTTTTAGACCCAGGGCATCAATCTTAATTAGCCCAATACGCTCGGCCTCTTCCATGTCCACTGCAACGACTGGGATACGCTCTCCAGATCCTGGTGCCTGCCTGGTCTCCATAGGTGCGTGCCTGAAGATGGGCTCCTTGGCTGTTACAACACCAGCTGCGTGGATACCAGTGCCACGAATACGACCCCTTAGCTGCTCACCATACTTCTCAATTTCTGGATACTTTTCTCTAAACTCTTTGGTTTGTTTTGATGTACAGTACTCGTCCCAAGTATCGAACATCTTGCTAACCTTGTTTACGTCTGTGAGTGGGATATGCAAAACCCTGGCGATGTCACGAATGACGCCCTTGTCCTTAAACTCTAGGAACGTAGCAATAGAGGCAACGTGGCGATACTGCCTAACTAGATAATCTTTTACCTCTTCTCGACGAGAGTCCTGAATGTCCGTATCGATATCTGGAAAGTCATTACGTTCTGGGTTAATAAACCTAAAGAACAAAAGGCCATACTTAATGGGGTCAATGTCTGTGATACCCAAGGTGTAGCAAAGCAAGGATCCAGCAGACGAGCCACGACCTGGCCCAACCTGAATACCCTCTTTCTTTGCCCAGTTAATCATATTACGAACAACCAGGAAGTAGGGGCTAAACTTCTTAGCCTCAATGACTTCCATCTCTTCTTCCAGCCTGTCAAGGTAGTCCTGGTTTTGGTCTAGGCCACGAGTCTTTAAGCCCTCTAGGGCCAACTCTCTTAGCTCTTGGTCTGGGCTTTGATATTGAGCTGGCAAAAGATCTAGCCCATCTCGGATATCATACTCTGTTACCTTGTTTGCTATCTCAATAGTTGCTTCATAGATATCTTCTCTATCGATGCCCTGAGACTTCATGGCAGAACGCATTTCTTCGTCAGATAGTAAGTGAATGTCAAAATTATCAAAAGAGATGTCTCGCTCTCCGTAGAGGTAGTTCAGCCTATCCTTTAGGTTGTCATACTTTTTGGACTTTTCAAAGGTTGCGTCCTTTTGAATCTTGTTGCTGTATGTATTAAGAATTAGTTTAAGTTCTTGAATATCTTTCTGCCCCGTGTGTGCGTGGTGGCAGTCTGGAGTAACAACAGGCTTGATACCAAACTCATCTGCCAGAGCAAGTAACTGATGATTCATTTCTGCTGGGTTGTGTGGCATTACTTCTATGTAGTAATCGTCCCCAAAGACTTTGTGGTGCCACTCAATTTGACGCTTAGCTTCTGCTAGCTCTCCAGCCTCAATGGCTTTAGCAATTGTGCCAGATAGGCAACCAGAGGTAACGATAATACCCTCTTTATACTTTGCTAAAACTTCGTAGTCAATACGTGGCTTCTTGTAGAAACCCTCTGTCCAAGCAATCTCGTTAAGCTTGTTAAGATTTTCCAGCCCCTGCTGGTTCTTGGCGAGGAGGACTATATGGTTGTAAACAAGGTCTAAAGGCCCTTCTCTACTGTCACGATCGCGTTGATCGAACCTATCTTCGGTTATATAGCCCTCCACACCAAGGATTGGCTTAATGTTCTTTTCTTTTGCAGCCCTAAACATCTCCCTGTGACCAGAGAGAGAACCGTGGTCGGTGATCGCCAAAGCGGTCATACCCAGTTCCTGGGCACGATCTACATACTCTTGTGGGGTAGCGATACCGTCAAAGAGCGAGTAGTGCGTGTGAACGTGTAAGCCAGCATATACCATACTTAATTACCACTCCACATTAGATGCGGTGGTAGCAGATGGTCCATCGAAGCCAAGGTAGTAGGCTTCCTGATCTGCGTATGGAATGTGGTTCAAAGCTACGTTAAGGTCATATGGCTTAACGTCTTCCCACTTGTGGGGCTCGCTGTCTGGAGCACCAGGAATAAGGGTGTAGCTTGTCTCTACCCCCTGGCCATTACGCTTGAGCTTCCAGACAAGATTAGAAATGCTGCCTGTCTCAAGTGCGTAGTCACGGATAACGTTGAAAGGCGACTGCTTTCCAACACCGATAGACCAAATTGCTACGTATGGCTCTTCGATTCCATCGTCTACTAGCACGTTGCAGTAGAAGCGGAGTCGTCCACCCCAGCCAGCCTTGGGATCCTTGCGGTGCATTTCATCTGCCCAGTCACGGCCCTCGGTGTCCATTGTGTCTACTGCCTTGCGACGGTAGTCCTTGGGGTTAGTGTGCTCCTTCACAACAAGTGAAAGACCACGCTCTGCATCGTAATGCGCAGAGTCTTCGTCCAGCTCCTCAAGGAAGCGGATCTTGACGGACTGGCCATCAGCGAGCTTGAGCCACTTTACGCGGGGCTTGTCGCTGTCATACTTTGGCCTGTCGAGTAGTGCGTTGATGTTTTTCAATCCTTTTACTACACTCATATATTTCTCCTTATACTTGATTGATACTTGATTGATATTTGTTATATATATTTAGTTTAGAATTGATGAGATAGAGTCTGCGAAGTCAAAGCTCAGAGCCTTGATATCTTGGTCATCCATATCGCCAATATCTTTGTATTTTTTTTCTAAATGAATCACAGAAACCTTTGCCCCGAGCTTCTCCTGAAGCCGCTTAGACATGCTGTTTCCTGCATCATCATTATCAGCAATGACAATTATATCATTGAAGTATTTCTTTAGCAACTCTGTCTGAATATTAGATACGTTAGATCCCAGGGTTGCTACCGCTGGCATACCACACTGGTCAAGCCTGATAGCATCAAAAGAAGACTCTACCACATAGACCTTCCTAGACGTCTTTACTCTATTTAAGTTAAACAACGTTTTACCTTTGGGTAGGCCTGGGGTGTTCTTAAACTCTTTACCCTCGACAGAGCGACCCACAAAGCCAACCAGCATACCATCTGGCGAGTGTACAGGTATTGTGACCATATCCTGTGACTCGGAGTATCCCAGGTCAAACTTCTTCATAGAGTCTTCTGTAATCTTCCTGCCAAAGTAATAGGTTTTAGCCCTAGGAGACTCCAGGGCTGTGGAAGCAAGTCTCTTTACGAGAAGCTCGTCAAATGGCACGTAGTCTGGCTTCTTGTTTAGTCTCTGAGCGACCTCTGTCTGCAGATCGCTTTCAATCTCCATGCTTTTTACAAACCTAATAGACTCGAAATAGGTCTTGCGAGTTTGGTGCATTACAACTTCTACAAGGCTTGCTACATGGTGACAAGAGAAACAAAAGAATGTTCCCTTTACCTTGTCAACTTCTCCAGCTGGGGTTCTGTAGTTAGCGTGAAATGGGCAGAAGATCAGAAAGTCGGTGTCTACTTCGGACTCTACGTTTATGCCGCTTCCCGCAAGTACTCTTCTAACTTGTTCTGCTGTATAGGTATGACCGTTGTTTCGTCTACCCCGAATATCCATTCGCTCTTTCTCTTTCCCACATAAATCCCGTATAGAGATAATTCAAAATTAAAGCTCTCTGATTTCTCATTATAGCTCATAGTAAAGTCTGGCGCAATATCAATTCTAGGTACGTAGCCAGACAAACGCATCTCTGCGATCATTAACCTCATGTATTCTATTTTTAATCTCCAAATAGCAGAGTCATCATAGATCTGTCCCTCTAGCCCAAACCTTTTTAGTGGCTTATGGTGTACGTTTGTCATACCACCATTATATAAGCTAGTTTAAACCAAATCCTCAATATCCTTGTATTTATACCATCCCTTGTCGAAATCAACCTGGACCATGAACTCTCCCATGAATCCGTGTCGATTCTTTCTAAAGACACACTCCATAACATCGCTGTTGCTTGCCCTACCCAAAGCCATAACCCAGTCGGCGTCGTAGGCGATCTGGCGGGACCATGCGGTCTGGCCAAGAGTTGGAACAGTCTCTAGCTTTGTAACATCGTCTGGCGTTGCGGAAGAAATGGCAATGATAGGAACTTCCTCTGAAATTGCCATGAGCTTTAGCTCACGAGACAGATTCTTCATACGGACAGTTTCGTTGTCAGACTTTTGGTTGGGGCTCATAAGCTGCAGGTAGTCAACGATTACGAAGTCTGGCTTATATTGGTCCATCTTGCCTCGTAGGACTGATGGAGTAATGTCTCCGCCCGTGTCGTTAGAAACAATTCTAAATGGTGGCTTATCTTTGATGTGACCTTGGTGCCAGCGCTTGAGATCTTCAATGTCGATCTCGCCGTTGCTTATCTTACGATGTGACCACAAGCCCTCGCCCATAATGGTAAACACACGATTACGAACCTCCGTCTCTGACATCTCTAGACTGATGACTAGGGGCGACTTGCCCTGCTTCCATGCCTGTACTGCAAAGTATAGGCTAAGCCAAGACTTTCCGATACCTGGGTAAGCAAGGAACACGCCGAGCTGTCCTGGCATAATGCCAGATGGAAGATAGTTATCAAAACCTGGGAGCCCTGTCTTAATGCCTAGGACACCAAGCTCTTTTTGCTTCTGCACATTTTGGAAGTAGGCTACGGCGTCCTGTAGGTCTGTAGCGTCAATGTCTTTGATTACAGAAGTATTCTTTTTAAGCTCAGACGTCTTGTTGATTAGCTCTTCCAGTGCCCCGCCGCTGTGGCCATCCTGAATGTCTGAGGCAGCTGTTCTAATAATCTCTTTAAGGCTGGTGCTCAGGTACTCTGCCTGTAGCTCTTCTAGGTGATGTTTTGTAGCGCCAACGTCTTCGACCAAATGGAAATCTGGATACTTTTCCTGTACAAGCTTTACTGGTGGTAGCTCACTGTTACTCTCTGTATACTTTCTTACAAACTCCCAGATGTCTCCGTGTGTTGCCATCAAGTTGTCTGCATTAGCTTGTAGCAATACGTGGATCTGCTTATCTTTTAGTACCGCAGACAATACCCTTGCCTCGGCGCTATCCATTTAGCCACTCCTTTGCCATCTTACGTCTCTCTGCTCTCTCTTTTTGGTCTTCTTCAAACTGTTCTTTAGCTTGTAAAATCTTCTCTGCATAATTAGCAAAGTATCCCCAGCTAGGTGCATTGGCTACATCAAAGTAGTACTCTAGAAGATCGTAGCAGCCAGGCAGCGTATAGGATTCTATCAATGAGTCTGCTGCCCATTGCTCTTTGTTAATGTTGTGCGTTGGCTTTGTATTATACTTAAATGTATAAAGTTTTGCATATCTGCTGAGCAAAGCCATTCGGTCTTTGCGGTCAGCCATTATTGGCTAACTTCCGCCGATGCTTCTTTAACTTTTTCTGTAAGCTTTTCCTCGACAAAGGCGTACACCCTGTTGAAAGCGTCGCTAATATTTTCACCATCACGCTCTGAGTCTTCAATGCCCAGATCGATACGCAATGACTGAAAGTTACCTAGGTTAAGCGTATACCCCAATGCAACGCTTACCTTAGCATTACTGTTTTCCATCTCATACCCTTCTAAATAGATTCGTTCCAAATTGGTACGAATTTTCCGTCTTCTGTTCTCGTATAAGTCAGGATACCATCCCCCATGCGCCTTGTCAACTCTTGAACCGTGGGGGTTCCGTCATTAGATATCAACCCGTCTTTACGAGGCCTGCCTCTGTGTTGCGATGCAAGTATATCACGTATCTCTCTAACCTGATCCTCAGAGTAGTACGCACGGGTCCTCCAGGCCCTCTGTGCGCCCACAGAAGCCGCTATGGGAGGGGGAAGTACCCCATTTGTAACAAGTCTATAAATATGCTTCTGGTGCCTTGCTACAAGGGTTGCAGTATCTTTAACGCTGTACGCCCTCTTGCTGTTTCTTTTAAAGTCTGCGATCAGGCAGCTCTCTATCTGGTCCTTGTTTATGTTATACACGGACATGATTCCATTAGCCCTGCTTACGTGATGTTTTCGGACAAGGTCTCCATTTAAAAATGACACCCTTTTGTTTGCAGAAACAATTGGTGCGTTATTATACGCTTCTCTATCCATCTCTCTCCTAGACGGGAATGCCAACAATAACCAGATTAATACCTACAGATGCAACACCAATGGTGTTAAACTTTACAATTCCCTCGACCCTGTTGTTTGTTACCTTTGTAAGCACAACAGCAATATCTTTACCCGACTCGGTGGCCGCCTCGTCTATCAGAAGCGGGGTTGCTGCCACAACTGGTGCATAGGCAAAGTCGCTAAAATTGTAACTAAAGGTTCCTTCTCCGTCTGGGCTAGTTGTCGAGTTGTTGCTGACTCTAACATACCCACCAACGATTCTGGCATCAGAAGTTCTGACGCTCTGTGTGCCACCGGAAGCGGTGTCGATAGAAGTATAGCGGCCAGTTGTTGGTGAAAGCTGGTTGGCTAAGTTGTTGACAGTGTCGGCCAACTGGTAAATGTAAGACAGATCTAGTGGCTGCCCGCGTTCTGGTAAAGGTATCTTTGACATAAAACTCCTAAATTAATTATACCAGCTCAGCTGGCGCACTTTCAAATATTGTTATCTGCTCTGATCTGGTTTTGTTTATGCTTTCAATTTGAATAGCTACCTGAACAGTAGATGCCGACTCTGACAAAAAAGAATACTGGTGCGTTGGAGTGGTGCCATGATAAAAATATTCATTACTATCAAACTTAACAAAAACATCATAGCTTGGCCTACCCGCTTCGTCTCCCCACACTGCCTGTATGATGTCTCCCGAAACAACCATGTCTCCCGAAACCTGTACGACGTCTGGAATGGCAATCTCCCTGATCGGACTCCAGTGAGAATATCTGTTTTGGTCTTCAGATATAATTCTATACCTTGTTATATATCCATAGGTTCCGTCAGAAAGGAGGCTTACTGGTGGCAAGTCTTCTTTTGGAAGAATAACCTTTTGCTGTCCCCTAGGCATTAGGCGACATCCATTCCATATCTAAACTCTACAATGTTAGAGCTGTTTGGTTCTTTTACAATTGGCAATCCGCCAGTATTTTTAATAACTGAGTACCCAGTAAGTCCGTAAAGGGGATTTGGAGATGTAAGATTCTCAAACCTTAGACCATCTAAAGCAATATAAAATTCGTCAGAGGGTAGGCCACTTGCGGAATCATCGTAAACCATTGCATAAATTTTAACAACGTTTATGGTGTTCCAGGTAAACCCCGGACTTTTTACGAGATCTTTTAGTTTTTGCCTTGCAACAACATACCTGTCGTCCGAGAAAATTTGGTTGGAGTTGTCATAATCAATTTGGAATCTAGCAAAGTTGTCTGGATTGGTGTCGTCTGTAGACGCAAACTCTACCAATATTCTGACGCCACCGACACTAGCCGCTTGATTAGTTGTCTTATCAATAACTGAAAATGCTAGCCTTAGCTCATCCTCAGAAGAGTTTTTGTTAAAGTCAACGTTTGTGCCAGTTAGGTGTATGTGGCTTCCATAATACTCTGTGTCGGTTGGTTTTACAGAAAGGTTACCGCCAGAAGACTCCAAGAAAGAGAGGTTGCCCGGAAGCATTAGGGCTCTGTCTAGAAATCTTGGAGGCTCTTGCAAATCTTTTCTAGCGCTTGAGTTAAATATAGAGTTGTTAGAGTTAAACCTATAGACAGTTAGCAAGTTTCCAGCATCGTCTTGAACGTTGTCTATTGTTCCGCTAGAAGCGTTTGAGTCTAGGGGTTGCAAGTAAAGAGGTATCGATGTTGCGCTTGTCTCTGTATGATATTCCCAGTTCTCTGAAGCGGAAAATGTGTACAGCATTTTGCTATCCAAGGCTCCGGCTGCTGGGTTGGATTTAGCAGAGTAGATGCCAATTTCAGAAAATAAGTACCTTTGATCTCCGGGAAGCTCTCCAGCAAAAACAATATTGGCAGCTCCCGCCTCGTCGTAAACATATCCACGAGAAGTAATTGGTATCCTCAAAACTTCAAAATTTAAATTAGTGTAGTTAGAGTAGTCGGCAAAAGAGCCAAACTCATCGATTGGTTTTTGCCCCACCCCTAGTGCAATATGAGATGCATAAGCTGGTGCCTGACCAATAAGATATTTGGCCAAAATTGTTCTTCCGGTATTAGTAATCAAGATTCCTCCGTATATATTGTATCATTCAAGGACTGGCCCCTTCTGAGGATCTCTACATCTACACGCTCATTAATTTCCATATTGATCACATCAATAATCAAATCGCCAGCGTCAGACACGTCTGTTCCAACTTCCTCTACATACACCCTTTCTCCACTTGGACCAGTGCCATCTTCTGGAACGTGAATATCGAATCTAATTGCAAAGTTTTTAAAATATTTTTCAGAGGTTTCTGGCAAACTAAAAATATTTTTAGAGTTATATTGTTTTTGTATTTTAGAAAGATTACCAATTAGACTATAAGAAACTTCCTGACCATTAATAATATCGTTTCTAGAGATTGTAATAATCTCCTGCCCTCCGATATCTTCAAATATCAACTCTGTCATAATGTCTACTGGCACAGAAGACTCGTCAAACAGCAGAATGTCTGGTGTTGCAACCTTGATTGCTTTTGAAGAGCTTTGAGATGTTGTTGACTGAGAGTCTGGCACATCTGACGATGCGTTTACTTAGCACATTACACCACCTCACACAAGTATATGTTCATGCTTGGACCAGTTGGAGATCTGCTGTAGTCAATGTAGTAAACAACAAACCTAGAATCTTCTGCTGAAATTTCATTGACACCATTTTCGTTTTTATATGAAACCTGGACAATGTCCCCAAGCTGTGCTGTGGGCAAACCAAAAACTTCTACCCCAACAGACTTGCGGGGCTTCATAATCTTTTCAGTCAACCACTTCATTAGGCTATAAGCGCTATCGTGACTCTGGATATAGGGAGCTTCGATACTAAAGTTAGACCTTCCCTGCGTCAGCCTGCTCAACTTAATGTCTGTAAAGTCTTGCTTTGCTTTTTCTGGAGACAGCAACAGGCCGTCACCAACAAACTCTGGATCGGAAAGATTGCCTACTTTTTCAAAATACTCATCTACAGAAAGCTCATTATTAGATTGCTGAGTAAAGGTAAC
>Ga0181607_10005696_pt1 | contig 10514 bp, 8 predicted proteins | sample 041ome_9_FD_132420 | JGI IMG/M metagenome (GOLD analysis project Ga0181607, IMG submission 132420) | Coastal salt marsh microbial communities from the Groves Creek Marsh, Skidaway Island, Georgia - 041413US metaG (megahit assembly) | ecosystem: Environmental > Aquatic > Marine > Intertidal zone...
ACCGTCGAATACCTCTATGCCATCGGACGAAAACCCGCGGTTGCGGCTGACGACGAGATTGGGGCGGCCCGGCAGGGGGCGGCCAATGGATTCAAACGTTTTCCGGCCCATGATAATAGGCTTGCCCATCGTGACCGCTTTGAAATACCGCAGATCCCCTGACAGCCGCCATGGCAACCCACCTTCCCGTCCGATAACCCCGTTTTCGGCAACCGCGACAATCAGAGCGACAGTCATTGCCTCAGCCCCCGTCAGACTGCGACGGCCGCCGGGATATGCGGGTGAAACCGGTACCCGTCGAGCGTAAAGTCATCGTACTTGAAACCGAATATATCGGTAACGCTTGGATTCAACGTCATCGTCGGGAGCGGATAGGCTTCCCGCGCGAGCTGCTCGTCGGTCTGTTCGATATGATTCGCATAGAGATGCGCATCGCCCAGCGTATGGACAAATTCACCGGGTTGAAGCCCCGTCGCCTGCGCCATCATCAGGGTAAGCAGCGCATAGGACGCAATGTTGAACGGCACGCCCAGAAAAATATCTGCGCTGCGTTGATAGAGCTGACAGGAGAGCTTTCCGTCGGCGACGTAAAACTGGAACAGGCAGTGACAGGGCGGCAGCGCCATGGTTTCGATCTGCGGCACGTTCCACGCGCTGACAATCAGGCGTCGCGAATCTGGATTGGTTTTTATCTGGTTGGTGACCTGTGCGATCTGGTCGACCGTCGTGCCGTCGCCCGCGTCCCAGGATCGCCATTGTGCGCCGTAAACCGGCCCCAGATCGCCGTTCTCATCTGCCCACTCGTTCCAGATCGAGACCCCGTTATCTTTCAGATACGCGATATTAGTATCGCCCTGCAGAAACCACAAAAGCTCATGGATGATGGACTTGGCATGAATCTTCTTCGTCGTGACCATGGGGAACCCCTCGGCCAGATCGAACCTCATCTGATGGCCGAACACGCTGTAGGTCCCGGTACCCGTGCGGTCGTCCTTCCAGACGCCGGTTTCGCGGACACGTCGCATAAGATCGAGATATTGCTGCATGGTTCTCTTTTTTGCCCATAATCGGCTCGCTGACAAACTTGCCAAGCTTCCCTTTAATTTAAGGCCGAATCACCCTATATTAGAAGGGCTGGCTTGCCAGCTATGGTGATAAACGACTTGTGTAATAAACGGAGTGGACCCGGGGGCAGTACCCGGCGCCTCCACCAATTTTCCGGCTTGGCCGGCCCCTGGTAAGGGGTCCGCACACGGTTTTGGGGGCGAAACAGGATCGACACACGTGTAAAGACTTGTCTTTTGCCCGGTATGGTACCGCCGTTAGCGGGCCGTTTTTACAAGAGCCAATGATAATGACTTGGCCCTCGCTGCCTAATTAGGCAAGCGCGGTTCGGGGGGGCGCCGGGCAACAGAAGCCCCTCCACTAATTCTTCGGCTGAAATCAGAATGAATCCTGAATCGATCAGATACGGTTGCGCTTGCGGTTCCGGCCAGCATGACCTAAGAGTCCCCGCCATGTCCGAAGATATGATGGATTATCAGGCACTGGTAGAGCGCGCGATGAAAGGCGTCGTGCGCGAAGCCCTGTTGAAGGTCAGCGAAGATGGTCTCCCCGGTGAGCATCATCTGTACATCACGTTCCGAACGCAGGACGAGGGTGTCGAGATCACAGACCGGCTAATTTCGCAGTATCCCGAAGAAATGACCATTGTTCTTCAGTACCAGTTCTGGGGTCTCGAAATTTCCGATGACGCCTTCGAGATCACACTCAGTTTCTCCGGCACGAACGAGCGGCTTTATGTCCCGTTTGATTCCGTTGTCGGCTTTGCCGACCCTTCGGTGAATTTCGGTCTTCAGTTCAAAGCGACAGAAGCCGATATGGCCGGCGTCGGCCCCGACGACCTCCAGGACATCGAAGAGACTGATAACAACGATACGCCGCCCGATTCCTCAGACGGAAACGACGATGGCGAACAGAAGACCGGCGAAGTCGTCGCGCTCGACGCCTTCCGCAAAAAGAAGACCTGACCCACTCCTGAATTACCCCGGGGATTATCCCAATGGCTGATGATAATTTTCACGAGATGTTTCCGCTTGGCGAAGACACGACCGAATACCGCAAGCTGACATCCGACTTCGTCTCCACCGCAGAATTTGAAGGCGAGGAGGTTCTGGTCGTCGACCCCGAAGGCATCAAGCAGCTTTCCGCCCAGGCCTTTGTCGATATCGCCCATTACCTGCGCCCCGGCCATCTGGAGCAGCTGCGCAAAATTCTCGACGACCCGGAGGCATCCGATAACGACCGTTTCGTCGCACTCGACCTGCTAAAGAATGCCAATATATCGTCCGGCGGTATATTGCCGATGTGCCAGGATACGGGTACCGCGATCATCATGGCGAAGAAGGGCCAGAATGTCTGGGTGAAGGGCAATGACGAAGCCGCGATATCGGACGGCGTGCTGAAGACCTACCAGGAAAGCAACCTGCGCTATTCGAACGTGGCACCGCTGTCGATGTTCCAGGAAGTGAATACGGGCAATAACCTCCCCACCCAGGTCGATATCTATTCGACAGAGGGCAACGCATACAAATTCCTGTTCGTCGCCAAGGGCGGCGGGTCTGCTAATAAAACCTTCCTGTTTCAGCAGACGCCTGCAGTCATGAACGAAGATAAAATGATCGCGTTTCTGGATGAAAAAATCCGCACACTCGGAACCGCCGCCTGCCCGCCCTATCACCTGGCGATCGTGATCGGCGGCACTTCGGCCGAGCTGAACCTTAAAACAGTGAAACTCGCCAGCACGCGCTATCTCGACAACCTGCCGACACACGGCAACGAATACGGTCAGGCCTTCCGCGATCTGGAGATGGAACAGAAGGTCCTGGAACTGACGCGTCAGATGGGTATCGGGGCACAGTTCGGCGGCAAGTATTTCTGCCATGATGTCCGTGTCATCCGCCTGCCGCGGCACGGCGCCAGCGTACCGATCGGGCTCGGGGTTTCATGCTCCGCCGACCGACAGGCGCTCGGCAAGATCACCAAGGACGGTGTGTTCATTGAACAGCTCGAGATGAACCCGGCGAAATATATGCCGGAGGTCGAACCGACAGAGCTTGCCGACGAAGTCGTCCAGATCGATCTGAACCAGCCCATGGATGAAATTCGTAAAATTCTGAGCGGCTGCGCGGTGAAAACGCGCCTGTCCCTGACCGGCTCCATGATCGTCGCACGCGATGCAGCACATGCGAAAATCAAGGAACGCCTGGATGCAGGCGAGGAAATGCCCGAACATTTCCGCAATAACGCGATCTATTACGCCGGCCCGGCCAAGACGCCGGAAGGCTACGCGTCCGGCTCGTTTGGTCCGACCACTGCGGGCCGGATGGATTCCTACGTTGAGGAATTCCAGGCAAAGGGCGGCAGTTTCGTGATGCTCGCCAAGGGCAATCGATCGAAGCAGGTCACCGATGCCTGCAAGGCACATGGCGGGTTTTATCTCGGCTCCATCGGTGGCCCCGCGGCGCGGCTGGCGCAGGACTGCATCAAGAAAGTCGAGTGCGTTGAATACCCGGAACTTGGTATGGAAGCGATCTGGCGGATCGAAGTTGAGGATTTCCCCGCCTTCATCGTCGTTGACGACAAAGGTAACGACTTCTTCGCCAATACCTGACCGCGCACGCAAACGACGCACTTCATGTCGATCCTGCCCGACATTCTTGAACCGGGTTTGACGACTGTCTTCTGCGGATCGGCGGCGAGTTCCGCATCCGCGCGGCTTGGTGCCTATTACGCAGGACCGGGCAACCGGTTCTGGTCGGCGCTGTTCGAAGCCGGCCTGACGCCTTCCCTGCTCGCACCTTCGCAATTTCGTCTGCTACCGGATTTCAGTATCGGCATCACCGACCTTGCCAAGCATGAATCCGGCATGGATATCGCGTTGTCGTCGAATGCCTATGACGCCGGCGCGCTTCTGACAAAGATAAAGAAATACAAGCCCCGGCACCTTACCTTTACCGGCAAACGGCCCGCGGGCATTTTCCTGCTCGAAGCACTTGGCGCAACATTGAAAGACTATGGCGAGCAACCGGAGACAATCGGTGCGACACGCATTTTCGTCATGCCTTCTCCGTCCGGTGCGGCGCGGCGTTGGTGGTCGCTGGAGCCATGGACTAAACTGGGCGCAATCCATCAGGCTGCCATCCGAGAACAGGGAAGCGGGAAATGAAATTTTGTGTATTCGGCGCAGGCGCGGTCGGCGGATTTGTCGGCGGGATGGTTGCCCGGACATCTTCCGAGGTCTCACTCGTTGCCCGCGGAGACCACCTTACAGCATTGAAAAAAAACGGGCTGCGCGTCGTCACCCCGGACGAAGAATTCACCGTCACCCCACCGGCGACAGACGACCCCGCCGAGCTTGGCGTACAGGACGTCGTGTTCCTGTCGGCAAAGGCCCATGCGCTCACCGCGGCGGCGGAGGCCATGCGGCCACTGATCGGGCCCGACACCATCATCGTGTCGGCGCAGAACGGTATTCCCTTCTGGTATTTCCATGCCCATGGCGGGCAGTTGGACGGCCATACGCTGCAGACAGTCGATCCGGGCAGTCGCATCGTCGGCACGATCGGCTGCGAGCGAGTCATCGGCTGCGTGATCACATCGAGCAATACGGTGGTCGAACCGGGCGTCGTCCGCAATATCGGCAACCGCATATTCGCCATCGGTGAACCCGACGGCACCCTGTCACCACGTTTGAACGATATCGCCGAAATCCTGACCGAAGCCGGGCTGGATGCCCCCACGACTCCGGCGATCCGCAGCGAAGTCTGGGTCAAGATGTGGGGCAACGTGTCGTTCAGCCCGATGGCGGCCCTGACCATGTCAAAACTCGGCCCGCTGGTCGAACGTGACGATCTGCAGCGTCTCGGCGTTTCGATTATGGAAGAAGTACAGGCTGTCGGTGAGGCGCTTGGCGTGCCTTTCCATCAGAAAATTGCCGACCGTGTGGAGGGAACACGCAAAGTAGCCGGCCACAAGACATCAATCCTGCAGGACCTCGAGGCGGGCCGCCCGATGGAAGTCGACGGCATTACCGGTGCTGTCGTCGAACTCGGTCGCCTGACGGGTGTCGAGACCCCGATGATTGACCTGACATATGCCCTTTTGCGCCAACGGGCCCGCGAAGCAGGGCTTTATCCGGAAATCGGTTTCGACCCACTGGCCTTACCGGACGCCTGAAATCAGGCGAACTGGAAAATACCCTCGACCTCGATCGCGACGCCGAAGGGCATCGAGGCCACACCGACCGCCGTGCGCGAATGCCGTCCCGGATCACCGTATACATCAATAAACAGCTCTGACGCGCCGTTCAGGACGGCGGAAACATCGGTGAAATCAGGATCGACATTGATATAGCCCTTTATCCGCACGATCTCCGTCACACGGTCCATATCACCCAGGGCCTCCTTGATACATGCGAGCACCATCAAGGCGCTGGTCCGGGCTGCGAGCTGCCCCTCTTCAAGTGAGTATTCCCGGCCGACCTTGCCGATAAACGATATTTCATTGTCGATGCGGGGCACCTGGCCGGAAACGAACAACAAATCGCCCGCGATTTTCCAGTTCAGGATCTTCGCAACCTTCGGACTCGCGGCAATCGGGAGCGTAACCCCCATTTCAGCAAGCTTGCTTTCGATTTTTCCAGCCATAGTTAAATCCTACATCGTTGTTCTTACGTAGTACCAATACATCACAGCCGACAGATCAACGCAAAACGGGCGAAATCGAGCGATATGGCCGGAAAACAGACCCGCACAGAGCGTGATTCGATGGGCCGCATCGCGGTACCTGCGGACTGTTACTGGGGCGCTCAGACGCAGCGAAGCCTCAAAAACTTCCCCATCGGGACCGAAAAAATGCCCGACGCGGTCATTGAAGCCCTCGGCAGGCAAAAACAGGCCGCCGCCCTCGCAAATATTCATCTCGGCGCGCTTGATAAGAAGCGTGGCCGGGCAATCGTGCGGGCTGCGGCGGAGGTCGCATCCGGAAAGCTGACGGACCACTTCCCCCTGGTTGTCTGGCAGACCGGTTCCGGCACACAGACCAACATGAACGCCAATGAGGTAATCGCAAACCGCGCCAACGAAATTCTTGGCCAACCACTCGGGACGATGGATCCCGTGCACCCGAACGATCACGTCAATCTTGGCCAGTCATCGAATGATTCCTTCCCGACCGTGATGCATATCGCGGCCGTCAGTCAGCTCCAGGATCGCCTGTTGCCGGGTCTGGCGCGGCTGCAGGCAGCACTCGCCGACCGGGAGAAAGCATTTGCCGAGATCGTCAAAACCGGGCGAACGCATTTACAGGATGCAACGCCGCTGACCCTCGGCCAGGAATTTTCGGCGTATGTCACGCAATTGCAAAACAGTGTCTCTCGTATCGAAGACACTTTGCCCCGCTTGCTCAGCCTCGCCCAGGGCGGAACCGCCGTCGGAACAGGGCTGAATTCGGTCCGCGGTTTTGACCGGCGATTTTCCACAGAACTGCGTAAACTTACGGGCCGCCGGTTCACCGTTGCCCCCAACAAGTTCGAGGCCATGGCATCACATGATGCAATCGTTGAAGCGTCCGGCGCTCTCAACGTTGTCGCTGTATCACTGATGAAGATCGCCAACGACATCCGCCTGCTGGCCTCAGGACCGCGAACGGGTATCGGAGAAATAAACCTGCCGGCAAACGAGCCGGGCTCCTCGATCATGCCCGGCAAGGTAAACCCGACCCAGGCGGAAGCGCTGACGATGATCTGCGCCCAGGTAATGGGCAATCACACGACGATTACCGTGGCCGGATCACACGGCCACCTTCAGCTGAACACTTTCAAGCCGGTAATGATTTTCAACCTGCTCCAGTCAATCGCACTGCTTGCGGATGGCACGACAAGTTTTGCCGAACGCTGTGTAGACGGGATCACGGCAAATGATCGACGCATCGCAGATCTACTCGACAAATCGCTCATGCTTGTAACCGCACTTACGCCACACATCGGCTACGATAATGCTGCGCGCATTGCCAAGAATGCCTTTGCCGGTGAATTGACCCTTCGAGATGCCGCCATCCAGAGCGGTCTTGTAACGCCGGTGGAGTTCGACCGCTGGGTACGTCCTAATGATATGTTAAAGCCGTCCTCAGCCGGACGGAGAAAGTAGTCGCTTTGCTTAGAAAACGCTCCGTTACCATTGCGGGTCATCGCACGAGTATCTCGCTGGAAGACGAATTCTGGTCGGAACTGGTCAGGATTGCTGGCGATAAGAAAACCTCACTCAACAGCCTGATTTCACGCATTGACGAAGGCCGCGCGACGAACCTTTCTTCTGCGATCCGCCTCCACGTTCTTGCCGACCTGAAGGGCCTCTCACAGCAGAATTCACGCGAACAAGAAACCGTCTGCTAGCGCCCCAGTCCCTTTAAGAGTCCGCGAATAATATCTTCGGGCCTCGGCTGTTGTTGTTGCTGCAGTTGCTGCCCCCCGTCGCTGTTCTTCGCACCCGGCACCAGGTTCTGGATGAGCCCGCCAATACCCCGCTGCAACACCCATGCCTGTAACGCCTGAAAATCAAACAGGCGCCGTGGGTTATCGGGCGCCCCGACCGCACGCACGCGGAACGGGGGCGCGTCTGCATGATCGGTCAAACGGAAATCCGCATTCATTTCCATGTTCCACCGCGGCAGGTCGACAAAGCCGCGTGCATTCCCGGCTCCTGCATCGGCGACCAGCTGCAGATCGTTTGTGATCATGACCCCCTTGGTAATGTCGAACGTTCCCTTCAACGACGAGAATTTCGTCTCGCCACCGTCCATGGCAGATGTCAGGGCCCCGAGCAGGCCCGCAAGCTGGTTTATATTTTTCAGATTCTCACTGACCCGTTTCAGCTCGAACCCTTTGACGACACCGTCGACCACGTCGATTTTTCCCTTTCCCGACAAAGCCCTGATCATGTCTAGCTCGCTCCGGCCCCGGGCGGACAAATCCATCCCGAAGCTCAGAATTCCCGTGGCTATGTCGAATTCCGCCGCCTGAAACAATGCTTTTCCGACATTTGCCTTGGTCACTGTAAGCGACGTTGTCGCGACCGGGACACCACGCCCGTCAACCTTGCCCCGCATCTCAAACCCACCATCGAACATGGTCCCGGTGATACGCTGGACGTCGAGGACCTTGTCTTTCAGCACCGCGACAATTTTCGGCTGATCGACCCGAAAGGTTTTGTACAAAACAGCCTCGGCACGGAGATCGATATTGGCATCAACGACCCCCAACGCGTCTGTGTTGATCTGCTCGCGCGACCACCGCTGCCCCGCCGACGCCCCGCCAGCTCCCGTGCGGGCGGGTGATACTCCTGATGGCTGCCCGGCACCTTGCTGTGTCCGGCGTCCTCGGGGAGGCGCTTCCAGAAAATCACTCAGCGGTATCGTCGACGTAACAAGCGACAGCTTCACGTCTGGCCTCGCGCCATCTGCCCCGGCGGCCCGGTAGGAGCCCTCCCCCGAAACGCTGGTAGGCCCGATTTTCCCCGTAAGACCGGTGATAGCCATTGCGTCTTCCGATCCCGACAGCTTGACGGCCATGCTTAACCCGCCGAGACGCGGGTTCGCAGGTTTAAATCCGGAATCGAACGCCCGGACAAACCTTACGAGGTTCGGGTGCCGCATATCTGCAGTGATATCGTATTTCGGGATTCCAAGCGGCGTGCCGATCGTGCCTCCAACCCTGAAAGCCCCACCGGCGACCCCGCCATTTGCATCCAGCGTCACATTGTTGCCGTTACCCTTGAGGTTAAGTTTCAGGCCGACACGCCCAACGGCCGGCCCGGGTTTCCCGGCGGCGAACACGTTGGCAAGACGCGCCAGTTCCGGGTGCTGCGCGTCGACCGAAATATCCAGCGCGGGCGAAGCTGACGGGCCTGAAAGTGCCGACACCTTGCCGACAATTTTCGCAGTGACCTCGGCAAGCTGAAGCTTCGCATCGATCGTCAAACCATTTTCAGATGCATCGGTCCGGCTGGTCAGACGCATCTTGCCGAGTTTCCTCGGGTCAACCGGTGCGTCGATTCCGGCGATTCTGAAAAACCCGGTCAGGTTGTCCGAGGCGGCGGTAATCGTTCCCTTGAAGGTCGGGATGCCGTCAAAGCCGGACAGGGCCCCTTTCACCTGGCCGCTGGTACCCGCAAGGTTCCGGACACTCGCATCACGCAGGGTCATGACACCGTTCACCAGCGTACCGTCCAGGCGAACGCCCTGAATAGCCATGCGCTGATAGCTCAGACTGCCGACCCGAAAGGTCAGGTTGGCATCAAAATCATTAAGAACAGTGAGCGGCCCGGACGCCACCACCCCGGGAGTCGTTTTATCATCTGGCTTCGGACCGGCGTCGCCGCTTGGTGGCTTTGACGCATGCGCTGCAACCTTCTTCCCGATATAGGCATCGGCATTGATCTGATCGATGCTGAAGCTGGCGCCAAATGCAGCGCGTTCACGAAGCGCGACAGTGACGCCGCCGCTCATTCGCGAGGCATCCAGCTGGGCCACGATACCGGCCGCCTGAACCTGTTCGGAATTTCCACTCACATCGGTGCTGACATTGAAACGCCGCAGCCTGTCCGCCGGAACCGTCGAGACATCGACACCACTCCAGGCAAGAAGACGCCGTAAGTTGGTCGAGCGAACGGCCGCCTTGCCCGCATAGGTCAACGCTCCTTTCGGCGCCGATAGAGTTCCCGACGCGGATAGCTCGGTCGCGCCCGGGAACCTTGCCGTCAGCGTGTTCAGCGTAATGGCCCCACCCTTTAGCGAAACTGCGAGACGAACTGCACGAATACGATCCTGCATCGCAACCACTTCATCGATCGTCAGGTCGATATTGGCTTCGATGTCGTTCGGCAGTTCAAACGCCGGCGCCGGGGTCGCGGGAACAACCCGGTTATCCGCCCCGGCCTCAGACGATTCAGAACTCGGCGCCACAGAACCGGGCGAAGCGGGCTGCGACCGCGACGTTTCAGAGACAGCCAAAAAGGCATCCGCGTCCAGTGACGCCATCCGAACAGCAACATCTGCGCGGATACCATTCTCCAGCGCCACGCGGATGTTCCCCGTCGCAGTGGATTTCCCAAGTTGCAGCACCAAATCATTGACGGCGACCGCCTTTTCGGACCCTGCCATCGTCGCCGAAACCGCGAAGGACTGTCCGAGCTGCGCCAAGGGGGCTGAACGGGTCAATGACGCAAGAAGCCCGGCGAGATTGTCTCCTTTACCGTCAAGCTTCGCCGAAATCGACGGTTTCGTTTCCACGTCCGTGACGGTTCCGGACAGGTTGATCTCCGCGGTCGACCCTGGCGCGCCGAGGGTCACGTGGAACGGTAAGGCACCCTTCTCGACAAAACGCCGAACGTCAGCCTTTACGGTTAGCGGCGTATCGCGAACAGTCAGCCCCCCTTTGAATGCGAACGGCCCGGTGA
>Ga0181607_10005700_pt1 | contig 10511 bp, 7 predicted proteins | sample 041ome_9_FD_132420 | JGI IMG/M metagenome (GOLD analysis project Ga0181607, IMG submission 132420) | Coastal salt marsh microbial communities from the Groves Creek Marsh, Skidaway Island, Georgia - 041413US metaG (megahit assembly) | ecosystem: Environmental > Aquatic > Marine > Intertidal zone...
AAAGAACAACCGTTACCATCTCGAGACGATGACGACGACGCGACTGCGCCACCACTCTCCCTCCTCGTCTCGTCCAAACGTTCACCACCACGTTTTTGTAGTTCATCTTGTTGTTGTTGTTCGCAGTTTACGATCACGTCCATGATGTTTTGGCGGATAATAGATATAAATGAGGAATTTGCATCTTCCCTTTCCCTCACAAAAAATAAGCGCAAAAGCGGAGTAGACAAAGAAGAAGACAAAGAAGAAGAAGACAAACGCCATTCGCGCGAAGTTTTAAACGCGCGCTTCGCGACAGAATCGAGCGCAGGAACGTTTACCATGTTCAATTTAATCACCTCGACGACGGGAGAAAGAGGAGGAAGAGGAGGAGGCGCGAAAAACACGAACAACAACAACAACAACGAAGTCGCGCTCGTGTCTTCGTCGTCTCAGCGAGCGGCCAACGAGCTTCAAAAGAGGAAAAATACGAGCAACGCGACGACGGCAAACAACGTGTTCGACTCGATCCGCGGCGACGTCAACTTGGAACTTCGCACGACGCAGACCTGGGGTTTAGGTTTATCGGGAGGGGGGAGGCCTCGCGTGACGACGTTCGGGCAGCCGAGCAGCTCCATGTGCTCGATCAAAGACGCGGCGGAAAAGCTCGAGCAGGACAGGAAGAAAGCGAGGCAAGAGTTACTTTTGATGACGCAGAAATTGGAGGAATACGAAAAGACGGAGAGAACGATGGGGAGAAATTTAGAGAGCGAACGAGAGATGACGTCGAAATTACGCGCGAGTTTGAACTCCGCGAACAGGAGGATTGGCGAGTTGAGCGAGAAATTCAAAGCGGTGGAAGGCGCGCACGAGGAAATACGCGACCGGTTGGCGCGCGCGGAGAAGGCGGAAAAGACGTGCGATGAGAATTTGACGTTCGCGCAAGACGCGTTGACGGACCGGTTGGAATGCGACGAGAAGTATTTGAAAGCGTTGAAAACTTCCATCAAAGAGAGAGACGGGCTGTTCGCTGCGAACGAGGAGTTGGTGAAGCGAGTCGAAGCGTTGACGGTGAGCGAGCGCGAGTTGTTCGAGAAAGTCGAGAAGAAAGAGGAGAAGGTGAAGGAAATTCTCGAGGAGAAGGAAGGCGCGTTGGCGCATTTACGGAAGAAAGCGGAACACGAGAAGGACTTATTGCACCGCGCAACGGGCTCGGAGAAGAAAGCGATGGATCTGAAAGACAGCTTTGAGGCGTTGTTGAAAGTAAACGTGGAAAAAGACGAGGCTCTTATCGCTCTACGAAAGGAGAAGGAGAAAGCGACGACGAAGAACGAAGGGGAACTGAAGAAGCTAAGTGGAGAGTTGACGAAATTAAAGGATACGTACGAAAACGATAAGCTGAAGTGGTGCGAATCTGTGGACACGGAGCGTTTGGAGGTGCAAAAGACGAAAGATGCGTTGGAAAAGGTTTCAAAGGCGTTGGAGACGGAAACAAGGCAGCTCGAAGCGGTGAACGCGACGCTTCGCGAGAAAGAGGAGCAGTTGTTCGAGTTCGAACTTGAACGAAACAAAGCAAAAGATGCATTGTCAGAGCGCGAGAACGAGAAGAAACGGCTGGAAAAGGAACACGCGGAGAAGCTGGACGATTTGGAGGAGAAGTACGAAAAGGAGAAGAGGGAGATCCGAGAAGAGCAAAATCGAACCGTGGAAAAGACGAGGAAACAGTTGACGGAGAAAAACGCGGAGTATATAAGCACGAAAGCGGTGCAGAATCGCGAGGAGATTGAAAGGGTAAAAGAAAGCGCGAGAAAAGACATCGATCGCGCGAACGCAAACTTAATCGCGAAGGAAGAAGAGTGCGAGAAGCTGGAGAGCGAGATTGCTGAGTTGAAAAGAGACGCAAAGCTTCGCCAGACGGCGTACGAGGCGCAACTCGAGAATTTGCAAAAACAAAGTAAAGCGACTGCCACGAAAGCAACGGACGAAAACAACAACAGTTCAGACGAGGATGAAGAGAATTTCAACGATGGCATTGATCAGCTGAGAGGAAAAGCACCGGCTCCAACGCAGAAGAGCGCTCTCAAACAACGAGATCAACAAAAATCCACGTCGAAATCGACGAAATCGACCAAGTTTACTCTCGATCCAGCCGCAGATAATTTTTACGACGCGCCCGTTGGCGATAAACCAACAGTTGAAAAACCTCCAGCGTCGAAAAGTTCTCGTCGTCGACGCGTGACAATCCAAAGTCATGATATGGAGGAAGGCCACGCGAACGAAAACGACGTCGAGACGCAATCCATGGAGAGAACCGCGACAGCGACGGCGAGGAAGACGAAGAAGAAATCCGAAGCTCCTACTAAGAGCAAACCACCGGCGACAACAGTGGTAGAACTAGCGACGCACGTTTCAAGAGGCCGCGTACGAAAGTCGACGACGGGAGCTTCCCGAAATAACCAACACGCTCCATCTGTGGCGGTGCTGAAAAAGAAAACACCGACGCCTCCGCCGGCGTCGTTGCTATCGCACCAACAACGCAAAGCTACGCTCAAGACGAAGAAGTCTCCCGCAAAAAACGCACTTTTACGCGCAAAGATTTTGCAAAATGCGCACAACGACGACGATTCCAGCGCTGATGACGCCGTCGACGACGATGGTCTCGAGGGCCTCGATCCCTTTGCGTTTGCGGATGATTAAATGAAAGAAAGAAAGAACGCAGTCGATACGATATTTTTGAACGAGTACTCATCTATACATAACCATCTGAACATGATTGTTATTAAACTACTTTTACCGTATACCACAATTTTACCAACTAATACTACTACACTGTACATAATTTCTCTTGTAAATCTATTCACACATACCTCTACAGTTTATATCCGTTATGAATCGCCACGATGCCGCCGGTTATATTTTCAAAATCCACGCTCGAAAATCCTTCCTCCCTCATGATATCGCACAACCGCTCTTGTTTCGGAAACTTCCTAATCGACTCCACTAAATACTGATACGACTTTCGATCGTTGGCGACAATCTGACCCATCGTCGGAATCGCAGCAAAAGAGTAAAAGTTATACAAAGATTTCAAAGGCTCTTCCTCCACGTGCGAAAACTCTAAAATCGAAATCCTCCCGCCTTTCTTCAACACTCTCCGCGCTTCTCTCAACGCGATATCAATGTTCGTCACGTTCCGCAACCCAAACGCAATCGTGTACTGATCTATACTTTCGTCTTCAAACGGTAACTTCTCCGCGTTCGCTTCCACAAATTCCAACTCCGCATCCGTCTTCGTATCGAAACCTGGATTCTTCAATCCTTTCGTCGCCGCTCGCTCCTCGCCGACTTTCAACATCGCCGGATTAATATCGCTCACAATCACCCGACTCTTCGCTTCTTTCCCGTTCCCTTCTCTGTCCACCTTCCGTAACTTTTTCAAAACTCGAAACGACACGTCCCCGGTTCCACCGGCGACGTCTAAATGCGTCATCCCTGGAAACGACGCGAGTTTATGCACGAAGTAATCCTTCCAAAGTCGATGCATTCCTACGGACATCAAATCGTTCATGACGTCGTAACTCGGCGCCACGGATTCAAACACGTCTCGCACTAAACTTTCCTTCTTCGTTTTCGGCACGGACGTGTACCCGAACGATGCCTGATCCTCTTTTTCTTTCTCTGAACTCTTCTTCTCCTCGTCGTTGTCGAGAGAAGCGCTCTTTTCTTCGTTCGATGTCGGTGTCGACGACGACGTAAACGACGACGTTAACGAGAACGAGGAAGCAGACGTTGTTCGATCCAACAACACGAAAGAACACCGCTGATGATGCTGATGTTGTTGCTGGTGTCGTTGCAAACCCCTTTTGAGAAGAGCGCGCATCATTTTCTACCCGTTTAAGTAAAGTGTACTCCGTTTCGTGTAAGCACGTTAATACGAAGTGACGCGTTCTTCGCCAAAGATACGGATAACGAGAATTTTCCATTCGAGATTCTCTCGACACTTTTTCTCGCGCGTACACGCATATCCGGATCGACAGAAACACTTTTTCACGCTCGACGGGAGACGAGATGCAGAACTACGTTCGCAGAGCTTCGTTGGCTTTGAGAAGCGGCGCCTCTTCTTTTGTGGTCAACGCGCAACAACGTACCACGAGCGTGAACACCTTTCCCGTGAGAGCGTATGCGGCGTCCGGGGAATCTCCGGTTCCGTTGATATCCACCGCGGTTGGATCGAGAACGACGTCCCTGGCGGAATGTTTCCAAAGATTATCGCAAATCAACGCGGAGATTAAAGAGTCTCGCCAGCTTCGTTTAGGAGGGAAGGAGGTGAAGATGTTTTTGACCGTCGGGGCGACGGAGGCGGATTTGAAGAAGGCGCTCGACTCCATGGAATTTTCATACGTGGAAGTCGAAAAGGCGAGAGATACGATGCAAGATATCAAAGGACCGTACTGCGAAACGTCGCCGCTGTTACCGTTCGTCAGGAGGATTCAACTCAGAGCACCGTACACGAAGGCAATCGAGATGAAGATTACGGATTTGATGTGCAAACAAGGCGTCACGATATCGCACCTCGACCAGTATCGCAGCGGGAAGGATATCATAATGGAAGGTATCGCGCACATGCCCACCGGAGTCGCGGAGTTCCCCAAGCTCGACGAGGCGATTTTCGTCCAGAATCTGGAGAAGGAAGGGATCATGGTGAAGGAGTTTTCGAAGATTGTCGGGAATCCGGTGAACAAGTAAACGTCGTCGTCCTTTCACGCCGGACGCTTCACTAAAAAGAGAGAGCACGAGAGAGCACGCAGGAAAGAGTAGGTAGCAGCGGTAGCACAGCGATATAAAAAAAGAATGAATTTGTATATAAATATGCACACGTACACTCTGCACGTGTGTGTGTGTGTGTGTAAACCGAGAGAAAAAGAGAGACTGGGCACACGTAGGCGTCTTGGTAATCGATCGCAACACGCGCAAGTTATACGTTTGATTTCTTTAAAACTCTTCTCTTCTGCTTCACAAATCACTTCTCACAAACACGACGAAAATAATAAAAATGGACGGATTGTTCTCGCGCTTCACCTCTGCCCCCGTGGCGTCCAAACCACCGCCACTCTTCTTTAACGCGTTTCTCCAATCGGTCAAAGTTGTTCTCCCAGACGGCATGTTAGCATCATCATCCGTTGCGGCGAGTGTTTTTTCATCGTTTTTGTTCGCGATGATGATTTTCGTCTTCATTTTCTGGCCGAAATCGGCGAAACGTTTACCGAGAAAGTTTCTCGTCCCGGCGTCTGCGAGTAACGAGACAGAGAGAAAATGGCGTCCAAAACCTCGGTTCGTGAAACCGAAAAAGTTTTCGAAAGAATCGAAAGAGTTTGGCGAGGAATACGCGGGCGATTTCTCCTCGGATTCAGACGACGAGGAAGGCGATGAGAAACGAATCGTCGTTGGCCCGAAAGAGATCCCGGCGGTGGTGAAGGAGATGAAGGAGAAAGTGAAACGAAACGCGAACGTTCCGATTGAGAAAAGAATCGAACAGTTGACGCAGTTGAAACGACTGGTGAAAGAAAACGAGGAAGCGATATGCGACGCGTTGTATTACGATATGGGTAGGCCTCGATTGGAAGCGTTCATCTACGACGTGTTTATACCGTTGCGTTCGATCGAGCAGAGTTTGAAACATTGTCGCAGGTGGAATCCAAAGTACAAAAAAGCGAACGAGCATTCGTTGGCACAGATAAGTCAACCGAGCACGCAGTGGTTAGAGCCGCAGCCGTTTGGGTTGGCGCTGGTGATAGCGCCTTGGAATTTCCCGTTTTTGTTGGCGCTGGGACCGGTGGTGTCGGCGATTACGGCCGGGTGTTCCGTCGTCGTGAGACCAAGTAACGACGCGAAGTATAGCGCAAAGTTGTTGCACGATTTGATCGCGCAGTATATGGACCCAGACGTGTGCAGGGTTGTCGGTGCAGGCCATCCCGGGGATGGAATCGATACCATGAACGCAGTTCTCGACCAAAAAGAGTTCGACGTGGTTTTCTTCACCGGGTCGAGTAGAGTTGGACGAATTGTCGCGAAGAAATGTGCGGAGCATTTGACACCGTGCGTGTTAGAACTGGGTGGGAAGAATCCGGTGATTGTGAGTGAGGATTGTGGAAACGTGGATTTAGCCGCGAAACAGTGCGTCTGGGGGAGAATGTTGAATTGTGGACAGCAGTGTGTTTCGCCGGATTACGTTTTGGTACACGAATCCATCGAGAAGGAATTTACGGAGAAGTGCGAAAAGTGGGTGAAGACTTTCTTTCCGAGGTATGACGTTCCAGAAGCCATGGGAAGACTCGGTGGTCCGGAAGCGCGAATCGCGATGATGGCTAAGGAAGCCGAGGAGATGAAGAATTCGAAAGCGGAGAAGATTATATGTGGCGGCAAAGTGATAGAGGTGTTGAAAATGGCCGAACCGACGATAGTGAAAGTTTTAGACGCGGACGAGGCGGTGTGCATGCGCAAAGAAGCGTTCGCGCCAATCTTGTCGATTTTAGCTGTGAAGTCTACGGAAGAAGCGATCGAGTTCATCAACGACAAGTATCCGAACCCGTTGAGTTTGTATATCTTTTCCAAATCTGCGAAAACGCAAAGGTTGATTTTAGACAACACGAAATCCGGCGGCGTATGCATCAACTCGGTGATTTACCAAGCCGGTCACGAAGGCTTACCGTTTGGTGGCGTCGGGGAAAGCGGTTATGGAAGTCACCACGGGTTAGCCGGCGTGGAATCTTTTCGACGATGGAAACCAGTGTTACAGAAAACGAGATGGTTGAGCTGGTTCGATTTCGGTCTAGTTTCGGACTCTAACATCGTGTATCCGCCTTACGGCATGAAGTTGCACTTGGTGAAATCATTATTGAGATTGGCTCGTCTGTTTTGATTAAGTACCACTATAGCTCCTTGCTGCGCGCGCTCTGCTGTAGACGTTGAATGCATTAATTAGAATGATATAAAAATAGTGTATAGTTTTCATTTCGTTAAAAGCGCTATAATAGTTGAGCTCACGAAAAAAAACGGCTTTCCCCGCGGGGGCGTGCGCACGTCTCTCTTCTTCATCAAAAGTTTCTTATCAGTCGCAAAGCCGCGTCATAAAATAACGTTCAAGCTTTGCGTCCTCACGAGAGTGCAAATTGAATTTACACTCGAATTGAAACATTTTGATTCGCTCTTCACTCACCGTAACCTTCACATCGTAAAAATGGATATTTGTTCCACGTGAGCGCTAAAATTCTGCGCGTCGCCGCTCGAGCATGTATAAAATCTCGAGAACAGGCGACGCGCTTATCCTCAGCAACCCTTAGATTGCGGATCCTCTCCGCTGCTACGCGTAATGGACATGGTCGTGAACTGTTCGGAGACCGTCGGGTGAATCCCAACCGTATCGTCCAAATCTTGTTTCGTCATGTTCATTTTCATCGCCACCGCGTAGCCTTGCGTCACCTCGCCGGCATTCGGGCCAAGATAATGCAAACCAACAACTCTATCGCTGTCCGCTTTGTTTACGACAACTTTCGCGAAACACGCGTTGTCTTCTCTGTGCATGTTCCCATTATCGTGCGCCGCGTGGTTCACGGTCCACTCGAGCGGTTTGAAGTACGACAAGAACGATTCGATGTTCTCCTCGCCGTACGTCTCCTTCGCCAACTCTTCGGACATACCGACGCAACCGTACTCCAACGGCGTGAACACCGTCGTCGGCACTAGGTCGTAGTTCATTTTCAGTTTCGGTTTACCGTCGTCGCCGAAGATTCTGTGCGCCAATCGGACGCCAGCTTTAATCGCGACCGGTGTCAACTCTTGTCTCGTATCGAGCACGTCGCCGATGGCGTAAATGTGGGAAACGTTCGTTTGTTCATCCACGCACGGGATTTTCCCGTTCTTCGGGTTAAACTCCACACCTGCCGCCGGCAAGTTCAACCCTTCGGTCACTGCATCTCTCCCAACTGCTAAGACCACCGTGTCGAACTCTTCTTTGAACTTATTCCCAAACATGGTGTTTTTGAACTCCACTTTGATTTTCCCGTCTTCCGTCTTTTCAAACTTTTGCGGCGTCGTGTCTCGAATCATTCGAGTCCCGTGACGTTCCATGTGGCCGACGATTTGCTTCGCAATTTCCGCATCGAAACCTCTCAAAAACACCGATCGCACGACAACGCTCGTATCGTAACCAAGTGCGGTCAAAAAACCAGCCGTTTCCAGCGAGATGTAACTCGCGCCGACGCACAACGTTTTCCCCGGTGGATTCTCCAACGAAAAGACGTCGTCCGAAGTGATGCACAGCTCTCGAGCGCCCGGAACGTCCAAATAACTCGGTCGTCCACCAACCGCGATGACGCACTTATCGAACGTGTATTGCTTCTCCACGCCTCTTTTGTTCACCCCTTTGACGGTATTCGCGTCTACGAAGGAGCAATACTCGTTCTTATAATCCACCTTCTTCTCTCTCAACGCCGTTCGGTACCCAAAGTTCAAAGACCCGATGTGATCTTGAATCCCGGTCACCATCTTCCCCCAATCGTGCTTTTGCTTCTCGTCCACGGTCCACCCAAACGCGTTCGCATCGGAAAACGACTCTCCCAAAATCCCTGCCTGGTGCATCAACTTCTTCGGAATACAACCGACGTTCACGCACGTCCCGCCTAAGCCCCACGTCGTCCCTCTTTCGCTCGGTTTCACGAAATCAAAGCACGCGACTTTCGCCCCGTGCTTCGCGGCTTCTTTCGCCGCCGCTAAACCCCCGGATCCGCCGCCAATGACGACTAAATCGTAATCTTTTCCGTGTTGCATCAGTGGCGAGGTCGGGGACTCCCCGCCTTCCACCATCTCGGAGAATGAAAAATCCTCTTTACTCCTTTGGTCTGCTCCTTCTTTCGTTGGTCTCTCGAGTGCTCGGAACAAATCTCCCGGCGAACGACTGTGCGAATGAGTATCGCGTCTTCTGCTCGACGCAGAGGAGGAAAAATAAGAGTTGTTGTTGTTGTTGTTGTTGTCGTGAAACTTTGCTCTCTTCGACGGATTCAATCGCGCTTCTTGCCGTTCAAACGAAGAAGAAGAAGAAGAAGAAGAAGAAGAGAGAAATGACGTAAACGATCGTCGCGGAAAGAAAGCCCCGAGCTGCTCGGTGGTGTCGCTGCTCACGACGCGGTGCGAGTGTGCCTGCTGCAAGAAACCACGAACGAAACGACGGGAGGAAGCGATGGTGACAACTGTTTCTCGTGAACGTTCAAAAGCCGTATTCGCGGGTGTTTTTGCGCGCGCGCGTGTGCGTGTATTCGTCGCGCGGTTTTGTGAAGCTTTGGAAAGGTTTGAAAGTGGGTTTGAACGGAAAATTCAAAAAGGTGCCTCGAGTGTGGGAAAGAAAATGTTTTTATGATGATACAACGCGAGAAAGCCTAACTGTTCTCTCTCTCTCTCTCTCTCTCTTTCGAAAGAAGCGCTTCTTTTTCGCTTTTATTAAATTTGAGTAGTATTATGAGTACCTAGGTACCGGTACTGTAGGTACAGAGTATCTCTTTCATCGCGTCCTCCGTCGTCTCGCGGAAAGCGCGTATATTATTAGTAGACGGGAAACAAGACCAAGAGATTGGCGAGCGCGATGGATAAGGCGGTCTTCTTGGAAATTCCGGCGTATTTGCTTTCCTCTGCGAAGTCTTTTATCGATTTTATCCATCCCCAGATGTCGCCGTTTAAGTTTATGGACCAGCCGCCGAGTAACGTGAGCGCGGTGGTTGGCCACGCGAGCATGAAACCAAACGCCTCGACGCACTTGGCTAAGTCCGAGTTGTCGTTGGAAGCCCAGAAGAGGCTTCGGTTGAAGTACACCGAGAGTTCGAGTTGGAGGATAGATAACGCGGTCGTGTCTTGGTTCATCAATCCGATGATTCGTTTATATCGCATGTTGGCGTCGACTAAATGCGCCAACGAGCTGACGACTAAAGTCACCAAAGGGAACTGGTCGCCGGAACACTGAATCAAATCGACGCTCATTTTCAACCACTTAAAAAACGCGTACCCGTAAAACCACCGTCTCTTGTGCAAGTGCACGTACGCGTACTTCGCCACTCGCTTCCAAAACGGATCTTTCGGTCTGTCGAACTTTTTCTTGCACACCGAACACTCTTCGCCGTTTCGGTCGCAGCCGTTCTTCAGCGACATCAGTTGCCAGCGGTTCAAACAGCTCGCGTGGACGAATCGCTGCGAGCCTTTACAGGCGCACGGGGAGATTAACTTTGAACTTTTCGTTTCTTCCTCTAAACAAAACCGGCAAAACGGTGCCGGGGAAGTGTTGTTGTTCTCGCTTTTCTTCGTTATCATCGTTTGATTTGATTGAAGCGCAATGTCTATCGTTCCCTCCTCTTTCCTGCGTTCGAGTTGTTGGTCCAACTCTTCCTCTTCTTTGCTCCTTTCGTTCACGATGGACACGAAACCAACCCCACTCCTACTACTACTGCTGCTGCTGCGCGTTCTTTGCATTATCCTCGTCATCATTCTTC
>Ga0181607_10005712_pt1 | contig 10500 bp, 9 predicted proteins | sample 041ome_9_FD_132420 | JGI IMG/M metagenome (GOLD analysis project Ga0181607, IMG submission 132420) | Coastal salt marsh microbial communities from the Groves Creek Marsh, Skidaway Island, Georgia - 041413US metaG (megahit assembly) | ecosystem: Environmental > Aquatic > Marine > Intertidal zone...
AATTATAAAAAAAGAAATTATAAAAACAAAAAAAGAAAAGAAAAATGAATATTATCTAATTGCTGGTGAAAGAAGGTGGCGAGCTGCACAGATTGCTAATATTCATCAAATACCAGCCATTGTAAGAAATGATTTAGAAGAAGAAAAAGTTGCAGAATTGTCGTTAATAGAAAACATACAAAGATCTGAGCTCAATTCTCTTGAGGAGGCTGAAGGCTATCAACTTTTAATTAAGAAATATAATTATACACAAGAAGAAATTTCAAAAGCTGTTGGAAAATCTAGATCCTACATAGCTAATATTTCTAGATTACTATCATTATCAAATATGGCCAAAAAATACTTAATACAGAAAAAATTAACAGTCGGACAAATAAGGCCCCTTATTGGTCATAATGATTGTGATAATTTATTAGATTTAATATACAAAAAAAATCTAAATGCAAGGCAGGTTGAAAAATTAGTTAAGCAAAATAATCTAAAAACTTCTAAATACAATGTTAAGGAAGTAAATATCTTAGAATTGGAAAAAGAGTTATTAGAGGCAACAGGTTTAAAAATAGTTATAAACTTTAACGGAAAAAAACAATTAGGTAATTTGAAGATTAATTGTAAAAATCTCAAACAATTTGATTATATAATTTCTAAGTTGAAATCTTAGTTTTTTTTATTCGCTAAAAAAGTAGTAGAAAAGATAAATTGAGAGATAAGAACCTTTTCAGGATAAAGGCCTGATTTGCATCTAATCTCTAGTTTCATTAACATTTTAAATAATTTATTTATCTTTTTTATTGACCACAAGTTACATTGATAAGAAATATGTGTCTTGTTTTTAAAAAAAATAGGAGGCTTAATTTTATTTATAGCATCTTTTATGCTTAAGCCATTTTGATTAAGTATAATCACTTTTTCAATCATTTTGAAATGATTACCAAATTGTCTAACTATACCTATGTTCTGAGTTGTTTTATCATAAAGACTATTAAAATAAAAAAGTGATTTTTTGAGATCACCAGAAGCACTTAAGTTAATGATTATATCATAACTAATGTTTTCGTTATCTTTTATAAAAGATAATAATGATAATTCAGTGATGTTAGTATTGTTAACAAGTAAAGTTTCTAATTTTTCAAATTCATTTGCATTAATAAGAGAATTAGAACCAAATTTGTTAAGTAAATTGGACATAAACTCATTTGAGAAAGATAAATTGTATTTAGTGAATAAACTGTAAAGTTTATTTTTAATTTTGTTTGTGTCTTCTTCATAGCAAGGAACAAGAACACACTTTTTAGAGGTTTGTATAAATTGAATTAAACTGCTTTGTGATGATAGTGTTCCGGCTTTAATAATAAGTAAATAGTGATCACTATCTTCTTTTATATTATCAAGAATTATGCTTTCCATTTTTTTTGTTAAGGAGTTGTAAGACAAATTTAGTAATATAAACTTCTTTTTTCCAAACATATTAATCGTTGATAAGTTATCATTTAAGATGCTAGGAGTTTCCTTTAATTCATTGGCATTGATTTTAGAAACTAAAAAGGGATCATTTTCGTCAATATCTAGAATATTTACAGTATCCCGAAATAGTAAATCTACTAAACCCTCATTGTACCCGTATAAGAAAATAATGTTATATTTGTTTTTATTTTGTTTTAAGAATTGTAAATAATTATCGGTATTTACTTTCAATTGAGCCTACTTAGAGTAATTTTTAAGAGTAATTTTAGTTTTTCAGCGGAGCTTAAATTAAGCCTATCTTTGATTTGTTCAATTGATTTTTCGTTACTATAAAAAGAACTTGATGATGAGCTTAAAGCAGGAAAGGAACTAAAAGAACCTGATTTAATTATATTTTCAGTTAAACCATCAACAATTGAGTAATTTATAGTTGCTTTAGATGAGTTAAGAACATTTAAACCTCTTACAGATAATGTTTCAGACGAAGCGTAAGAAATTTTTGCTCTTACTATATATTTCATCTCAGAGCTCTGATTACTTTTAATTAATCTTCTTAAGTTTTCTTTAAAGATCAGATTGTCTTTATCAGTTGGCGTTTCTATAAATATTGCAACATTATTTAATTTACTCTGTTGATTTAAATTATTTAAACTACAACCGCCTAATAGAATTATAAAGATTATAAAAATAACTTTATTATTTAAAAACATCAAAAATCTCAATTTATATTACAAAATTTACTATACGATTAGGTATTATAATAGTTTTTATAAGTGGACGATCTAAAAATTTTATTACATTTTTTTGTTTAAGAGCAAGATCTTTTAATTCATCTATATTTAAATCTTTAGAAACTTCTATAACAGCTCGCATCTTACCATTCACTTGTATAGGAATTTTAACAGTACTCTTTTTCATATTAGAATTATTAACTGATGGCCAGGGTGTAAAACAGATTAAGTTTTTATTTTCCAAAAGTTCCCATAGCTCTTCACATAAATGAGGAACCATAGGATTAATCATAATTAGAAGTTTTTTAGTTACATATAGAATAATTGCCTTATCAGACTCCGTATTAACTTTATAAGACGAAACGTGGTTGAATAATGTTCTTATTGATGCTACAGCAATATTGAAATGGAAACTTTCGATGGATTTTGTAACCTCTTCGATTGTGTTATTTAAATTAAATAACAATTCTTTACTTTGATTTGATAAGTCTGATGGAAGTTCGACGCTCATACTCGTTAATTCTAGGCTATGTACAAATTTCCATAATTTATTTAAAAAACGCCATGAACCATCTACACCAGATTCAGACCATTCCATATCCCTATCAGGTGGTGAGTCTGATAGCATAAAAAAACGTGCAGTATCAGCTCCAAAAGTATCAATTATCCTCTGCGGATCAACAACATTTTTCTTTGATTTGCTCATTTTCTCTGTTCGGCCAGAAATAATAGGCTCTTTAGTTTCTATGTGGTAGTATTGATTTTTTTCCTTAACAACATCTTTTGGGAAAACCCAGTGTTGGCTTTTCTTAGTCTTGAATGTTTGATGACAAACCATGCCCTGAGTTTGTAAACAAACAAAAGGCTCAGAAAGATTGATCATATTTATAGTTTTCAAAGCCCTCATAAAAAAACGTGAGTAAAGTAAATGCATTACTGCATGTTCCACCCCACCTATATATTGATCGACTGGCATCCAGTACTCTAGGGCTTCCTTAGTAAAAGCCTTTGAGGGGTTTAATTCTGTAAATCTTGCAAAATACCAACTAGACTCAAAGAAAGTATCAAATGTATCCGTTTCTCTTAATGCTGAAACACCACATTTAGGACATTTTGTATGTTTCCATGTAGGATGTGCAGCTAAGGGGTTGCCTGTACAGCTAAAATCTACGTCTTCAGGTAGGGTAATGGGAAGTTGATCATCTGGGACAGGGACTTCACCGCAATTATTACAAAAAATAATAGGTATTGGGCACCCCCAATAACGTTGACGTGAAACTCCCCAATCTCGTATTCTATAACTAATAGTTTCTTTTCCAAGTTTTAAACTTTCTAATTTTTTAATTGACGTAATTATAGCATCATTAGTATTTAAACCGTTTAAGAAATCGGAATTAATGTGTGGACCATCACCAGTGTAAGGGATACTTTCTGTACTATCTATAACAGTGATGATGTCTATATTATACTTTTTTGCAAAGTCATAATCTCTTTGATCATGAGCAGGACAACCAAAAATAGCCCCTGTTCCATAATCCATTAATATAAAATTAGCTATAAAAACATTTAGGCTAATATTTTCTCTAAAAGGATGTTTAACTTTTAAAGTAGTTTTAAAACCAAGTTTATCAGCTTTTTCTATATCTGATTCTTTAGTGGATTGTTTTTGACATAAGTTAATGAAATTTAACGCTCCCTTATCGTTTTCTGATATCTTTCTAGCTAGAGGATGTAAAGCTGAAATTGCTATGAAAGTGGCTCCAAAAATGGTATCAGGCCTAGTTGTAAAAACTTCTATATTTTCCATAGAGTTAATAATAGGAAAACTTATTGTCGCACCTTTACTCCTGCCTATCCAATTATTTTGCATGGATTTAACCCTTTCGGGCCATTTATCTAAATTTTCTAGCTCCTTAATTAAATCTTCTGCAAAGTCAGAAATTTTAAGAAACCATCCATTCATTCTTTTCTTTTCAATTTGTGCTCCAGAGCGCCAACCTTTTCCATCTACAACTTGTTCATTAGCCAAAACAGTTTGTTCAATTGGATCCCAGTTAACCAAGGTTTCTTTTTTATACGCAATTCCGGCTTTAAAGAAATCAATAAACATTTTTTGTTCAAATTTATAATAGTTAGGATCACAAGTTGAAAACTCTCTACTCCAATCATATGATAAACCCATTTTTTTTAATTGTAACTTCATACTCTCAATGTTTCTATAGGTCCACTTTGAGGGTTGTGTTTTATTTTCAATAGCGGCATTTTCTGCAGGAAGACCAAATGCATCCCAACCCATAGGGTGCAAAACATTAAAACCCTGTGCTTTTTTATATCTTGCCACTACATCACCTAATGTATAATTTCTAACATGTCCCATATGAATGGCACCAGATGGATATGGAAACATTTCTAATACATAATATTTAGGTTTGTTATAATCTATTTTGGCTTCAAATACTTTGTCTTCAGACCATTTTTTTTGCCATTTTTTTTCAATAATGGAGGGATTATATTTCATAAAATTTAATTAGTTAAGTGAATTTATTCTTAGATTACGTGCTTCATTTAAAATTTGATCTTCAATTTGAATTTCAAGATTTCTATTTGTAAAAATTTCAGACCACGTTCCATCATTAAAGTTTTGTAAGTGTACTTTGACAGTTATTCCATCTGATCTCAATTCACTCGTTTTTATGAACGCTGTGATTTTTATTCTCTGGTTTTTAATATTCTTATTTACATACCAATCAGTAATAATTGTTCCACCAAGTGCGTCAGTTGATATTAATGGTGCGACAGATAAAACTTTTAGAGACGCCCTCCAAAGAAAAGCGTTTACATTGGCACTTACTCCATCATTATTTTGTGGGTTTAATATCTCAGACAGCGAAACACCTTTGTTAGCATCTTTTGAAAACAAACCGGGATTTGGTTTTTCACCAGTCACTGGATTAGTAACAATGCGGTTGTTTGAACAAGATGAAATTATAGAAACAAGCAAGACTACTAATATAACTTTAAACATTCTACTGGCCTTATTAAAAAATATATACATGTTCTAATTATATTTTTATAATACATCAATCAAATTATGATAAAACCCATAAAAAAAGGCGGCCTAGGCCGCCTTCTTCTAAAAAATCAAGCAATTAGAAGCTTGCTTTAATTGTAAAGTGTGTCCATGATCCATCGTCACTTGTATCGCCTGAAGTACCAGCTTCATAATCATAGTCATGATATGTGAAGTATGCATCTAAGCCAGAAGCAATATTGTACTTAGCTGAAACAGTAGTAATATCTGATGTTTCACCGCCAGTGTTTTCTTCAACCTGAGTTCCAACAGCAGCTAATGTAATACCATTACCCAAATCATATGAGATACCATAGTCAGTAACTTCAGTAGTAATAGCAGTTGTTACATCATCTTCTGCCTTTGCAATAACAGCTCTAAATGGTCCAGATGTAATATCAATAGCCATTGAGTTAGAGTTTGTAGAACCAGCACCGGCAGTCGCTCCACCTATACTATTGTTTCCATAGTGAAGGGCTCCCTTAACTCCGCCGCTCTCAAATTCATATTTTGCTGCTACAACTGTCTCGTCAGCATTACTGCCTGTTCCTGAACCAGCGTCTTTATAAGAAAGACCAATTGTTAGGCCGCCCATTGTAGGTAATATGTAAGTGATAGCATTTTCATCATTGATATCGTCAATAAGATCAGCGTTATCGTCAGCTAAGTTTCCTGTAGTACCACCAACACCATAACCGATAACAGTACCACCGCCATCATTCAATGCATCCGGGCCAACTAAGTCAGAAGCTGTTCTTGTCAACTGGTCACCAGCACCATCGTCTTGACCAAATGACAGACTACCAAATCCGCCTTTAACATAAATATAAGCTTCGTCTGAACTTGCATCACCAGCTGTTATAGTTTCAATCTTTTGAACCATACCAACTGTTAAACCAGAATCAGTTTTATTTTCAAATGTTATAGCTAAATCACTATCACTTGCAAAGCTGTCAAATGATGAGCCTGAACTTGCAACACCAGTATCTTTACTAGAGTAAGTAAATTCCATAGCTCCTGAAAACGAAACATCTGCTGTTGCAACATTTGCTGAAAGAGTAGCAGCAGCTGCTAAAGCAGTTGTTCCTAAAAGTAATTTACGCATTGCGTATCCCCTTTTTAATTGTGTTTTCTAAAGAAAACGAGTTAATATACTTCCACCATAGAAGCATTTATAGTATAGATACATTAACAATTTGATGAAATCTAGACCTAATGATAAAAAAGTCACTTTTAGTTTTCTTGAGTTGTATTTATGCAACATAAATAAAATTATATTAATTATACATGGTGGTTAATATTGTTGGGAATAGAAGATAATATAAATTTAATTTTACATCAGATAAGTCAATCACACAAAGAAAGTAATTTTGCAAAATTACCCATTCCCAAATTGGTTGCAGTTTCCAAAAAACAAGATGATCACAAAATATTAGAAGCTTTAAAGACGGGGCAAAAATATTTTGGAGAAAATAGAGTGCAGGAAGCGGAACAGAGATGGTCAAAAAGACTTGAAGTGTATAAAAATTTAGAGCTAAGACTAATTGGTCCCTTGCAGACAAACAAGGTCAAACAGGCATTAGACCTATTTGATATCATAGAAACAGTTGACAGAGAAAAGTTAGCTAAAGAAATAGCAGACAAACATAATGGTGGCGTTAAAACAAAACAGTTTTATATTCAAGTTAATACCGGATGTGAAACTCAAAAGAGTGGAGTAGAACCTGCTCAATCAGATAATTTTATCAATTATTGTAAACATGACTTAAAATTACCTATTGTAGGTTTAATGTGCATACCCCCATTAAATGAAGAACCAAGTATGCATTTTGCTTTACTAAAAAAAATTGCAAAAAGAAACAATTTAAAAGAATTATCTATGGGCATGAGCAGTGACTATAAAGAAGCCATAAAATTTGGTGCAACTTCGGTCAGAATAGGATCATTGATTTTTGGCGAGAGAAAATAAATAAATTAAAGTAAATGTCCTGATTTTTTTTGTTTCGTTTCAAGGTATTTCTTATTGTGCTTGTTTGGAGCAATCTTTATTGGAATTCTCTTGGTTACTTCAATTCCTAAATTAGTAATATGTTTTACTTTTTTAGGATTATTAGTAATAAGTCTTATTTGATTGATTTTTAATTGAGATAGCATTTCTTTGGCTGGATAGTATAGTCTTTCATCGTCATTAAAACCCAAGTTTTCATTCGCTTGAACTGTATCCATACCTTTTTCTTGTAAAGAATAAGCTCTAAGCTTATTCAATAAACCAATATCTCGTCCTTCTTGGGCAAGATAAATTAAAACCCCTTCATTTGCATCAGCCATTAATTTTATAGAAGCTTTTAGTTGTTCTCCACAATCACATTTAAGGCTATCTAGGATATCACCAGTAATACATTGGCTATGTATTCTAACTAATGTATTTTTCTTGGAGATAGATGAGGCTTCTCTAGTTTTACCAAAGACTAAGCAAAAATGTTCATCACCACCATCTTTTGGTCTAAATATGATAATTTCGCAATTATCTGAATATGCAATAGGCACACTCGCACGTACCTCCATAACCAAACTTTGAGCACTAACTTTCTCGTAATTAATTATATCATCTAATTCAATATGTATTAAGTTTTTCTTAAATGACCATTCATTAACAGTATCAATTGAAATGTTACTAATTAAAGCCATTAAACCAGCAGGTAAAAGTCTGGCTTGTCTCAAAATTAAAAGAGAAGCAGATACTAGGCCATTATCACTCTCAGTAATAACGCCATCCATTTCTGGTTTTTTATGATTATTAAGAGGTAGACAAAGTGACATGATATCAGATAAAGACCATTTTTTATTAATAAGAATTGAACATGGCTTCTTATCCGAGTTAATTCCTATTGCTCGACAACGATTTGCAGATAAGATAATATTGGGGCGTGATTTGGCAAGATTTGACAACAAGTCGACTGTATCTGACTGGACTAATTCAGCAGATAATAGCAGTACAGAAACGCCAGTATTATTGTCCGAGATAACAATCTTGCCACCTCTTCTAAGTTCAGATATTGCTCTTTCGATTTTTACTGCTAAATTAATATTGTCCATAATATATGTTTAATCATAAGGCTTAGTTAGTGGAAAAAAAAATTAATATATTATTATATGAAAAAGATACAAAGTTAAATCTTATTTTAAAGGAGCAAATTTCTAAATCAGGTGTTTATGAAGCTTATGCAACAACAAAGCAAAAAAAATTATCCGAATTGTTAGAACAGTTAAAATTTAAAGCTTTTATATTAAACTTAAACGACGTTGATCTACATTTAAAAAATATTGTCCAAAATTATAAAATTAACGACGAGCACATAATTGGTTACTATAACCCAAATATTCAAATTTTATCTCAGAATGATTTAAATATAAAAAAACTAAAAAAGCCTTTTAAAATTACAAACTTTTTGGTTGATTTACAAAAATTACTAAATTCAAACTTTACAGATAAAAATAATATATTTTTACTCAGTCATGTAAAGTACATACCTTTTGAAAAACTTTTATACAATTTAAAAACTAATAAAAAAGAATATCTAACTGAAAAGGAAAATAAGTTATTTTTTTATTTATACAATAAAAAAAATACTGAGATAACTAAAAATGATTTGCTATCTGAAGTATGGGGTTTATCAGAAAATATAAACACCCATACCCTTGAAACACATGTATATAGACTGAAGCAGAAATTAAATAAAATAGAAGCTAATTTATCAATTTTATTATCTAATCATAATGGTTTATACTCAATAAACTTTAATTGAAAAATTTATGATCTAAATAAAATAAGATGAATATTAGTGACCAATTTAAAATAAAAGTTTGAGGAAATTTTTTTACGCTATATTTAGTAATTTTGAATAAAGTAATAAACTGAAACTTTCTTAATTGCTTGTTTTTAACATACATTGTCACTGAGTATTTAAAATGTTTAAGAAACGAGATTAATTAAATAATAATTGTTCAAATAATTTCTCATGCGAAATATATTAGTAGAAAAATTATACAATATTAGCGGATAGTATTGGCTGGGGCGGTAGGATTCGAACCTACGGTACACGAGATCAAAACCCGATGCCTTACCACTTGGCTACGCCCCAATTAAATACTGAATTACATTATTTGAAATTTATTTTCAAGAACTTTAGAATAACCAACCCTATTAAGATTATAATTCCTTTTTTTTCCAAACCAGATAAAATATTTTTTGTCGAAAAATTTTAATGAAGAAGTGATATCATTTAAATTTTTAAAAACACCAAAACAAGATGAACCACTTCCTGTCATTCCATATGCAGTTATATTATGAGATTTTTTTAGAGTATTTAATACGCTCAATATTTCTGGTGCTAAACTTACCGCTGAAAGAATGAGAGAGTTATTAATGTTAACTTTCCCCCAGAACATGTTACGTTCTTTATGATGTATTGGATTTTGTTCATAATGATTAAAAACATCTTTTGTAGATAATTTAATATTTGGGTAAATTATTAAAAAGTAAAAATTATCAGGAATTTTAATTCTAATGATTTTATCACCGTATCCTTTTAATTTTAAATCTTTACTCTCTATACATGCAGGTACATCAGATCCAATTTCTTTAGCAATATCGTAAAGAATACTACTTGTAATTTTATTTTCTTTAGTGTCAAAGTTAAATAGTTTTTTTAACACAACTAGAGTAGCCGCAGCATCAGCTGAGCCTCCACCTAAGCCAGCTCCGATTGGAATATTTTTATTTAAATATATGGAAAAATATTTTTTCCAGCCAGTTAATTTTCTAAATTTTTTGAGTGCTTGTAATATTAGATTATTATTATTATCAATTAAAAGACCATCCTCTTTATTATTTTGAGAAAATAAATCTCTATCACTAAATTTAAAACAAATTGTATCCGTCAATTCTAAAAAACAAATGTCACTTTCTAAAAAATGAAGACCATTTTTGCCCTTTTGTTTTACAAACAAGTTTAAATTCAGTTTTGCAGGTGCATCTATTGTAATATATTTATTCATTTTCTATAATTTTTTGCTTAATTTTTTTTAAAACTATTTCATCTTTTTCATATCTTAAGGCTCTTTTCCACTCGTGTACTGCTTCTTTTTTTCTATTTAATTTTAAATAACAATCACCTAAGTGATCCAAAATTTCAGCACTATTTGGAAGGATTGAAACAGCTTTTTCTATATAAA
>Ga0181607_10005714_pt1 | contig 10498 bp, 5 predicted proteins | sample 041ome_9_FD_132420 | JGI IMG/M metagenome (GOLD analysis project Ga0181607, IMG submission 132420) | Coastal salt marsh microbial communities from the Groves Creek Marsh, Skidaway Island, Georgia - 041413US metaG (megahit assembly) | ecosystem: Environmental > Aquatic > Marine > Intertidal zone...
GGCATTGGTCGCCATGGCGAAACCAATTATCAACGATATAAAAATGAGTAATCTCTTCACTGTATAATTCCGCGCAAAAGTATGTGTTCTGAACACACGCTTGTAAAAATTGCGGATGCGCCAGTTTAGATATAAAACAGTGGGTCAGAATAGAATTTAAGTTCGCTTGATTATTTCTGTAGCCGAATCTCCACTCTTCTATTCTGTTTTCGATCATCTACGGGGCAAGGGTAATACAATAAACAACCGCCAAATGGTACGCTTTCACCGTGCCAGATAATTTCAACTCGGTCCTCGGAAATATTATTACCAATGATAATGTTTCGGATATTTTCAGCTCGTAATTCTGAGATTCGCTGATTCACCGCGTATGTGCCCCAAGTATCAGCATATCCGTCCAGTTTTACTAAGGCCTCTGGATTTTCCTTTAAAACTTTGATTGCAGCAAAGACGCCCTCAGAACCTTCGGCTGGCAGCATCCATTCATTAAAATCATAAGTGATGATGTAATCTGGTGTTGTAGGCCATTGGGATATGTCCACGATGCTCAACTCAGTCCTTTGATTCTGTTTACGGTCTTCTTTATTGCATGGTATTCCATCGCTGCAATCAATGATTGGTTTTGTATCCTCCCAGTTTTGAACATAAATCCGATCGGTGGATATACCTCTAGCGTCTAGGTATTGAACGATGGCTACAGATCTTAATGCGGAGAACGATCTGTTTCCGAGTGATTCAGCTTGATCGGTATGAGAATTTAATTTAAGATATCTTCCTTCATCAGCTCTCATTGCCTTTACGATGCCCCATAGAAGCAACGAGTCATCTTCAGTTAAAATGGATGACTTATAGTCAAAATAAATAATGTTTTCCCCCGAAGTTAATGCCTCATCCTTTTTTGGAGTTTCACTCGCAAAGCGATCGTGATCAAGATTTGAATCATCCACTGTTTTCAGAGCCAAGCTATACTTATCATGTGCTAATCGATCAAAAACCCATATTTCACCAGCCTTTTCAGGAGTTTGCAACAGGTTGCCAAATCGATCGAGTAGCTCAATTTTAGCGAGGTCATCATCTTCTTCTATTCTGAAGAAATAGGACCCGTCTTTGGCGAGGTTTTTAAAAGTGAATTTTCCGACTTTATTTAAAGTAGATACTTCAACTATTTTACCATCAGGGTCAAGGGCAACAATGCGGGTGCCTTCAGGATAGTCTCCAGGTAGTTTTATATAGGCCCGGCCATAAACATAGCTGGCATCGTCAATCTCTTCTATTTCTCCCAGTTCACTTGCCGCTTCTAAAACAAGTTTTGAATAATTGTATGTGTTATCAGCTCCAAGCTGAGCATAGCCGTTTAGCTTGCCGTCATAGTCATAGAACCCAAGGTTTAATCCACTGTCGTCTTCATCCATGACTTGCAATGTGAAATCACGTTCTCTACTTAGACTTTTGAAGGCAAAGTTTCCTGCGCCATCAGTCATGACCGAATCTATTATGTTTCCTTGTTCATCAACAGCATATACCATGATGCCTTCTTTATAGTCTCCAGGAAGTTTTTTGTATAGGCTCCCAGCCACATATCCAGAACTCAACATAGTTTTATCTTCCTCAAGCATTCTAAATAGGTCTCGATCGTCTGATTGTAATCTTTCATACATGTACTGGGAAAGCTCGTCTAATCTCAGATGTGCAATTAGATTTCCATCCAAGTCGTAGATATCAACATTTAAATTCGATTGATCTGATTCGGCCACCCGAAACGAATAATGCTGATCAGATTGAAGCTTTGTGAAATCAAAGAAACCATTACTATCTGCGTAAACAGTTTCAACAATTCTTCCATTATCATCCACAGCAAAAATCTTAAGACCATCGCTATAATCACCGGCTAGCTTTCTAAACACTTGCCCATGAAACCCAAATTTTGTCAGTTCTGAATCTTCTTCAAAAACAGCGAAACCTTCATACTCATCTCTGCGAAGTGATTTGAAAGCGAAAGTTCCATCTTTCCAATTATCTGCAAAAACAACGGCCTCGCCTTTGCTGTTTAGAAAGTACAGATTGGCTTTGGCTTCAAGTTCATTGATAGAATCGGGTAGGATTATTCTGAACTCTTCATCAGCAGAGATTTCACCAAAATCAAAGCTTCCGTTTTCATCAGATAAGGCTGCTCGAAGTTGTCTGTCGTTTGAGACGAGCATTAACATGCGAACATTGGCCAATGGATATCCATCGTACTCTAAAAGCCCTTTGGCTGGCACCGCGTTCATCGGTTTAATGGTTCGTGCCAGTTTTAATCGATTTAGCTCAAAAAGACTATTGTTTGTATCAAGTACTTGAACGATACCATTCGAATTTTGATAAAAAACGGTAGTCAAATAAACTATTGAGTCCTTTCCTTGGTATTTGACCGTGTAGTTTTTGAAGGTTGCCAAATCATCAAATGAATACAACCCAATGCTATCTGTTAGGGTTTCTTGAATGATATTTCCATCGTCATCCACAATTACTAATGAAATGCCACTTACGGATTGTGAAGGAAGTTCGGCATAGAGTTGACCAAAAATGTCGTATAAACCAAGGGTCGAATTGTCAGTTTCGATCATCGATAATGATTCAAATTCTTCTCGCTTAAGAGTGGTGAAGGCAAATTGAGATTCAGAAACTCGGTCTAAGAGCATTACTTTTTCACCTTCTTCGTTCAATAGATAGATGCTGGATTGGTCTAGTATTTCAGCACTTGCGTTGGCCACTTCAACTCGGTACTTTTTGTTGGTCGGTAATTCGGTGAAAGCAAAGTTTCCTAAACTATCTGTGACGGACTCTTCGAGGAGGTTGTCGTTTTCATCGAACAATTGTAGTTTGAAGCCATCTGGCGGAAGCTCACTGTAGTCGAAAAAACCAGATACCTCCATGCGAGCGGTGTCATTAGGATCGGCTAATCGAACAAATTGGTATATATCATCTCGACCTTGTCCACCATCACGTTCAGAGCTAAAATAGCCTTGTTCTTCATTGCGAAAACATATCCCGAAGTCATCAAACTCACTGTTAATAGGACTTTTTAGATTGACAGGCTTAGTCCATTTACCATCTACCAAATAAGACTTATAAATATCTAAGCCGCCATAACCCGTGTGACCATTGGATGAAAAGAAAAGGTGATCCTTACTTGCACCATAGGGAAAAACCTCGTTAAGCTCGGTATTCACGGCCCCTTCCAAAGGCGTTGGAGTTGTCCAGCCACCTGCGACTTTGTGAGCAACGTATATATCCATTTTCCACTTTTCACCACCTTGATTAGACGCAAAGAATATTGTGTTACCGTCAGGGGTTACAGACGGGTGCATGACCGAGAATGTGTCCGCGTTAAATGGAAGCAGTTCCGGCTTTGTAAGTCTTTTATCTTTTACAATGTCTGCCGTGTAGATTTTCAGATGTTCTACCTCTGATTTTTTCTTTGAGCTACGAACTTCTGAGAAGTAGACTTTGTTGTGAGCTGTGTCAACAGATAGTGTACCTACTTGATAATCGCCATATAATCTTGTGAGGAAATTTTTTGGTTTTTCAGTGACAAGGCCATTATCATCTTTAAATTTTGCGTAATAGATGGCCATATACGGCAGGTTCGTTTGGGGTGAGCTATTATCTAAAACATAATCAAGGTTTCGTTCTGTAGTATAGATTATTCCGTTTTTGTAGATAGCTGGAGAAAAATCTGCGTATTGAGAATTGATACCTCTTATTTGGTTTACCGTATAATTTTTTGGGGCGAGTGACCAAGTTTCAACCTCTCGGATGGATTGTGACATCAGGCGAACAACAAAACTTTCAGGATAAGCCTTAAGGTATCTTTCGAACTGATTTTTAGCTTGTGCAGACTTTCCGTTTCGAATAAGCATTTGCCCATAATTCACAAAACCCACATCGGACAAACCAGATAAAGCGTCCGTACGCTCATAATTGAGTTCAGCTTCCTTGTATTTACCCTGATAACGATAGGCATTTCCGAGCATCTCGAAAGACTTAGTGTCTTCCTTTGATCGCTTAAGGTATCGCTCATAAATCTTTGCAGCCTCAGCGTACCTGCCTTGCTCCATTAATTTATCTGCACGGTCTTGCGCCAAAGATTCTGCAGAGAGAAATACTATCTGCAAAAGGATTAAGGTGGTTAGGAATATGTAGTATCGATAATTCTGCAATGCTAAAAATATCGGGGTGATACGGTGGACGATCTACTTATTCCGAAGTCGTAACCAAAGAACAACTCGTGGCTAGTGCCTTGTTGTTGAAGTTTCAAACTATTCAATGGGTAATCAAAAGAGTATCCAACTCTGATTTTACGATTAAAAATGTATTCGAAAATGAGAACAGCCCCATAGTCTGTTCGCGCAGTCAGGCCAAGCCAAAGCTTTTGATCTATCAAAACGGAAAAGTTTGCATCCAGCATGCCTCTATACAATCCCGCTTGTTTGTACATGACGCTTGGTTTTAAAGTAATCTTTTGGTTGAGTACGAATGCGCGGCCAGCAGTGGCCGAGAAATGGCGAAACTGATTGTAAACAGCAGGGTCACCGCCATTGATACCGGACCCGACATTGGTGTCTAGAATACTTATGGTAGGAGAGGTGAGGTGCGCCAGTTCCATTCCGAAATACATCTTGTTATTATTCCAATATGCTCCAAAATCTACATCAGGGCTCCAAGCGTTGCGCACTCCATAGGTGGGAACAATGTCACCTTGGTCTTTGTAGTCAATTCTATCCCAATGAAAAACGTGGTAATACACACCAGCTCCGAGTCCTAGCGACATCTTGCCTCTAAACATTGGGAATCGATAGGCATAATCTACTTCTGCGTTTATTGTATTTCTCGGCCCGATAATGTCGTTAGTGATTTGAAAACCAAGTCCCATCTTTCGCCTCATAAGCGGGCCATGAATGGCGGCCGTTTGAGTCATAGGCGCTCCGTCAAATCCCACCCACTGATTGCGGACCAATAGAACAGTACTCAAGACCTCACGGCTGCCAGCGTAAGCTGGATTAATGCCCAAGGGGTTGAACATGTATTGATTAAATTTCGGATCTTGTTGTCCTTGAGACTCCTGGTAGATGCAGGACAACAGTGTGATGAACAGGGCGATATGTAGGTTAATCCATTTCATTACCTCGATATTTCAATCCATCCTTTATAGTTGCTATCGTCAAACTTGGCGATAAAGTAATAGGTTCCCACCGGAAGTGGTTGTCCATTTCGGTGCAATCCAGTAAAAGAATTGTTTGTGTTGTTATAATCATCGGTTTCCCAGACCAATGCGCCATATCTATTGAATATGGAAACTTCTTTGGTGGAGAATGCAAAGGCATTGTCCACATGCCAATAGTCGTTGTCGCCATCATTGTTGGGAGTAATACCCGTATAAAACCCTGGTGTACAATCGATAGAGTCGATAGGGGAGACACGCGCAGAGTTAGTCACACTCAAACCATTAGCACCAGTGATGGTGACGCTATATGTTCCGACTACTAATCCTGTTGCGCTTTCGGTAGTGGCTCCATTGCTCCATTGATAAACGAGTGGTTCGGTTAATTTATCGCTTACAAAAGACACTGTGATGGCACCATCATTGGCACCAATACATGCCGCACTGTTCACGGATAACTGGGCGATAAGCGGATCGCTCAATACATAATTCGATTGTTGGAAACCCTCCGATAGAATCAAATTGGTGTTGACCCGAGTGATGGTCAATGGCTCACCAAGTGATGCGGAAAACGTAAAATCAGACCCGTTATCATATTCTGTATAGCCACTGCCAATGAGTTGACGATCAAGCTCAATTTGTTGGGCATAGGATGTGCCAATCATCATAAGCACCGAAAAGAGTAAAAATGATATGTGCGTTCTATAACTCATTTAAAAATCTAATTCGCTGTAAATGCGAATGCTGCCATCGTTTGTAATAATTTTTGTGGCACCGCCTTGTTTGATATCACCTTGTATTTCAACATAGCTGCTTGTATTGGTTATGTTGAGTGTGCCATCGTAGTCCAGATTTCCTTTAACCGTAGCTATGCCGCCCGAGATATTAAAATCTCCTGAGGTGTTTAAATCTAAGGTGCTATTCGTAGTGAAGGTTCCACCGGACATATTTAGTGTTCCGTTTAGGTTTAATCCATTACAAGCTGCGGTTCCAGACGTAATTGAAACGGTATAAATAGATCCTATAACTGCACTATCGCTTCCGTCAGGATCAGAAAGTACGGGCGTCCAAGTGGTTATACCCGTCCAGTTTCCAGACAACAAAGTGGTATGCGTTTGTGCCTTGACCGAGGTCATGCAAACGATGAATAATATGGACATCAAATGTTTTATCACGGTACCATGGAAGTTTTAGTGACCCAAGAACCAGATTCCCTGCGTTCGAAGACTAGATTGTTGCCTGATCGTTTTATTCTCCACGTGCCATCTGTTGAAGGATCACCGAAATAGAAGGCATCACTTGAGCCGGTTTCGATGTCACCCGCCACATCAAGCGTTGAGGTGGCTGTTGTATGATTGTTTCCAATGGCAACCGAAGTTGTGGATGTTAGTGTTAGCAATGGATTTCCATCATTCATGTAGAGATAAAATGGATGATTCGTTGTTGTTCCGATAGCCCCATATGTGGCATCGATGTATGATTCGATATCGATGGTTCCATTGGTATGCTTAAAGCCATATGCTGTTCCTGAGGTTTGCAATGTCAATTTGTTGCTGGGGTTAGTGGTTCCAATACCTACATTACCACTGAAATAGTTGAAGTCTTCATTAATCGAGTAAACGCCATAATTAGTTCCTACGCCAGTTTCAAAATCAGAGTACAAGCCAAAGGCAATATCTGAAGCGTTGTCATTTCTAATGGTAGATTCAAATGAAATTAATGTGTCATTTCCACTGTTTTTTCCGTCAACATAAGATCTGAACGCTTTTTTGCTTAGATTTCCATTATCATCAAGCCTGCTGTAGACGCCTTCTTTTCTGGTGTTACCATTAACGGAGTTGTCGATGAATAATCCGCCTTGACCGCTGCCGCCCCCATTTGCATAAAGTGTAGCCACATAACCGGCATGGGGTGAATTGGTGCCTACACCAAGTCGTGATCCTGTTGATAGATAAGTATTTGCGCCTGAGTTGGTCCATTTGGATGATCCTGCACCAAGGGATGACCAACCCAAAACACCAGCACCATTAGTTGTGAGCACTTGACCACTGGTGCCATCAGAGGCCGGTAGCCCATAAGCATCCTTAATGATCAAACTATCCATGACTACACCGCCTTTGACCACCAAAACAGTATCGTTTTGTGAAGAGGCCATAGTAAATGTGGAGTCTTCGAGTTTGAGGGTAAGATCAGGGTCATTATCGACTATTGAACCAGCGGTGCCTGAAGGCCATAGAAAAAGACCTGAGAAATCACTATCAAATGCATAGGCACTAGCATAGCCATCCTTAATATGTCTATAATCCGAGCCGTCATAATACATGTTGTTTCCGAAGAAATCGATGGGAGAACTACCGTCTATCACTAAGGTAGAATCTACTTGAAACTGTGCATCAGGATGATCGTTTAAAACGCCCACACTGCCGCCTTCGAAAATGGCAGAATACTCGGATCCGAAGCTGTAGAGACCAATGCTGGATGCTCCGCCTGAGGTCACATTGGCCTTGGAATAAACTCCATAATAGGTGTTGGAACCGCCACCACCGCTGGTTGGTTCGCTGTGAATTCCATAAATAGTTGTTGAGCCATTTCCGCCATCATCAACACTAGATCGGATGCCATAGCGGCTTCCAGAAGATGCTACAGCATCACCATCAGCATGTATTAAGGCACCAGGGGTAGAGGTGCCAATTCCAACGGCTTTAGTTGTGTAAAGCGCAGTGGCAGTAGTATCCCAATCTCCATCATCACCAAATCCAGGTGACTCCCATCGTGCAACGCCATTGTTGTCTGATGTCAAAACCTTACCATTGCCAGCATTTGTTGGAATAATCAAACTATCACCCACATATACCGCACCTGACTCGAAGTAGGCCGCATAGTTTTCCGATGCGTTTTCTGCTCGGGTATAAATACCGTAGTGAATTCCAGATGTGTTTGAAGTGCCAATTGCTCGCCCGAAAACACCGATCACATCTCCTGTTCCTTTACCAATACCATAAACACCTGCATCGCTGGTGGTGTAACTAAGGTTTTCATTCAAGGCACCCTGTACTCCACGGTTATTAGCAGCACCACCGGCCTCACCATACACACCTATGTTTAAAAAGGAAGGGCCATTTAAGGCGGTGCCCCACAGTCCTCTAGCTGTTCCAGCTGTGGATGATCCTGGAGATGTAACAATGGAGCGAATACCAGTATTTGTAATTGCTCCAGAAGCTCTCACTCTCAAGCCCTGGGATTGAGTGCCTGTGCCACCTGTAGTATTCGAGGCCTCTACAAGCATTCCAATAACATCGGTTGTTGCGACATCGGTATTTATATAGGCGCTTGTATCATGTGAGGTGCTTTGTAGGTGTAATAGATATTCAGGAGCAGCAATACCAATACCTACGTTTTTGTTGAGGACATACACGCTGTCATTGTTTTCCGTCCAAACACTGCCTGTAGTGGCAATTTCACTCAATGCAATGGTGTGTACCGTATCTCCATTGTATACAAACATCAATGAATCTCCAACCACACCCGCGAAATTGAAGGTGTCTAGTTCGTTGGTGTTTGACGTATCTGAAAACAACAATGCTAAATCAGCCTGCACGGTATCGCCATCTTCAGATGTGATAACCAAGTTGGTTCCTTGTAAGTCTAAACTTTGCACTGAGTCAGTTGCGATGAGTGAAGCTAGATTAGCCTGTACTGTATCACCGTCTTCTGAAGTAATGACTAAGGTCGTTCCGTTCAGTGCTAAACTTTGCACCGAATCAGTTGCAATGAGTGAAGCTAGATTAGCTTGCACTGTATCTCCGTCTTCTGAAGTAATGACTAAGGTCGTTCCGTTCAGTGCTAAACTTTGCACCGAATCAGTTGTAATGAGTGAAGCTAGATTAGCTTGCACTGTATCTCCGTCTTCTGAAGTAATGACTAAGGTCGTTCCGTTCAGTGCTAAACTTTGCACCGAATCAGTTGCAATGAGTGAACCTAGATTAGCTTGCACTGTATCTCCGTCTTCTGAAGTAATGACTAAGGTCGTTCCGTTCAGTGCTAAACTTTGCACCGAATCAGTTGCAATGAGTGGAGCTAGATTAGTTTGTACGGTATCACCGCCTTCTGAAGTAATGACTAAGGTTGTTCCGTTCAGTGCTAAACTTTGCACCGAATCAGTTGCAATGAGTGAAGCTAGATTAGCCTGCACTGTATCACCGTCTTCTGAAGTGATAACCAAGGTTGTACCGTTGAGTGCTAAACTAGAAACGGAATCGGACGCGGTTGACGCAACCAGTCCTGATAGATCGGCAGTTACCGTATCATTTGTTGCATCAATAAGATGTAAATCTGTTCCAACTAAAACTGCGTTGACCAAAGTGTCCTCAAAGGCGGATCCGCCTCCTAATCCTGAAAGTTCCGCTGAATCAATAAGCTGGCCGCCTTCATAAATTTTTAATAGTGTGCCATCCAGGACCAAGGAGTCAATCTTTTCATTGGTCGCATCGGCATCTGGAAGGACAATATTGTTTCCATCAGAGATGAAAAGGGTGTCATCATTGAGGGATAAGAACTGGATCTCATTGGTTGTGTCATTGTCCAAGCTTGTTCCACCCGAAAGATTAGAGACATCAATGTCAATGACGTTTCCGCCTTGATAGATTCTCAATGTATCTGTACCAACCACCTTACCTGAATCGATGCTGCTTGCTGCCCCCGCCAATCCGCTCATATCGGTGGTGTCATTGCCCTGATTCGTGTATATGATGTAGTTGGTTCCGTTTAATGCAGCGCTGTCTATGACTAAAACATTACCTGCAGACTCTGCATACAATGCAAATGGTACACTGGTTAACTCAGTTGCATTGCCCATAACAACCCCGTCCACTTCCACTTGCAGATATAATCCGCCACCTGCCCAATCGACAGCGGAAAAATCGTCAACGGTAGTTCCTCTTCCTATTTGGATAGTGAATAAACCAAACCGATTGGTAGTGACTCCTGGCCAAGATTCGGTGTAAACCGGAACAAAGACGATTGAGTCAATAATCGTGATGGTTATATCCAACGATTGATTGGCTAATGGAGCACCCGAAGTATCGCGCGCGACTGCCTGATAATTGATTGTGTTTGGAGCTTGTGCACTGACATTCTCAGGAAATGAGAAGACTGCTAACGTGAATAGGCCTAGGGCAAGGCCAGCTTTTCTAAGTAAAGTCATAGACTGCAATTGTTGTATTGAGCTGAACACAACACATTGATAATAAACTAGAAACCTCAGTGGTACTGCGCAATTAATGCGTAATCCTCAAA
>Ga0181607_10005719_pt1 | contig 10491 bp, 11 predicted proteins | sample 041ome_9_FD_132420 | JGI IMG/M metagenome (GOLD analysis project Ga0181607, IMG submission 132420) | Coastal salt marsh microbial communities from the Groves Creek Marsh, Skidaway Island, Georgia - 041413US metaG (megahit assembly) | ecosystem: Environmental > Aquatic > Marine > Intertidal zone...
CCCAATTTAATTTTAATTATCAATATCTAAGACCCCAATTATATTCAGAATATGATGTAATGGATCAAGATGCTATTATTGCTTCTGCACTTGATATTATTGCTGATGAATCTTCACTTAAAAATGATATGGGTGAAGTATTATCTATTAGATCAGCAAATGAGGATATTCAAAAAATATTATATAACTTATTTTATGATGTATTAAACATTGAATTTAATTTATGGTCTTGGACTAGACAAATGTGTAAATACGGTGATTTCTTTTTAAAATTAGAAATTGCTGAAAAATTTGGTGTTTATAATGTTATTCCTTATACTGCTTATCATATAAGTAGAGAAGAAGGATTTAATCCTGATAACCCTGCAGATGTAAGATTTAAATTCTCTCCTGATGGTGTTGTAAATAATAATACAGGAATGTATAATGTTCCTGGTCAGCCAAATAACCAAGGCACACCAGGTATATATTTTGACAATTATGAAATGGCTCATTTTAGATTAATTGCTGATGTTAATTATCTTCCTTATGGCCGTTCATATATTGAACCCGCTAGAAAATTATTTAAACAATATACGTTAATGGAAGATGCAATGTTAATTCATAGAATTGCTCGTGCTCCTGAAAAACGTATTTTTTATATGAATGTTGGGTCTATTCCTCCAAATGAAATAGATGCATTTATGCAAAAAACTATTTCAAATATGAAACGTACTCCTTATGTAGATAAAAACACAGGTGAGTATAATTTGAAATATAATATGCAAAATATGATGGAGGATTTTTATATCCCTATCCGTGGAAATGACACAACAACTAAAATTGAAACTACAAAAGGATTAGATTATGATGGAATCCAAGATGTAGAATATTTGAGAGAAAAGTTATTTGCCGCTCTTAAAATTCCAAAGGCATTCTTAGGATATGAAGAAGACATTGAAGGTAAAGCAACATTAGCTGCTGAAGATATTAGATTTGCTCGTACAATCGAAAGATTATAAAGAATAATGGTATCAGAGTTAAATAAAATCGCTTTAGTACATTTATACACCCAGGGTTATACTGATGAATCTTTAACTAATTTTGAAATTTCATTAAATTCTCCTTCAATTATATTTGAACAAGAAAGAATTGAGTTAATGAAATCAAAAGCTGAATTAGCTCAAACTTTACAAGATCAAAAATTAATTCCTACAGATTGGATATACGATAATATCTTTAACTTTAGTGAAGACCAATATGATGAATATAGAGATTTACTTAGAGAAGATGCTAAACGTGCTTTTAGACTAGCCCAAATTGAAGCTGAAGGGAATGACCCAGTTGAAACAGGTAAATCATATGGTACACCTCACGATTTAGCCTCATTATATGGCAAAGGAAGAATGTATTCTGACCCAGGAAATGTACCTGATGGATATGATGAAGATCAAGATTTAGGAAGACCTAAAGATTCAATTTCTAAAATTGGTACCCAAGATTCTAATTTTGGAAAAGATCGCTTAGGTGTTAAGAGAATGAAAGATACTGATAAAAATGATTCTTCAGATAGTAGAACTGATACTAATAAAAGTGGTATGGCTCTAGAATCTGCTAAATCCACTTATATGAAGAATAAAGATATGTTTAAGAAAATTAATAAAAAACAGTTAGTATTTGAAAACGATAAAGACAATACTAAACTTTTAGATGAATCCCAGTTAAAGGAGTAATATCTTTTACATATTTATAAATAAATATATTTTTGATGAAAATAAAACACTCCAAGTACAAAAACACAGGAATCCTTTTTGAACTATTGGTGCGTCAAATCACTGCGGATACCTTAAAGGGGGGAGACTCTCCAGCAATCGGTATATTAAAAGAATATTTCGTAAAAACTTCTTTAGGTCGCGAGTATAAGTTGTATGAATCAATTTTAAAATCTAAAGTTTTAAATGAAGGAAGAGCTAATATGGTAGTTTCTACTATTTTAGAATCTTCTCAAAAATTTAATCGTTCTACTTTAAGAAAATTAAAGTATAATTTAATTAATGAAATTAAAAAACATTACGACTTAGATATTTTCTTTGGTTCAAAAATTAAAAATTATAAAGAATTAGCTGCTTTATATACCTTAATTGAAGGGTATAATGTAACAGAAGATGTTGATACTGAACAATTAATTAGTAGTAAAGTTACTTTATTAGAACATCTAACTAAACAAGAAGTAGAAGCTAAAAATGTTAAAGAAGATGTTTTAAAAGAATTTTCTACATATGATAAAGATGTAAGAATTCTTACTTATAAAGTAATTTTAGAAAAATTTAATAATAAATATCAAGATTTATCTACTGAACAAAAACAAGTTCTTAAAGAATTTATAAACTCAGTAGATTCTACCCCAGGATTAAGAGATTTTTATAACACAAAAATCCAAGAATTAAAAGCTACTTTAAACGAAGAAGCTAAAAATATTAAAGATAAAGCGACCCAAATTAAAATTCAAGAAGTAACTAAATATTTAGTTGAATTAGATAAAACAGCTAAAGTTAATAATGATAATTTAGTTGATTTGTTACAATATTATGAACTTATAAAGGAGATTAAAGTAGCAAATGTCGTACAATTATAAACTTAAAGAAATTAAAGTTGGGGATACTAAAGTACAAGGCGGTGTTAAATACACTGTTAATGATGTAGACCCTGAAACTGGTGCTATTTCTTGGAAAGTTGATTATGTCCCTGCCTTTGATTCTACTTTTAAAGAATTTCAAGAATTAAGACAATTTATGACCAAATTATCTCGTGATACTCAAGACGAGACAATTGATTCTATTGCTAAACAAGTTCGTGAATTATTTAATGAATATAGAACCCACCTTAGAAAAAACTATTCAGAAGAATATAAAAAAATGTCTATGAATGAAGAAGAAATAGATGAGATGTCTACTTCAGCAGGTGCAGGTGCTTATTTAACTAAATATGCTTTTAAAAAGCCTAAAAAACAAAAAGAAATAGAAGAAAATATTGGTGCTACTTTAGGACCTGGTCCAAAGGCATCTGAAGAAGGAGTTAAAGATAATTACTATGTTAAGAAATTTAAATACAAACTAGTTCCTAAAGATAAGAACGGAAATTATGTTCAAAAAGGAAGTGGTTTGGAAGTAAAAAATCTTTAATATGTATAAGTATAAGATAAAGGAAAATAAAGCAAAAAAATTCCATGATGAAAGAATTATGGTTTTTGATGATTTAGAATCCCGATTAGACAACATAAAAAAATTAATACGCCAATCAAAAATTGAAACTATAAAGTACTATAGAGAAAACCCTGAAAGTTTTGCTGTAGTTAAACCAACAGATTTAATTGGAGATTATATAAAAGACATTGAAACATTACTAAACCCAGAAGAATGAAAAATTCAGAAAAAATATTCGAATCAGTAAAAAAAGAATTAATTAACGAAAATTTAGGATATGTAGACCTTCCTGCTATTGGCAACTTAGACTCTACACCTAAAACTGATTTTGAAAATAAATTTGCTCAATACCTAGCTGAAGAGGCAAAAGTAGAAGAGAAAAAAGTAACTAAAGAAGTTGAAGAAATTCAAGACCATAATTTTGATTATGCTGATAAAAAGAATTTAGACAACCAAATTGGGCAAGAAGTAATTAATGGTGTATACTTTGAATCAAAACAAAACCCAGATAAATCAATCGAAGAAATTAAAGAAATTGTATCCAAAAATTTAGCTAAAGATGGACAGTATTATATAAAAAATGCTGCATTTGGAGTTGAAGGGTTAGGATATGAAGAAATGAAAAATGAAGAGGTTTCTGGTGCTCATGCTTCTAGTGGATATTCTGATAAACTTAAAGAGGTAGTTAAAGAATCTTTAATGGGAGGAATGACTGAAGGATATGGAGCTGAAGAATATGAGGAAGGAAAAATGGCTGGTGAAAAAGAAGAAAAGAAAAAACTATCTAAAAAAGTTAAAAAAGAATCAATTGATACTGATTTAGCTGAAATTGATAAACAAGCCGAGATTGTAGCTATGGAAGCTAAGTTGGCTAAATTAGATGAGGTAATTGAAGGAAAATTAACTCGTATTAATATGGTTTCTGAAGATGAAAATTTATCTGAATTAGTAGATAAATCAAAAATGAAAGCCATGCAAAAAGAAGTTAAAATCTTAGAAAAAAGAAAAGCTAAGATGGAGAAAATGTATGAGAAAATGGCTGGTAAAAAATACCAAAAAGAAGAAATAGTTGGTGAAGTAGAGATTGAAGAAACTAATCTAGAAAATGAGTAAGAAACTCCTAATAGAAGTAAATACTTTACAAGTAAATCCTATTCGTTTAACTGAGAATGTTAATGAAAAAAATGGAAATTTGCTTGTAGAAGGTATTTTAGCCACTGCCGAAGTTAAAAATGGTAACGGTAGATATTATGCTAAAGATTTATGGGAACGCGAAATGAATAAGTACTCTGAACTTATCAAACAAAGACGTTCTATGGGTGAATTAGACCACCCAGAATCATCAGTTATAAATTTACAAAATGTATCTCACCTTATCTCAGACTATTGGTGGGATGGAGATAATGTAATAGGTAAAATAGAAATTTTACCAACCCCATCAGGGAATATTCTTAAAGAACTTATTAAAGCAGGAGTAACCGTAGGTGTTTCATCTCGTGGTATGGGTTCATTAGAACAAAATGGTAATGTAATGGAAGTTCAAGATGATTTTGAATTATTATGTTGGGATTTTGTTTCAACCCCTTCTAACCCTGGTTCATTTATGCACGTTATCAAAGAAGGCAAGCAAATGATGCAATATAATTACACAAAAGTAAATAATATTGTGAGAGAAATACTTTGTTCTAAAGGTTCTTGCCCTCTTTCGTAAACTTTACAAAATATCCATATACGTATTACTGACAATATGCCATCTCTATATGGCATTTATTATAGTATAACTTACCCTATTACGTTTTTAATAAACGTATTTCACAAATTTAAATTTTGCGATTATGTCAAACAACAGAGACTTGCTTAAAGAAGCAATTGCTGATGCTAAAGCTGTTAAAGAAACTGCTATAGCAAATGCTAAAGCTGCTTTAGAAGAAGCATTTACTCCTCATTTGAAATCTATGTTAGCCGCTAAATTAGAAGAAATGGATAAAGAAGACGTTGACGAAGTTGAAAACGTTGAAGAACTTGAAATTTCTGAAGAAGTAGAAGCAGTAGAAGAAAATGAAGAAGTAACTGAATCTGAAGGAGTAGAAGAAGCAGAAAAAGTTGACGAAGAAGTTAACTTAGACGAATTACTTGCAGAACTTAATGAAGAGGAAGAGGTAACTGAATCTGAAGAAATCGAAGAAGCTAAGGAAGAAATTGACGAAGCTAAAAAAGATGACGATAAAGAAGAAGTTAAAGAATCTGAAGAAATTGAAGAATCTGAAGAAGTAACTGAAGAAGAAGAAGTTGAAGACGAAATTGAAGTCGAAGACGAAGAATCTGAAGGTGAAATGGAGGATGAAGAAATTGATTTAGAGGATATGTCTGAAGACGACCTTAAATCTTTCATTGAGGATGTAATTAAAGACATGGTAGAAGCTGGAGAATTAGAAGCCGGAGAAGAAATGGATATGGATGATGAAGAATCAGAAATGGATATGGATATCGAGGTGGAAGATGAAATGGAAGATACCATGATGGAAGAAAAAGAAGAGTTAGAAGAAATGGACGAAGTAAGCTGGAACGAGAAAAACAACCCTACAAGAGGAGCTAGTAAAAAAGAACTAGATCCTAAAAAGGTTGGAAAATCAACTTCTGCTTATGCTGTTAATTTAGAAGAAGTATTAGCTGAAGTAGAAGACCTTAAGAAAGAACTTCAAGAGGTTAATTTACTAAATGCTAAACTACTTTACACTAACAAAATCTTCAAAGCTAAAAATTTATCTGAAGATAAAAAATTAAAAGTGTTAAAAGCTTTTGATAATGCATCTACAGTTAAAGAGGCAAAAGTTGTCTTTGAAACATTAAATGAAGGAATAGCTGATTCAGCTAAAAAATCAATTAATGAAATTAAAGGTAGCGCATCTAAAGCAACAGGTACAGCTCCTGCTGCTAAACAACCAATCGTTGAAAGCGATGTAATGGTTGAAAGATTTAAGAAATTAGCTGGAATTATTTAATTTTAAAAACTTAAAAAAACTAATAACCATGAGTTTACAAACTTTATTAGAAAGTGCAAACCCATATCACTCAGTACAAGGCGATGCTGCTAGATTAGCTGAAAAGTGGGAAAAAACAGGTTTATTAGAAGGGTTAAAAGGATCTCAGAAAAACAACATGGGAATCATCCTTGAAAACCAAGCTAAACAACTTGTAGTTGAAAGCTCTCAAACAGGTGGTGGTACTTCTTCACAAGGTACTTTTACTGCTGGTGTTGGTGAGCAATGGGCTGGTGTAGCTCTTCCATTAGTACGTAAAGTATTTGGACAGATTGCCGCTCAAGAATTTGTATCAGTTCAGCCAATGAACTTACCTTCAGGTCTAGTATTTTTCCTAGATTTCCAATATGGTACTACTAAGTCACCATTCACTTCAGGTGATTCAGTATATGGTGATGCTGGTGCTAACCCATTTGGTAATGAAAATACAGGTGGTGTATATGGTGCTGGTAGATTTGGATATTCTATCAACAACACATCATCAGTAGTTACTCCATCTGCTTCAGGATCTGCTAACTGGGCAGACTTTAACTATGATTCAGATTACTCTGCTTCAATCGGTGATTATACTAAATTATCAGTTGATACTTCTTCTTTATCTAACCCAGATCTAGAAGGAATTAGAGGATTCCAACTTGAATCAGGTTCAGGTGCTGTTCAAGTATCTGCATTCACTAAATTAAATGGTGGAGCTATTGAGTTCTTCTGTTTATCTGCTGATGTAGATCCAGCTGGTGATGTAACAGTTGTTTACCAACAACAACCAACTGATCAATACAGAGGTGATTTCGAAGATGGAAACGCAGGCTTAAACGCTAGCAACTCTCCTTCAATTTCAATCCCTGAAATTAACGTACAGATGAAATCATCTGCAATCGTTGCTAAAACTAGAAAACTAAAAGCTGTATGGACTCCTGAGTTTGCTCAAGATCTTAACGCTTACCACGCTCTAGATGCTGAAGCTGAATTAACTTCAATCTTAAGTGAGTACATTTCATTAGAAATTGACTTAGAAATCTTAGATATGTTAATTGATTCTGCTGCTGCTGGAACAGAAGTATGGTCAGCTGTTAACAACAGATCTATTGCTCAAGACGCTAACGGTACAGTAACTGATTTAGGATTCTACAATAGCCAAGGACAGTGGTTCCAAACTTTAGGAACTAAAATCCAAAAACTATCTAACATCATCCACCAGAAAACTCTTAGAGGTGGTGCTAACTTCCTAGTATGTTCTCCAACTGTAGGTACTATCCTAGAATCTATTCCAGGATTTGCTGCTGATTCAGATGGTGATGCTGCTAAAATGAACTATGCATTCGGTGTTCAGAAAGTAGGTAGCTTAAATAGCCGTCAGAAAGTTTATAAGAACCCATATATGACTGAAAACAAAATCTTATTAGGATTTAGAGGAGGTCAGTTCTTAGAAGCTGGTGCTGTATTTGCTCCATACATTCCATTAATCATGACTCCACTAGTATACGATCCAGATACTTTCACTCCAAGAAAAGGATTGTTAACTAGATATGCTAAGAAGATGGTAAGACCAGAATTCTATGGTATCATAGAAGTAAATGGTTTAAACTCTCTATAATTAGTAGTTTAGATTAATTCTATAAACTAACCCGGCTTTTAGCCGGGTTTTTTTATCTTAAAATATGTATAACTAACAACGTTTTATGGGTATATTACTACTTATTTCATTATATCATTATATCGAAATTTACCTGTCTTTTAACGTACTTTTACTGTTTGCTTTAATCATTTGTCTAACCTATAATTTAAAAAGTCTATGGCGTCAAAACCGCATACGGACGAAGTCTATCGTCCTAAAAGGATACCAAAAAATCCAATTAAGTTTAAATTACAACTTAATGAAGAACAAAAACAAGCAAAACAGGTTATACTTGATAACACAATCACCTTATTAGCTGGTGGTGCTGGAAGTGGAAAAACACTTTTAGCTTGTAATGTCGCACTTGATGGTTTATTAAGAAGAATGTATGACAAAATTATTATTACACGTCCTACAGTTTCAAAAGAAGAAATAGGTTTTTTACCTGGAGATTTAAGAGAAAAAATGGATCCTTGGGTACAACCAATTTACCAAAATTTTTATTCATTGTATGATAAAATAAAAGTAGAACAACTAATCTCAGATGATAAAATAGAAATTGTTCCCGTATCTTTTATGAGAGGTAGAACATTTTTAAATTCACTTATAATTGTAGATGAGGCACAAAATGTCACCCACGAACAAATGGAAATGATTACTTCTCGTATTGGTTTAAGAAGTAAAATGATTATATGTGGAGATGACCATCAAATTGATTTAAAAAAACGTAATGAATCTGGATTTAAATTTTTATATAAAGCTGGAAGAAGAATTAAAAATTTAGCTGCTATTACACTTCAAACTAATCATAGAGACCCTATAGTTGAAGATTTATTAGAATATTATCAAGAAGCAGTAGAAAAAGGTATCTCAATAATTACATCAGGCTCTTATATTTATAATAATAAAACCTAATCTAATATTTATAAATAAAATATAAATTATGGCAAACATTCCTATTTGGCCGGGCTCTTCATCATTCTCCCCAGGTGAAACTCCTTTTGGGTTTTATGATAATGATCAAGAATTTCAAGCCGATGCTGATAAAGTAGCAAATTTTTGTGCTAGAAGATTAGGATATCCTTTAGTAGATGTAGAATTACAAGACATAAGCTTTTATGCTGCTTTTGAGGAAGCAATTACAATTTATGGTAATGAATTATATGCTTATAAAATTAGAGATAATCAATTATCCTTAGAAGGGTTACCCACTAGTAGTAATATAAACAATGCAATTATAACACCTAGTTTTGAACCTATTGTTAGATTATCAGAACAATATGGGGCAGAAGCAGGTACTGGGGGAAATATAAATTGGTATTCTGGTTCAATTCCTATTACAGGGAGTGTTCAAGATTATGATTTAGAACAATGGGCAACAGACCAAGGAATCACAGGTAGTATAGAAATTAAAAAAGTATTCTATGAAGAATCTCCTGCAATTGTAAGATATTATGATCCATATGCTGGAACAGGATTTGGATACCAATCACTATTTGATAGTTTTGGGTTTGGCTCATACTCTCCTGCTATCAATTTCTTAATGATGCCTTTAAACTATGATTTACAAACAATACAAGCAATTGAATTAAATGATCAAATTAGAAGATCAAATTATAGCTTTGAAATTCATAATAATAAACTAAGAATATTCCCCATTCCAATTTCAGGAAGTTCTAATATATGGTTTCAATATATTAAAAGAGATGAAAGAATTGCTGGAAGTATAAATAACCAACCAGGAAAAGTATCTAATGTATCTGATGTACCTTACCAAAACCCAACTTATGGAAGTATAAATTCTGTAGGGCGTCAGTGGATTTTTGAATATACTCTAGCTATATCAAAAGAAATGTTAGGGTATGTAAGAGGAAAATACAGTAGTATCCCTATTCCTAATTCAGAGGTATCATTAAACCAAGGAGATTTAATAACAGCGGCTACAGCTGAAAAAACATCTTTAATAGAAAGACTAAGAAGTTATTTTGATGAAACTTCTCGTAAAGCATTATTAGAAAGAAGATCACAAGAAGCCGAATTTAAACAAACAGAACTTAAACAAGTTCCTTATACAATTTATATAGGCTAATATGGCAATGTTCGGTGGACATAGAGACATCAGTTTAATCAGGGGATTAAACCGTGAATTAATGGGTGATATTATTACTCAACAAGCTGCTATTTACAAATATAAATTAGAAGAAACAAAAGTAAATTTATATGGTGAGGCAGCTGGAGAAAAGTATTATGATGGTCCCTTTTTATTTGATTGTCTAATAGATAGAGAAGACCAACAGTATCCTGAATCAAGTGAAGGTGTTAATTTTGCACAAGGTATATCATTTGCATTTTTAAGACAAGATTTAGTAGATGCAGATGTAGTTCCTGAAGTAGGAGATATAATTTTATATCAAAATGGTTATTATGGGGTACAAAGTACAGTATCTAACCAGTATTTTGTAGGTAAAAATCCTGATTATCCTAATAATGGGTCAGATGGTAGCCCAAACCCATTGAATCCAGGTTTAGAAAATTTTGGAGCTAATTTATCTATAATTTGTAGTACTTACTATATACCAAGAGATAAAGTTAATATTTCACCTTATAAAGAAAGATTTTAATGTCAACTAAGTATAGAAAACCCATACCAAAA
>Ga0181607_10005723_pt1 | contig 10488 bp, 11 predicted proteins | sample 041ome_9_FD_132420 | JGI IMG/M metagenome (GOLD analysis project Ga0181607, IMG submission 132420) | Coastal salt marsh microbial communities from the Groves Creek Marsh, Skidaway Island, Georgia - 041413US metaG (megahit assembly) | ecosystem: Environmental > Aquatic > Marine > Intertidal zone...
CCGGCCGAAGTCGGTGCGGGCGAGACAATGATGAACGCAGCGCTCGCCTGGATCTTTGAGTTGCAGGGTGATCTGTAAAGGGGATTGGGGCGGAGGACCGCCCATGGCCTACCGTTGGGGCCGGCCGTTGGGCCAGTGGACCTTCATCAGCGCCGTATGTTCGTCATCGGTCAGCCGCCCAGGCTGACGACTGCCGGCCCCCTGTCGATCGGTGAGTTTGTCACCGAGTTCTGCCCGGGCCGCTTCGGCATGCTCAAGCAGTTCGGCCACCTTCTCCGGCATGTCCGCTGCCAGGTCGCGGGTTTCCCCGGGATCGGCGACGAGGTTGTAGAGCTCCGTGCCGGTGGTCTTCTGCTGATACGCAACAGGCAGCCCTCCGCGGCCACCTTCGCGGCCGTCAAGGGTGCGGTAGCGGTGTGGCAGAATCAGCTTGTAGTCACCGGCAATCACCGCCTGCAGTTCGTTCTGTTGGTAGTAGATCCAGAAAGCTTCGTGCGGGCAGTCGGCCGTGCCATCACCGGTAAGCAACGGCTCCACACTCACGCCGTCAATCGGCTGCTCCGGGAGTGGAGCACCGATCAGTTCGGCGATCGTCGGCAAGAGATCGATGTTCATCGCTGGCGTGTCACAGACGGTGCCACTGGGAATCTGGCCCGGCCACCGCATCACGCACGGCTCTCGATAGCCGCCTTCCCAGGTAGTCCCTTTGCCTTCTCGCAGTGGACCAGCCGACCCAGCATGCTCGCCATAGGAGAGCCAGGGCCCGTTGTCGCTGGTGTAGATCACCAGGGTCTGCTCATCGAGCCCGTTGGTGGAGATGGCGTTGAGGATTTCACCGACCGACCAGTCGATTTCGGCAATCACATCGCCATAGAGTCCGCGCTCGGTGCTTCCGGCAAACCGATCGCTCACCGCCAAAGGCACATGTGGCTGCGGATGGGGCACGTAGAGAAAGAAAGGCTCGTCTCGGTGGCGGTTGATGAAGTCGACGGCGCGTGCGGTCAGCCAGCTGGTCATCATCCTCTGATCGCGTTCGTCAACGATCCGTAGTCGCTCGGTGCCAGCAAACAGAGGCAGCGGTGGAAATGCCTTGGTCTGCGGATGCTGCGGCCACATGTCGTTCGAGTAGGGGATCCCGAAAAACTCATCGAAGCCGTGGCTGGTCGGCAGGAACTTCTCATGGTCGCCGAGGTGCCACTTTCCAAAGATGCCCGTTGCGTAGCCCTGTCCGCGGCAGACTTCAGCAAGGGTGGTTTCGCTGGCGTTGATGCCATGTCGGCTGCCCGGGCCGAGAGCGCCATGGATGCCGAGGCGGTTGGGATAGCAGCCGGTTAAGAGGGCCGTCCGCGAGGCGCTGCAGACCGGCTGGGCCGCATACCAGCGGCGGAAGATGCGTCCCTCCGCTGCCATCCGGTCAATGTTTGGCGTCTCAAAGCCTTCAGCGCCAAACACGCCCACGTCGCCGTAGCCCTGATCGTCCGTAAAGATGATCACGACGTTGGGCGGACGCGCCGGCAGTTCAGCATGCACCTGCCGTCCGAGCGACACCAACGTCAGAGTCCACCCCATCAGGCACCACCACCGACCCGCCAAGCCGCCCACCTCACCAACACACCATCGCATACAGGTTGCCCCCCAAGATTGAAAACGTGTCTTCAGCAGTCTCCCCCAGGGAGCAGCCAAAGAACAGGGGACGGAAAGCCGTGAAACTTGGCAGCCGTCAGGCTCCCGCACTGGTCGTAAAGATTGACTCGGCTGGATCGCCCCACTATTTTGACCAATGACTAGTCAAACTTCACAGTCATGGGAGCCGCGAAATGGCGAGCATCTCGGCGTTTGATGCGAAGACCCGCTTCGGCGAACTGCTCAAAAGGGTCGCACAAGGCGAAGAGATCGTGATCACCCGGCACGACAAACCCGTGGCCCGGATCGTGCCAGAGGGAGCGTTTCGGGCCGATCAGGGCCGCCGCACCGCAGCCGCCCTCCTCGACCTGCAACAGTCGATTGCGCGACGCACGAAGAACGCGCCCCTCACCGACGCCGATGTACGGTCAGCCATCGAGGAAGGCCGCCGCTGACCCATGAAGCCAACACGCTTCGTCGCTGATGCCTCGGTTGCGATCGCCTGGGTTCATCCCGGGCAGGCAACTGCCTCGACCCAGGCCATGCTGGAAGCGATCGCCGAGGGTGCTGTCTTCGAGGTGCCGTCGTTGTGGCTTCTGGAGGTGGCCAACGTCCTGCTGGTGCTCAGGCGGCGCGGGCGGATCACCGAACGCGAAAGACGGCTTGCAGCGGAGCATGTACTCATGTTGCCGCATGTGGTTGACGGCGACGGCACCAGTCTGGCATTCACGCGACTGTCGGAACTTGCTGCAAAGTATCGTCTCTCGATCTACGACGCTGTCTACCTCGAACTGGCCATGCGGCGAAACCTGCCTTTGGCAACGAAGGATGGCCCGCTGAGCAACGCCGCCCGCAAGGCTCGCGTGGCCACATGGCCCGTTGCCTGAGTACTCAGTCGCCCGAGGATGCTTCGGCCCCTTATACGGGCACGTTCTTCAGTCCAGGCTCTCTGCGATCCCACAGTGTCGCCACCCTCGACGAAACGGCTCAGCCCACGAAGAGAAGAGCGGCGGAGAAAACCAACCGACGACGATCATCCGCTCAAGCCGTCCAACACGTGCCGTTCACTCATTGCTGATGACCGTGGGAGCATTTTCTGGTGACGCGTCACTGCTCTCTTGATTGAGCAGGATGATCTCGGAGTCGCGGGAGGTACGCGAGCTGGGCGGGGGCTGCGGTTCAAACGTCGGGAGCGCGACCCGCATCTCCTCGATCACGGGTGGCTGCGATCGTCTGACGTCGACCTCGACAGGTATGAAGGTAAACACGCCAACGCCAGCGACGAGCAGCGAGACCAGAATGGCAACCACCGCAGCGATGAGAATCACCACAACCCGTCCGCGGCCGTCGCGAGGCCCCGCCCCCCGCTGCCGACCGCGTTGCTCGGGAGCAACCTGCTGATAGGCATCGAGGGTCTTCCGCACAAACGCCTCGTCAACATCGAGTTCACGAGCGATCTCCAGCACCGACCGCTCACCCACCAGGCTCTCACCCTCAGCATCCATCCGCATCGCCGTGCGAAGGATCGAGTCGACGTCGGCTCGTGGAATCCAGCGATCGGCTTCACGGAGAGGCATCACAGGAGAAGCGACCGGCACATCTCCCACAAAAGCATCGCGTCCCGATGGCCCGAGACCAATCGACTCAAGAGCCGCCAGCGCCGCGGTCGCCGACGCAAACCGGTCGGCCGGATCGCGGGCGAGCAGCCTCATCAGCCAGGCCTCGAAGGCTGGCGGAACATCGTCACGAAACCGCACAAGCGACGGCGGGTCTTCCACCGCGATCTGCCGTAGCAGCTTCAGGGGGCTGGCCTCGCCAAAGGGCGTGCGGCCAGCCAGTGCCTGATAGAGCGTGACGCCGAGGCTGTAGAGATCGCTCGTGGCCGTCGCCTCATCGCCCGCTGCCACTTCGGGCGCGAGATACGACACCGTCCCCAGCAGTGTGCCGGTCATCGTCAGGCTCTCAGCACGCTCCAGGCTTCGGGCCAGGCCAAAGTCGGTCAGTTTGTACGTGCCATCGGCGGCTCTGAGGATGTTGGCAGGCTTCACATCGCGATGCACGATGCCCGCCGCATGGGCCGAAGCCAGCCCAGCAAGCACCTGTCGGCCACAGTCAGCGGCCGCTTCCGGCGAAAACCGCGGCCGCTCTTTGAGCACCTGCTGCAGGCTCGGCCCGTTGACGTATTCCATCGCCAGAAAGGGCGGCGCGGCCTTTGGCTCAAACTCATAGATCTGCACGACATGCGGCGAGGTCAGCCGAGCAATACTCCGCGCTTCCTCGGCAAACCGCTCGACCACGTTCGCTGAGCGACCATCACCTGCGGCAAACCGCGAATGAAGCACCTTCACGGCTGCCTGCCGTTGCAACGCATCGTCGCGGCCCAGGTAGACCGTGCCCATGCCACCTCGGCCAAGCACGCCCGTAATGCGGTAGCGGCCGATGCGGTCGAGTGATGCAGCCTCACGAGAGCGGCTCGCGACTGGTGCCTGCGGCAGATCCACGCCAGCCGCCAACGGCACCACTTCGATCCAGTTGTCGAGAAAAAGACCCAGGAGGAGATAGACAACCACCCCCGGCACCACGCCAGTGAGCATGGTCAAGAGAATCGCCAACAAGCGGACTGCCACAACTGGAACGCCGCGCCGCCTGGCCAGACCGGAGCAGACGCCGAGGATCCAGGGCCCGCCCATTGCTCGTGATGCCAGGCTCCCACCGAGCACAGCCACCATCGCCACGAGTACGGTGACGAAGATAAAAAGCAGTTCAAGAAAGCCGAGTGCCATAAACAACGCTGTCGCCCTCTCACTCGTGTCGACACAAACACACACGCAGCCTGGAAGACGAAACGTCAGCCGCGACGATAGCGAAACTCTGCCGACTCGACGCGTCGCTCAAGCTCGGCCAGCCGCGACCAGAGGCCATCGCCAGTTCGTGAAGACCATTCTCGCACACGACTGCGACGCGAGGGACGTTCCGTTCCCCCCAAGGCGATCGCTGCAGCCAGATAGATCGCGACCGCAGCCCACCAGGCGGTCCACCAGGCGATCAGCATCACCGTCAGGCGGACCCAGATCGCCGCGATGCCCAGCCGGTCGGCCGCCCAACGGCAGACGCCGAAGATCAGCCCGGGCCGTCTCAGTGTGCCTCGGTCCTGTTGCCAGTCGCGAGCGTTCATATGTGGTTCTCCCTTCACGAGTGCACCGTCTCACCAGGCCGACTCATCATCCGAAAAGGACACCTGGGAAGCAGACCGCTCAGCCGCCCTGCCGCTGCTGCTTGAGGGCCGCCAGCTCGCGGTCGAGGTCGTCCTCCCCTTTGAGTGCCTCAAACTGTTCAACAAGTGGCGCGTTGCTCGACGGATCGACGAGGTCGGCCTCTGCTTCCATCCGCTCGATCCGGTTCTCGAGTCGGTCAAAGCGGGCGAGTGCTTCGAGGCTGTCGGCTTTGCGGAGCGTGGTCTGGGCCTGTTTGTGATTGCGGGCCCGAGCATGCCGCTGGGCCAGCAGCCGATGCTTGTCACGCGCTGTCTGGATCTTGGCTTCCACCGCCGCGATGTCCTGCTTGTACTGCGCGACGACATCCCCACAGGCGGCCACCTCCTCAGCAAACAGCTCAGCCTTCTCCTCGTACTTCTTCTTTTCGCGGAGGGCCTCGCGAGCAAGATCCTCACGGCCACGGTCGATCGCCAGGCCAGCCCGATCCTGCCACTCCGCGATGGCAGCCTTGGCCGATGCCTCGGCCCGCTCGGCCTTCTTGCGGGCGGCGATGGCTCCTGCACAGCTGGCCTTCACCTCGATCAGCGTGTCTTCCATCTCCTGCACCATCAGGCGGATCAGCTTCTCGGGATCCTCTGCTGCGTCGAGCATCGCGTTGATGTTGGAGCTGATGATGTCTCTCAGCCGTGTAAAGACGCCCATGACGAGCCTCCAGAAGTTCAGACAAGCGAAATGAAAACGGCGAGCCGGCAATGGTGTCGAACCCTGCAGCTCATGCGGTATGACGTGAGCATGTGGCGTGCCATTTCCCGATGAATCTCACAAGTCTTTGTCAACAAAAGAGTTGCGACTCGAACGCCGTCAGAAACGCCAACAACAAAACTCACGGAAATACCCAAACTCTGGCTTTTCATGCCATTTCGTGGTTTTCTAAACCACATGCCTGAAGCCCTTGGCCAATCCGACGCGTTCCTCGCCTTTGTGGAGCAGCTCTCTCGTGTCGCGACCGTTGACCGGCCTGTCTTAGTCGTGGGCGAACGAGGCACGGGCAAAGAGCTCGCCGCCGCCAAGATCCACTACCTTTCCCGCCGCTGGGAGTCACCGCTGGTGGCGCTCAACTGCGCGGCGCTGGCTCCTGCACTCATCGAGGCGGAGCTCTTCGGCCATGAACGAGGTGCGTTTACAGGCGCGGCCAGCAGCCGAGCCGGCCGCTTCGAGGCAGCGGATGGCGGCACGCTTCTGCTCGACGAGATCGGACTGATCCCCACGGAAGCCCAGGAGAAGATTCTTCGCGTGGTGGAGTACGGGAGCTTTGAGCGCGTGGGCAGTTCGGCCCCCGAGCAGGTTGACGTGCGGATCGTGGGGGCAACCAACGCGGACCTTCCTGCCATGGTTCGCGAAGGCCGTTTCAAGCCAGACCTGCTCGACCGACTGGCCTTTGAGGTCGTGCGGGTGCCACCATTGCGGGAGCGCGGCGACGACATCCTGCTGCTCGCCCGCCATTTTGCCGGACGGATGGCGCATGAGCTTGGCCGTGAAGAGCCACCTTCGTTTTCACAGGCAGCCAAGCGAGACCTGCATCGCTACGCCTGGCCGGGCAACGTGCGAGAGCTTAAGAACGTGGTCGAGCGGGCCGTTTACCGCAGCGACTCAGGCCTGATCCGAGAACTCATCTTCAACCCCTTTGGCGGCGACACCGGCGTAGCGGCCCCTCCTGAGGCCATCGACAAGACCCCACAAAACACCACCAGCCCGTCGGTTCAGGCAGAGCCCGGCCCCGACGCAGCGATTGCCGCAGCACACGCGGCCTACACGCTGCCAGCCGCCATCACGGCGGTCGAGGTGTCGATGCTCACGACCGCCTTGGCCGAAACCCACTACCATCAACGCAAGGCGGCAGAACGCCTCGGAATCACCTACCATCAGTTCCGGGGGCTCTACCGCAAACACGCCGAAGCCCTCCAGCCGCCAGCCGACTGACAGCAGACGCAGGCCGCGGCGTGTCACCCGGACCATGAACCGCACACACTTCCGGAGCCTTTCTGCCATGCCTCGCCCAGCAGCCCCCCGCGTGTCTCGCCGCAGCATGCTCGCCGCCAGCGCCTCACTCACCGCAGCTGCTGCCATGCCTGCAACGGCCCTCGCAGCCGATCAGCCCACGTCCCCGCGCCGCCTGCCCCACTTCGGCGTGTCGACCTATTCGTTTTGGCAGTTTCGCGAAGAGCCTGCCCCGATCGCCGACTGCATCGACCACGCGGCCGCGATGGGTTTTGATGGCGTGGAGATTCTCGAGGTGCAGATGGGCGAGGCGACCAACGCTCAACTGCAGCAGCTCAAGCGGCGGGCACTCGTCAACGGTCTCGATCTCTACGGGCTCTCTACACACCAGGGCTTTGTCTCCCCGGACCCTGAGGTACGGCAGGCCAACATCGAGAAAACCCTCCGCTCGATCGACCTGGCCTACCGCCTTGGCATCCCCACGATGCGAGTCAACACAGGCCGCTGGGGAACGTCGAAAGATTTCGACGAACTGATGGCCAACCGTGGCATCGAGCCGCGACTGCCTGGCCACACCGACGACGAGGGATTCGCCTGGGTGATCGAGGCGTTTGAGAAGTGTCTCCCGGCTGCCGAGGAGAAGGGCGTGGTGCTCGGCCTGGAGAACCACTGGGGCTTGGGCCGCACGGCCGAAGGCGTGATGCGGATCGTTGAAGCGATCGACTCACCCTGGCTGCGGGTGACCCTCGACACCGGCAACTTCTTAGAAGACATGTATCCCCAGATGGAACGGCTCGCCCCAGAGGCTGTGCTCGTGCAGGCCAAGACCTACTACGGCGGCGGCAAGTGGTACACGCTCGACATCGACTACGACCGCGTGGCGAGACTGCTGAAGAAGGTTGACTACGTTGGCTACGTGTCACTTGAGTTTGAAGGCCAAGGCGATCCGGCCCAGGAAGTCCCCAAGAGCCTCGCCCTGCTCCGCACCGCGTTTGCAAACGCCTAAGCGGTCGTCATCGGCTGCTAGCGTTTTCCCTTTCCGCGCCGCTGCCGTTCATTGGCGGCCAGTTCCGTCGCTTGGCCCAGGTCTCCCTGCGAGGTCATCCAGGCCTCAAGCTCCCCTCGCAGCGTCGCCACAGTCTCTGCGTGCGCCGGATCCTCGGCGAGGTTCTCCCATTCAAAGGGATCTTCCTGGAGGTCGTAGAGTTCCACTGCTGGGCGGTGCTGGTAACGACGCACCTTGTCGGCAGCATCCGCATCGCCTGCCTTCGCCTTCGCGACCCACGAGCGAAACTCCGGTGAGGTCGTGCAGGCGTTGGTGAGCGTGACTTCCGGCGTGAAGTTGACGATCAGCTTGTAGCGATCCGACCTGACGGAGCGGCTGCCGTAATAGGGGGGCGCGTCGATCGTGCCTCGCGTTGTCTGAATGCCGTAGACGAGCCGCTTGTGGTCGGTGGCATCTCCACGGAGCACAGGCAAGAACGAGCGACCATCAAACCCTGCGTCTGCCGATCCACCAGCCGCATCGATGAAGGTCGGAAGCACATCGACGTATTCCACCATCGCATGGCTCTCCGACCCCGGCTCCACTTTCCCCGGCCAGCGTACAATCAACGCCGTCTGCAATCCGGCGTCGTAGAGCGTCCACTTTGCAAAGGGCATGCTGTTGCCCTGTTCGGTGGTGACCACCACCATCGTGTTCTCCGCCAGGCCGTGCTTCTCAAGTAGATCCAGAATCTCACCAACCTGCCCGTCGAAGTAGGTGATCTCGGCGAGGTAGCGCGACCAGGCATCACGGGTCTGCGGAGTGTCGACGTGATAAGGCGGCAGCTGCACCTTATCCTCCGGGTAGCGTGACCGGTCGCCTTTATTCCAGGGCGAGTGCGGTTCGTTGGAACAGGCGAACAGGCAGAATGGCTCGCCTGCTGCCTTCGATTCCGCCATCAGGGATTCGACCGCGGCCATGTCGGGGTTTTTCTGGCCCGAATACTCAAAGGGAAAGACTGCTTCAGGCCCGATGTGCCGCTTTCCGCTTAGGGCCACACGATAGCCCAGGTCGCCGAGCAGGTGGCAGACGCTCTTCGTTCCGTCCTTGGCGAAGGTGTGGTTGGGGTAGGCACCACTCTTCACCGGGTAGAGCCCGGTGTAGATCGTGTGCCGCGTTGGCGAGCACATCGGCGCGGTCTGGAAACAGCGAGTAAATCGCATGCCCTCCGTGGCCAGCCGATCGATGTTGGGCGTTTTCGCCTGACCGCCGTAGCAGCCCACCTCGCGAAACGTCAGATCGTCAGCGATCACGAACACGAAGTTGGGTGGGGAAGCCATCGCGTAGCCGGCGACGCCCCCCCCGACAGCGGCCAGGAGCACGTGAAAAAACGTCGCCACGGCGACTCCACGCCGGAATGATCTCAGATACTGCCTCATCGCCTGCCCCCTCCCGATCAGCTTCACGGCCCCCACACGCCGCTGGCGAGAATACCCCATCCCACCCGCTTTCACAGAGTCACGCAGGCTGCCGGCTCCCCCTGCGGCCCCTTCCACAAAACCGGCCAGCCACTCTCCCGGGGTGGAGCGATTCGCTCCAGTAGGTGGAGCGATTCGCACCACCCACCCCTCCTAGGTGGCAAAAAGTGGAGCGATTCGCTCCAGTCACCTGGAGCGATTCGCTCCACCACCACAGAGGGGGTCTGCGTGGCCAAAAAAAAGGAAAGGCGTTTTTCTCCGAGAAAATCGGCAATTCTCGCCTTTCCGCGCACCCCAGCGCCAGTTTGGCACGGCACGTGCATTTCATTTCGAGTGCGTGAGGCTCTGAAAGCCCACATGCGACGGATGCTCAGCGATGAGCAGATAGACGCATGGGCCTTCAGGCTTCACCAGCACGATCAGTGCTGCCTTAAAGGTGGTGGCTGATCATGCACCAACACACCGTGCCGGCAGTTATTGCAGCGTTGGGCGTTCTCGAACTCCTTGCTGCGTCGACTGCGGCACATGCGTCCGTGGGTATGCGTTCGTCGTCAAGGAGTTCGCTCATGAACTTTCGAGGAAAAGCAGGATCGGCCTCAGCGCTGGCTGATTCCTGGCACCTCACCCATGCAGATCTTCTCTGCTGTGCGGTGCCGATTGTTGTGTTCCTTTCGATCATTTCCGTGGTCTGAATCGGAACCTCGTAACTCTGCAACTGTGTCTTTGAAACTGTCTCTCTGCTCGTGCTTCACAACTGAATCGACTGTCGATTCCAAGGGGTTTTCACAATGATTCACGCCACTGCTTTGCGAACTTTCGCTCTCGGCGTCGCCATTTCGTTCGCCTGCGTCACTGCCACAGCGGCTGACGTGTCGCACCGCGAATCGCTCGGCATCACCCCCACCTCGATCTCGATTCCGCTGCCTGTTGGCGACCTGTCGCTCGGCCTCGACGACACCACGTCCGTGGAGGTGCTCGGGCTGACGCGAGCAGAGGCTGACCAGGTGGTTGCGGCTCGCGTGGCAACCGGCATCTCGGCTGCTGTGCTGCCGGCTGTCGTCGGTGACATCTTCGGCATGCCGCCTGTCTCTTCGAACTGGGACAGCGTGCGAGCGGCCGTTGCAACTGGCGGTTTCGCCACTCGACCAACCGTCGGTGTGGATGACTGAGCAGTGTGGATGACTGAGCA
>Ga0181607_10005730_pt1 | contig 10481 bp, 7 predicted proteins | sample 041ome_9_FD_132420 | JGI IMG/M metagenome (GOLD analysis project Ga0181607, IMG submission 132420) | Coastal salt marsh microbial communities from the Groves Creek Marsh, Skidaway Island, Georgia - 041413US metaG (megahit assembly) | ecosystem: Environmental > Aquatic > Marine > Intertidal zone...
AGTAATGTGATAGAAAATTTAGGAAAAGATCACTTTACCTAAGAAGGCATCTTACAATGCTTACGATTTAAATGATGTTAGAGCAAAATAAAGTTTAAAACTTAAATAATTCATTTTTTGATAGGTTTTTTTCTATTTTTTCCATTTTTTAACTTAAAAAGAAAAATACATAGTATAGTATAAAAAAAATTGTTTTAGAGTATCTACAACAATATTTGTGTCCTTCGGGACATAGAGAACACACAGCAAATTTAATTATCAAACTTTTAATTTGAATAATTTGTTCTCTGTTAGCTCGCATAGCTCAGTTGGTTAGAGCATTCGACTGTTAATCGAAAGGTCACAGGTTCGATCCCTGTTGTGAGCGTTTGCCAGGTTTCCCGAGTGGTCAAAGGGGCACGACTTAAGATCGTGTGCGTAATGCTTCGTAGGTTCGAATCCTGCACCTGGTATTTTCTGCTTCGGCAGATTTCTTAGGAACTAACAGCAATTTTAATAATTTATTTTAAAAATTAAAATGTTCCTAGTTTAAAAAATAACTTAAAGATATTATATTATATTAAAGTATAATATCTTAGGATACTAACAGCAAATATTATTTAATCTCAAACTTTTAATTTGACTAATAATAATGTATCCTGTCTTGCTTGCATAGCTCAGTTGGTTAGAGCATTCGACTGTTAATCGAAAGGTCACAGGTTCGATCCCTGTTGCGAGCGTTTTCCTTAGAGAAATCTAAGGTTCTTTGAGAACACACAGCAAATTTAATTATCAAACTTTTAATTTGAATATAATTGTTCTCAGTAATTGCCTCATTAGCTCAGTTGGTAGAGCATAGGACTCTTAATCCTAGGGCCGCGGGTTCGAGCCCCGCATGAGGCTTTTGCCAGGTTTCCCGAGTGGTCAAAGGGGCACGACTTAAGATCGTGTGCGTAATGCTTCGTAGGTTCGAATCCTGCACCTGGTATTTTCTGCTTAGGCAGAATTCTTAGGAACTAACAGCAATTTTAATAATTTATTTTAAAAATTTAAATGTTCCTAGTTTAATTAATAATTCAATAATATATCAAATAAATTGTATTAAGTATCTTGATTAAAAGGTACATGCAGCTAACTATATATTAACTATTAACTATATAGTATCTTGATTAAAAGGTACATACAGCCATAAAATTAATTAAACAGCAAAAAGGATACTCACAGCAAACATTATTTACAATCAAACTTTTAATTTGACTTAATAATAGTATCCTGATTTGCCCCCTTAGCTCAGTTGGTTAGAGCGTGGTACTTATAAGCAGTATTTACGAGATGCCAAGGTCATGGGTTCGAGACCCATAGGGGGCACTTCCTATCATATGATAGGATTCTAAGGTACTAACAGCACATATTTTAGCATTTTAAGCCGGTGATATTGGGTTCGATTCCCTTTACTAGTATAACTAGTTAGCTCAATGGTTAGAGCACTGTTCAAATGTACCTTGTCGGACAATATGTCCAAAAATATTTTTTAATTAAAAATAGAAGCACCGCTTCTCATTCCGCTGATAGCTCAGTTGGTAGAGCGTCCGATTGTAGTGGTTACGAGGTCAATCCTCGGATGGTCCCTGGTTCAATTCCAGGTCAGCGGATTTAGGTTTCTTAGTGTAGTTGGTTAGCACATCGGTCTTTGAAACCGGTAACCCGAGTTCGAATCTCGGAGAGACCTCTTCGCCTCCGTGGCCAAATTGGAAAGGCATCTGACTTCTAATCAGGAGATTGCGGGTTCGAGCCCCGCCGGAGGTGTTTTCTACTTGAGTAGAAATTCTTATTTTTTATATTGTTATTTTAATTGAATTTATAATTAATTATCTATAAACTTTAAAATTTTAATTAAACAGCAAATTTTTCACCAATATAATTATTTGTCATTACAATAATAACAAAAATAACCATATTGATTATTCTTAATTGTAATTCATCAAATATAAAAATATTAACCATAATGATTAATATGAAGGTTAATCCCAATGTAATATTATTAGCAAGTTTAACATTTTGTATCATAAAGAATAGAAATGCTACTAAACAAGGAATACTTCCCTTAAATAGTAGGGTTTTTCCGCCTTCTAAAATAGAATCCTTAATATCTCCAGTTTCTTTGTAATTACCAAAATAAATACCTAAAGCATCTGATAAACCATCACTAATTGCTAAACTTATTAATACTAATATAATTTGATTAATATTGAATTTAGCAGATGTATTACTTAATATTAATCCTAATGTGGTTAATAGTCCAGATATAAATCCAAATACACTACCTATTGTTATTTCCATTTTGTTATTATTTTTCTAGTTTATTTTAACTTTAAAATTTAGTCATATTTTTTAATAATAATTATTGAAGGAAATAGTATTTAAAAACAACATCTAGATGTACCAAAGAATATTTAAAGTAGTTAAATCTATTATTCCACGTATTTCAGAAACTGAATTAATTGCTCTAAGAAGTGGTAATACTAGCATTGATAGACAATTATTTAAAGGATATGTTAATACTAATAATTTTAAATACCCAATTAATGAAACCAGAGTTTTTCCTACTGAAAAAATAGATAATCTTTTAGAAAAATATAATGATAGCGTTGTTTATCCTTCAAATAAATCATTTGAAATAATTGATTATTTAGGAAAGAATAACTTTTTTTCTTTTATCATCGATAAACAATATGGAGGTTTTAAATCTTCTGTTAATGAATTCTCTTCTGTATTAACTAAAATTACCACTGCTAATCCATCTTTAGGTGTTTGTGTAATGGTTCCAAATTCTTTAGGTCCTGGTGAATTAATTACTCATTATGGTACTGATAAACAAAAAGATACTTACTTATCTGGATTAGCAAATGGTAAGTATGTTCCTTGTTTTGGTTTAACCGGTCCTAATAATGGATCAGATGCGACTGGTAGTATTGATGAAGGAACATTAAAAATGGTGAATGGAAAGAGAGTGATTGAATTAGATATTAATAAAAGGTATATTACTCTAGCACCGGTAGCAAACTTAGTAGGTTTAGCATTTAGATTAAATGATCCAGATAACTTATTAGAAAGTGGAAGACCAGGAGTTACTGTTGCTTTACTTGATAAAGGATTTCCTGGATTACAAATGGATACTCATCATAATCCTTTAAATGCTGGTTTTCCAAATGGGACTTTAAAAGGAAAATTACAAATCCCTTTACATAATATTATTGGTGGTGAAGAAAATGCGGGTGAAGGTTGGAAAATGTTAATGGAATGTTTAGCCGCGGGTCGTGGTATCTGTCTTCCTGGTTCTGCTTTAGCATCCAGTAAGGTTGCTACTTTTGGTGTTTGGAATTACGCCCTCCATAGGAAACAATTTAAATTACCTCTTGTAGAAATGGAAGGTGTTAGACAAAAACTATTAGATATGTTTTTTGATACCTGGTGTATTGAAAGTAGTGTTAAATTAACTAATACTATATTGGATGCTGGAAATAAACCAGCAGTTATTTCTGCTATTATGAAACAACAAAGCACGGATAGGGCACGAGATGTTCTTAATAATGGTATGGATATTCACGCTGGTGGAAGTATTTGTTTGGGAGAAAGTAATTTTATGGAAAAATTCTATCGTAGTGCTCCTGTAGGTATTACTGTAGAAGGTAGTAATACTTTAACTAGAAACCTAATAATTTTCGGTCAAGGTATTAATAAAAGTCATCCTCATATTAGTGATATTTTAGAAAGTATTTTAGAAGATGATGTTTCCAAATTTAAAAAGGAATTTAATAAAATGATTTCACATTGTCTAAAATGTTATGTAAAGTCTTTACCATTATTTATGTATGATAAAAATTTAATGGATAAACACTTTTCAGTTGGTTATAGTTTAATCCAAAATCAAACAAGTAAATTTGCTCATTTGGCTAATATTGTAGCATTGAAAGGTGGTGGTTTAAAAAGGGAACAATATTGTTCAAGTGATATGGCAGATATTATGAGTAATTTATTTTTAGCACATAGTATTATTTGGTATCATAGAAATAGAAATATTTCTGAGGTATTAAGTAAGTATTGTGTAGAAAGATTGTATATTGAAAATCAAAAAATAATCAATAGAGTGGTTGATAATTTACCTCTTTCTCAAAGATTACTAGTAATTCATCTTAAATCCAAACCCAGTAATAATTTGTATAAAAATAATAATATAGTGATTGATGAAATTAAAAATAATTCAAAGATTATTGAGTGAATAGCAGAAGATGTATATTTTGGTAATACTATTCTTAATGACTTAAAAGAAATTAACAATCTGGATGCCAATAGTAAAGAATATAATAAATTATATAATAAAATTATCAATGTTGGTGAATTCAAAAATATTGAAAATTAAATGTATTACCATAGTATTTGGTTAAGTTATTAACCAAATGTATTACCATAGTATTTGGTTTTCAACTAAATGTATTACCCAAATGTATTCTCGGCACAATAGATAACATAAAGAAAACCGTCTTCATCTTTATTTTCTTGATAAATATTACCTATAGATTGACTCGTAGGAGGTAAAGTATTACCACAAAATAAATAAAGGGATTGTGCTGGATCTAACTTAGTTCGTTGTCTAATAATATGTAAAAATTGTCCTAATGTTAATTCATAAGGAACTAGATACTTATTTTTATCTATATTATTAAGATTTCTTGCTTTTTTATCTTTTTCAACTATAATAGGAATTCTATCTGGATATTTATCTCTAATTCTATTGCTATTTAATTTACGTTTCCCAAAACTATTATTTTTTTTAAAATCAAATTCTTGGTTGCTCATATTTGATTTTTAATAAATAAAAAGAATTAATTAATATAATTAATTAAAATATAATTAAGTTATTTTAAATAAATATTTTAAAAATTAAACAATTAATAATTAAATATCCAAAATACCATTTACATAAATTTTAACTTGACTTAAATATATTTTTATATAGTTTTCAAAATTTAATGAAGTAAATAAATGATGATATTTTTTGTAAAATAATTGAACCTTAGGACTACTAAATACTGAAATTAAAAAATTATCCCAACCTTCATATTGGTCTTTAGATATTTTAACATTATCTTTTCCAGATATATAATATAGTTTATAAACATTTTCTATTGTTTGAAAAACTATAAATAGAAAATTAATTTCTTCATAAGTTAATTTAGGATTAGGGTCATATTTTTTTTCAAATATTTCTGAATGTAAACTACCTAAATTTTTAGGATCTTTGTAAAATTTAGTAAACATTAAATTAACAGAATTAGATATAAAATTACTTAATTCTTTTATGGTATTAGTTTTTTGATTAATTCTTATTAAAATTTTATCAAAAATAATAAACATTAAATTTAAGATTAAAATAAAATTACCAAACATTGATAATACAGTCTGAATCGTATCTCTTCTCTTTTCATTTCCATAGTAGTAAAATATAGATATAATTACAAAAACCGCTATACTAGTTATTATTAAAACTAATATTATATTATCTATATTATTTAAAATTATATTAGTTAAATCTGTCATTTATTAATAATTTATATAATTTTATATTATTTATTATTTTTTGATAAATATTATAATTAATTGGGATAATATTATTTGTTAATGATTTATTAGAACATACCAAACTATTAACCATATTATTTACATATTGTGGAAAATATCGTGCTGTTTTATTATTATAATCCATATCTATATTGAGGAATTTGTAGACATGATTTCTTTTTATGTAAACAATATATTCTTTATCTAAATACATACAATTCTTAATATAGTGACTATTATTACTATTATTAATAATAATAACTTGACCTTTATTTTGAATAATTGTTATACTTGTATGATTACAATTATAAGTACTGGTATCATTTATTTTACAAAAATCTATTTCATTAGTTTCCTTATCCAGATACAATATTTCTGAATTAATTACCTTTTCCATATTAAAAATATTGAATTTGTATTTAAGTATATCAGAAACGACAACTTTATTATCTATTGGTCCAAGGTATCCAATTTTACTATTATCTATTTTAGGAATAAATAAATTTTCTTTCCATTCCAATGGTTCATCAACACAATAAGATGCTATTACTTTATTTTGATGAGTAGAATATTGTTTAATAATATTATGAAAACATTCTATGAAAATATAATTTTCACAAGGAGATAAATTTAAACTTTTAATAGGACGTCTCATACCTAAGTTTTCTTTAATTTCATAGTCCCATTCTTTCTTAATGATATCATAAATACATAAGTCTCCATTATATAGAGCAATTTTAGTATCATTAAAAAATAATAAAGGGCAGAAATAATAAATCCAACCTTGAATAGGTATTTGTTCCATTATTGTAATTGGTGTAATATTATAATTTTCTTCATCTGGAGTATCATTATCTATCTGTATATTATTTGTTTGTTGTAATGATTGATGTTGTCTTTGATGAATAAAAGAAATATCATATAAGTAAATTTTATTATCTAGCGTATATGCCGTTAATCTATTTCCAGAAGGTGAATAATATATTTTTAATACTTTATGAAAAACTTCTAAGTGAAGACCTGCTAACACTAAATTTAAGTCTAAATCAAAGATAAAAACATAAGGGTCAAAATCACCAATTAATATACTTAATATATTTCCTTTACAACAAAAATCAACCACTACCATTTCCCCAAATTGGAAACTGTAATAAATAGTATTACTACTATGATTTAATGTTATAACCTCATATTCATTAATTAAAATATTGTTTTCTTCTAAAATATCATTATTAGCATTATTAGTTTCTTCATCTTTTCTATTATGAAAATTTTGTGTAAGTCCTGGTAAAAATAACCAATTTATTTGACAATTTGTGTTGTCTATCCAGATTAAATATTTATTATTTTGACTTATTAAATAATCAATCTCTTTTATCCCTTCAAAAATATTATGGTAATTAGAAAAATGCTGAGAAATCATTTTATTAATTAAAATAATAATTTATTTTTAAAATTAATAATTTTAGGAATAATCATTATTTAAAAATATGTATTACATATATTGTTTTTGTATTTTTTTGTTATACTTTTAGGTATCGATAAAAATAAATATTTTAAATAATATTATAATTGTATTAAATTAATTATAATATGAGTATAATTTGATAATAAATTTATTTTTTTAATAATTTAATTTTTATAATATTAATCTTAATGTTTAGTAATACTTATAAATTTATCTCAACTTTTTTTATCTTTACTTCTTATCTGAATATTAACAATCTAAAATGGGAGGAGGTCTTATGCAACTCGTCGCCTATGGCGCTCAAGATATTTACCTTACAGGTAACCCACAAATTACTTTCTTTAAAGTAGTCTACCGCAGACACACTAACTTCGCTATGGAATCCATTGAACAAACATTCAACGGTAACGTAGCCCTTAACAAACGTGTCACTGCCACTATTAGCCGTAATGGTGATTTAATCAAAGATATGTGGCTTGAACTTGAAGTCAGTGCTGTCACTAATGCTGTCTATGGTCTTGGTAACGCCCTTGTCAAACAAGTCGAAGTCGAAATCGGTGGTCAATTAATCGACCGTCAATATGGTGAATGGATGAACATCTGGTCCGAACTTTCCGTACCTGAAGGTAAACGTGTTGGTTACGATGCTATGGTCGGTAACGTCCCTGTTACAACTACTGCTACTGCCCCCAAAACCAAACTTGATGTTCCTCTTATGTTCTGGTTTAACCGCAACCCCGGTCTTGCTCTTCCCCTTATTGCTCTTCAATACCACGAAGTCAAAATCAACCTTGATTTAGAAAACAATGGTGTTACCGGTATTGGTGCCAGTGTAGGTCTTACTTCATGCAAACTCTGGGTTGACTACATCTACCTTGATACTGATGAACGCAGACGCTTCGCCCAAGTCAGTCACGAATACCTCATCGAACAAGTTCAATTCACTGGTAACGAAAACCTTGCCGGTTCTACTAAACGTGTTGACCTTAGCTTCAACCACCCCGTCAAAGAACTCGTCTGGGTAGGTCAAACAACAAACGGTGCCCGTGGTGGTTCTTCTTCTCAACCCTGTAAATTCGCTGACCTTGGTTTCACCAACGCCAAACTTCAACTTAACGGTCACGATAGATTTACCGAACGTCGCCCTGAATACTTCCTTAACGTCCAAACCTACAAACACCACACACACATGCCCCGTGCTGACCGCACAACATGCCTTAAAACACAACGTGATGACACTGATACAGCTACTGCTGATGAAACAGATGCCATTACTGAAGATAACGCCCAATGGATCTACTGCTACTCTTTTGCCCTTAACCCCGAAGAACATCAACCTTCTGGTACATGCAACTTCTCTCGTATCGATAATGCCACATTATCTTTAACCAGTCCCAGCGTCACAGGTGTCCTTAAAGTCTTCGCCGTTAACTACAATGTCCTCCGTGTCATGAGTGGTATGGGTGGTCTCGCCTACAGTAATTAAGGTGTTTATCTATGTATTTTATCATTGATAATTGTAATTAATTAAAATGTTTTATATTTTTTATTTTATATCATTTCTAATAATAATTAATTTCATTCTAATTTAATTCATTTTAATAATATTTAAATAATATTAATTCATTTTAGTTTTATCTATTTTAATTTTATCCTTCTGTTAAAATATTAACAAATGTGCTATTACAATAATTATTAACAAATCAAAAAAATTAAATAAATTAATCAAATTAAAATTAAATAAATTAATCAAACTAAATATGATATTAATAAATAATATAATTATAAAGGGTTATTATCATATCGATAAAAATAAATAATAAATTAAAATATAGAAATGGATAGGGAAATCATATATTATTAATGTATTAGCACAAATTATTTATTTTTCAATAAATTAAATATTTTTAATATTAATCTTAGTGTTTAGTAATACTAATAAATTTATCTCAACTTTTTTTATCTTTCTTATTACTGAATATTAACAATCTAAAATGGGAGGAGGTCTTATGCAACTCGTCGCCTATGGCGCTCAAGATATTTACCTTACAGGTAACCCACAAATCACTTTCTTTAAAGTAGTCTACCGCAGACACACTAACTTCGCTATGGAATCCATTGAACAAACTTTCAACGGTTCCGCTGATTTTGGTAAACGTGTCACTGCCACTATTAGCCGTAATGGTGATTTAGTTAAAGACATGTGGTTAGAAGTTAACTTTGGTGCTGCTGTTACAGGTAGTGTTTATGGTCTTGGTAATGCTCTTGTCAAACAAGTTGAAGTTGAAATTGGTGGTCAATTAATCGACCGTCAATACGGTGAATGGATGAACATCTGGTCCGAACTTTCCGTACCTGAAGGTAAACGTGAAGTTTATGATGAAATGGTTGGTAATGAAAATGTAATTACTCTTACTGCCGGTTCTAAACAAAAAATGGATGTTCCTCTTATGTTCTGGTTTAACCGCAACCCCGGTCTTGCTCTTCCCCTTATTGCTCTTCAATACCACGAAGTCAAACTCAATCTTGATTTTGAAACTGCTGCTAACTTACAAAACGATTCTGACGAAACCGATTTATCAAACCCTACCATTAAATTATGGGTTGACTACATCTACCTTGATACAGATGAACGCAGACGCTTCGCTCAAGTAAGTCACGAATACCTTATCGAACAAGTTCAATTCACTGGTGATGAAACTGTTACAACTGGTTCAAATAATCTTAAATTAAACTTTAATCACCCTGTCAAAGAACTTATCTGGGTTGAACAAGTTGATAACCAAAAACGTGGTTCTGGTGTTCAAAATTCTTCACCTAGTGCTTCTAATTCTACTAATCCTTGCCAATTTACCACAATGGTTGGTGCTACTGCTAAACTTCAACTTAATGGTCACGATAGATTTACTGAACGTCGTATGGAATACTTTGGTAATGTTCAAACTTACAAACACCACTCACATGGACCTCGTAGCAATAGAGTCACAAACTTTGCTACCGATCAAGTAGTAAACCAACACATTTACTGCTACTCATTCGCCCTTAACCCCGAAGAACATCAACCTTCTGGTACATGCAACTTCTCTCGTATAGATAACGCTACTTTAGTTCTTTCAAGCGTACCTACCGCCGGTACCCTTAAAGTCTTCGCCGTTAACTACAATGTACTCCGTGTCATGAGTGGTATGGGTGGTCTTGCCTACAGTAATTAAGTTTAATTAACCGTATTTTCTATTTTTCATTTCAAATAAACTAAAAAGTTTTTTAACTTAAAGAAAAATTGTTTAAATTATATAATTGGATTATTTATTAATTAATTATCTCACTGCTATTAATATATTTTTCTATTTTCTTATACATATTGTAAATATGGATACATTTAATATTTCTAAGTATGATATTATTTCTTCATTTG
>Ga0181607_10005735_pt1 | contig 10473 bp, 5 predicted proteins | sample 041ome_9_FD_132420 | JGI IMG/M metagenome (GOLD analysis project Ga0181607, IMG submission 132420) | Coastal salt marsh microbial communities from the Groves Creek Marsh, Skidaway Island, Georgia - 041413US metaG (megahit assembly) | ecosystem: Environmental > Aquatic > Marine > Intertidal zone...
GACGACGACGCTCGAACGCGACGTGCGGACACGAAAGCGATTCAGATATCGTGTTTTCGGTCATCTCCATGAGTCTCAGCACCTTTTTTGACCGATCGCGCTTCCTTTACACAACGACATGCACTGAATGACGCGCTTCGGGAATCGTATACAAAAAAATCGTGGAATTATTAATACCTTCGAGTGTCGAAAAAGTGTAAAAGGTGAATACAATGCGCGTTTGCCTACGCGTACAATGTAACAAAATCGGGATTGAAATTGTTAGAAGACATGCACATGTCGACTTCCGTGTCAAAAGTTACGGGTAGAAATCATCAAAGGCCGGGGTAACACCGCATGACGCAGAGGTAACAACGCTTGAAATACCCTAAAAATTAGGGCTTTTTTGGATGGAAGAGAACGACGAACGTGCGGACACGAAATCGAGGGCGACAGACCTCGACGCATCGGCGATGCGATGCCGTTCAACGCAAAGGCAGCGATGCGATTTTTAACATCTGTGCGTTCGTGCGCGCAGAGCATCGACGACGAACGCGAGCGACGCGGTGAGGGAGACGCGGATGCGATGCGCATCACGACTCGGTTGATGATGGGGGGAGAATGCGTCATGCTTAACGGACACATGGTGGGTGGCGTGTGCTCGGACGCCAAGGGTGGGAACGTGATGCTGCGCGTGGGGAAGGATCGCGCGCCCGAGGCGTTGAAGATGCGCGGCGTCATTGAGAATACGTTCTTTGCGGGGAAGCCTGGGTGGGGAGGATTTGTGTACGTCGATGTCGAAGCGTTGGGATTGAAAGACGAAAAAGTGAGCGCGGATAATCTTCAAGCGCTCGACGAGGCGACGATGCTCGCGGTGGAGCTCGCATCGGCGCTGCCTGAGAAGGATTCGGGTGGGCGGAGCACGAAGAAGCGAGTCGCGACGAACGCGTCGACATCGAGTGCGCGAAAAAAGGCAAAAGTGACAAAGACGACGGCGCCGGCGAGCGGCGCAAAAGCGAAATCGCGAACATAAAGTGAAGAGTAGGTGATTTAGCGTTTAGGTTCAAGTATGCAACATTCGTCTTCTAGCTTACATCTATCTCGTCGAAATCTCTTTCGCTAACTGCACGATGTCGCCGTATACACCAGCTGCCGTGACTTCGGCACCCGCACCTGGGCCACGAATGATTAATGGCGTAGACGATCCCGTGGGACCATAACGCGCACTTCTTATTTCAAATATATTATCAGCCCCAGATAACGTGGCGAACGGGTGTGTGTTTGGAAACGTTGCCAGCGAAACGGAAGCCTTGTTGTTCGCGACGTCAACGCACCCAACAAATCGAAGCACAGCACCGGTTTCAGCAGCCGCCCGCGCCCGCTGCGCCATGCTTTCGTCGTTTTCGTGGAAACGCTTCATAAACTCGTCAGTTGAGCATGATTCGAGATCAGAAGGCACCATGGACTCTACGTCGACGTCTGATAACGAAATCATCATCCCACATTCTCGCGCGGCGATGACAACCTTTCTCGCCACGTCAAGACCGTTCAAATCTTCACGAGGATCAGGCTCGGTGTAACCAGCATCCTTGGCGAGCTTGACAATTTCGGAAAATGCACTCTTACCATCCCATGTGTTGAACAAGAAGCTCATTGTGCCTGAGAATATGCCCTGGACAATTTCGACGGAGTCGCCCGTCGCCCGGAGCGTTCTAAGGGTACTTACGATTGGCAACCCAGCACCAATTGTCGCTTCGACAAACCACTTGCCACCTGTAGACTGCGTGGCGTCGACACATCGCTTGTAGTAGGCTAAATCTCCAGAGTTGACTTTTTTATTGCACGTCACGACGTGCCACGAGCGTTCGAGCCAGGGAGCGTAGCGCGCGCTTACGTCTGGACTTGACGTGCAATCCACGACACACACCGCGCCGCTACCGTCAACGCACGATGCAATTTCTTCGTCACTCACTTCGCCAGCGCGAGTCAAAGGTTGTTGAATATCGTCGTGGGCATTCACGCGAGTGAGCGTCCGAGAGTTTGCAAATCCACAGAGGCGAATGGCTGACGTTGAAGTTGACGATAACGCCGCACGCAACTGTCGCACTAACGCCGAGCCAACGAGACCGGTTCCACCTAGGACGAAAACGTTCACCATCGACTTCGACATCGCACACGAGCGCGCGTGTGCAGTGACCACGCGAGGCACACTGTGATGAGGCCCCTGTCTTTAAACTTGTTCGTAAATAAGCGCGGCTCAACCCGTGCGACGACATACCGCGACGTGCTGGCACGTGGTATGACGTCGTCGGGTGTGGGCGCGTTCGACGGCTGGGATGACGACGAGCTTAGGTTAGATTCTAGCGATGACTCGGATTTGGACTTGGTGCTCATGGACAATGTCGTAGAAGAGCACGAGCGGCGTCGACGAGCTATGTCAGCGTTGACGATGAGTGATGAAGACCAGGGTGCCGGCGCGTCGCACGTCGCGCGAGGCGGTGAAAATGACGGAATGAAACGCAAACGCGAGAGTAGCCAAAACTACGATGTGGGTGTTCAACCGGTGTCGACGACGGCGACATCATGGCGAGGCGGCGAGGTGGCGGTGTTGCATGAAAGAAATTTTTTGAAACGCGGCGGCGCCGACAGCTCAAATAGAATGACGCCGTCCACGTCGAAGGTTTCTTCGAAAACGCCTCGAGCATCGAGCGCGGGTAAAAAGGCTCGTTCTCGAGTACATACCATGATAGAAGCAGGCAAAAATTCTGGTAGCGGCGAAGACGATTCGAACATTCGCGAACTCGTACGTTTCTTGGAAACTCGTCCGCAGTGCGTCAACGTGACGTGGCTCGACAAGCGCGTAGAGGATAACACAGTGCCTCCTGGATTCACGGTTTGCCCAACTTTGAGTGAAGTGCTACGTCGGTGTGGTTGTGGTGCACTGTTCAAGCATCAGGCGAACGCCATCAAGGCGGCGCGTAGTGGAAAATCGGTCGTCATCGCGACGCCGACAGCGTCTGGGAAATCAATGTGCTATGTCATTCCAATCTTTGAGGCGATCATGGAAGAGAAATCTAACGCAAAGGCGTTGTTGATGTTTCCTCTCAAAGCTTTGGCTAACGACCAGCTTAATAAGATGCGGCGATTCACAGAGTGTGCGCAAGAAATGGTGTTTGAGATGAACACAGCAGCCGCGACGGCGAAAAGCACCAAGGAGAAGAACATCTTCTTGAATGAACGTTATCCAGGCATCGACATGAAGCGGTTGCAACGCCTTGCCGACGCCAAAATGGCTGTTTGTGATGGTGACACGGCGGATGACGTGAAGGCGGAGATTCGTAAGCAGGGAACGCAAGTTATACTAACGAATCCAGACTCGCTTCATCACGCTATGCTGCCTGGACACAAGTCGTGGGGCAAGAAGTTTTGGGGTAACATAAAGTATGTGGTTTTAGATGAAGCGCACACGCACACTGGCGTAGCTGGAAGTCACGTGGCAAACGTGCTGCGGCGCTTACTGCGCGTGTGCACTCTTTGGGATTCGAGTTCGCGAGTCGAGTTTATTTGTACGTCGGCGACGATTTCAAATCCCGTCGCGCACGTCAGGCGCCTCACGACGCGCACGCCAGTGTGCATCGATGAATCTGGCGCACCGAGTGGCGAAAAGGCAATGATACTGTGGCAACCACCCGCCGCAGAAGGACCCTCTGGACAAGGAAACTCAGATGAAAACGCTTCTTCGCAGACGCAACGAAGAAGTCCGTACGCCGAGGCGGCGGATATCATTACGCATTTGGTGCAGCGCAATATTCGGTGTCTTGCGTTTGTTAGCGCGAGAAAAGTAGCTGATACGGTGGCGCGTGACGTCAAACAACTACTCGCAAAAGTTTCACGTACAGATTTAGTCAGCAAAGTTGATAGCTACAGAGCGGGATATAACCAAACTGAGCGCCGAGCGTTGGAGCGGCGGTTGCAACGTGGTGAGATTAGCGCACTGGTGTGTACGAGCGCGTTAGAAATGGGTATTGACGTGGGCGCGCTTGACGCCACGGTTCATGTTGGCATTCCCGAAACCGCATCGGCAATGTGGCAGCAAGCTGGTCGCGCAGGTCGTCGATGTGGCGCTTCCGTCGCCATCGTCGTCGCGTGCGAGCGCCCTTTGGATCACTACTACGTTTCCCGCGCGGATGAGTTGTTTAGTAGGAGACCGGAAGAAGCACTTTGCGATCCGCACAATGCAGCTATTTTGGAAGTCCACTTGCCGTGCGCTGCCAAGGAAGTCGCCATCGATCTCAGAGGCGCAGATTCTGTTATTTTTTCAGCGTGCAAAGAGGATGTCATAGGCGAGTTACCGCAGTCATTCAAATCGCCTCTTCATCTGGCCGTCAAGCGCGCTCTTGGAGGGAATAACAAGCGCACGTGCGTCTTCAACCTCGCCACGAAGACAATAGAGTGTTTACCCGGACTATATCCCCATCGATTGGTGATGCTTCGAGGTGTCCAAAGCGACGAGAGCTGGACGCTCACAGATTCGACAAGTGAGCCACATCGCATTCTCGAGAAGTTTGAAGGTCATCGTGCGATGTCGCGCTTGTACGTTGGATGTATCCACCTTGTTCGAGAGGGGCAGTTTATGGTTCGAAAACTTGATCATGAAAACCGTATCGCATACGCAACTGCGTACGATAAGCTTGAAGCAACGACAACGCGAGAACGTACCGAGGTTGTCATAATCTCTCCGGACGCAAAGCAAGGCGTGGAAGAAATCCTTTCAAAGCGCGTTCGCGCCACGCGGGTTTTTCTCGGCAGTGTTCATATCATCGAGCGCGTGAATGGATTTATTCGAAGAGACCACTATAGCGGAAAAGTAGTTCACGAAGAAATGTGGGCCAAGCCCGTGGTGAGCGCAGCATTTAGCACTCGCGCCGTGTGGTTTGACTTGCCAGACGAAGTCGTGCATCGCAGAGTTGCCTTAGATGCCTTAAAGGAGGCCACAGTGGGTGTGCAAAATATGTGCGTCGGCTTGGTTGGGTCGATTGCGATGTGTGATACTCGTGACATTGCCGGCGCATCCATTTTCCCGAGCTCTGAGGCTGGTTACGGCGGTGCTAGGACTTTTCTCTACGATACTACGCCGCACGGCATTGGATTGGCGGAGAAAGTGTTCGAAAATATTGAAGCGCTATGGAACAAATCTTTAAGGACCGTAGAGGAATGCGCCTGTGACTCGGGATGCCCATCATGCATTCAAGCAGGGCCGAAAGGACGCGATGCAGGATTTGCAAAAAAACATTCGAAAGTCGTGCTTGAAGGCATTCTCGGCACGTGGATGGATAGCGCTGGCCTTGAAAAGGCGAGTCGACAAGCGACGCTCGAAGAAAAGGGTCTCACGACGCATCCTCGAGCGCTCGAGGAAATTACAACCGCGCAACTAGAGGCTGCGACAAAGTAGGCAAATAGTAAACGTTAGCTAAATTTGTAAAGGTAAAGGGCGCAATCGGTCAAAGAAGGCGCTGAGACTCATCGAGATGACCGAAAAAATGACGTGTGATTGTATGCGCGCGTGCGTCACAGTCCCACAGTCCCAACGAACGGTATGTCCTACCGTACCGTAGTGGTGACGTGAAGAAAAAACGCACGCGACGAACCACATTCCAACGCACGCGTACGATACGGACGACGTGACGATACGGATGGAATGACGCGCGATGTAGACTCCGCGAACGACGACGACGACGACGACGACGACACGTGTGCGTCGGCGTTCGGTCGACTAGGGCTATCCGTGGACGAGGGCGTGCCCACGCGCGAGATGGTGCGAAACGCCTTCCGAAGACGGCTGATCAAAGCTCACCCCGATCGTAACGGCGGGAACTGCGCGCCGTATGAGGATTTGTGTGCGGCTCGGGATCGTGCGTATGCGATTATTGATAGGCAGGATATTTTAGCGTGCGCGGCGCGATACGATTGGAAGGCGTCGAGATCAGTGGTGGTTGATAGTCGCGACGCAGAGACGACGACGACTTTGGCGCCGACGACATCGGCGACGACGACGACGACGACATCTGGAGAGAACGTCGAGCAGTCGACACTGACACCGCACGTGCGCGCTTCGTTTAAGCATAAAACACGCGTGACGGCTCTAGCGACGCTAAGTTTGACAATTATCGCGACTGGCGAGCGCAGTGGCAAGGTGACGCTGTGGTCGGTGGTGAGCGGGCGAATAATAGACTCGTTCCACGCGCCGCCCACGGAGGAGGACGACGCGGTGTCAATCATAGAGTGTGGTACGCATGGACAACTTGCGGCGACGTACGTGAAAACCAAGCCGCATTTTGTGCGCATTCAGGATGGATTGATGTCGAAGCCAATCGCAACGACGGCGGATTGCCACGAGCGCCGCGTCACGTCTGCGACGTGGTTCGCGGCTAGCGGCGTACACCGTGACCCAATATCGGACGTTTTTGTCACTGGTGCTCTCGACGGGTCGGTTGCGATACAAAGTTTTACTCATGGATACGCACAACGCCTGGCATGGTCGAAAGCACACGCCATCATCGCGCTCGCCACCGTGGTCTCTTCAGCTCATTCAGGATTTCTGACTGTGAGCGACGCGCGAGGAAATTTTCAAATTTTTCGTGTAGATCTTGGTAGTAAAGATGGATTTGAGGCCACAGCGCTTTCGAACGTTGTCACGTGGAATGGATTCGGCGGTATCTCGCGCGTGGGTATGACACTGTTGAACGACGTCAACTCTCGTCGTATTAAGATTATAACGGTTTTCAACGACGTCGAGAGGCATCAATCTCGCGTGCTAGAGTGGTCAGTATCGGCGAAGGACGGCGAGGTTTGTGCGGATATACTCGGATTCGATGCCGCCATCCCGAGCGAAAAGTCTACGTTTCATGGTCTAATTACAGACTTCAAGCGCATGACTATGAAAACCGAAGATTCAAGTGACGATGACGATGACGAAGAAGATGAGGAATGTAAATACGAAGACGCATACGTCATAGCCGTGAAAGATGGCATCTTCACCATTGACGCTGCGTCAAAATCGACCCTGTATGCCCTAGACGTCGACGTAAAGGGCTCTTTTATTCACCACGATACGTCAGCGCCCGATGTCTTTACCATCGTGTCCCTCGTGGGCGACGATTTTGTGATGCGCTCATACGCGTGCGAAGATGGCGCCCTGTGCAGCCGTGCCTCCGTCACTGCCCGAGACGTATTCGGCGACGACAACGCTGATACAACGACAGCAACGACATCGGATATACGTCTACTCACCACACCTCGTCATGTATGTTCGTTTGCGCCTGTATCACCATTCATCGTCGTCGCCGCTCGTTCCACCGTCCTCGTTGTCGATGGCCTGTAGACGTGCGTGAGTTTATTCTTATTGTATCAGCGATGCTCTTTGCGATCTATTTGTTACAAGCAAAATCAAAGCCTATGCCGCTAGAGCGCATTTTTAGCAGAATCGATGTCGCAATACATCGCTCCAGAGTCCACCCCGGGCAAACGCGTAATCTCGGTGTACAGCTTGCTCAAATTTGCATCCATGCTCTTCAAACTTGCGCCTTCGCGAAGCTCGCTATCGTCGAAATGAATTGCAAAATTCATCTTGAAGCAATCATGTGCAACTTTGACGCCAGTGTAAGAGTCGATATTGGCCCCTGCATTGGATATCGCGGCGCTCACCGTGGCGAGCAAGCCGGCGCGATCCTTGGCGACGAGCTCAAACACGCTCGCGCAATAGGATACAGTGCGCACACCCGGTCCGAGAGTATCTGGAATCGGGGCGCCTGCCAACGTCAAAGCTTCAATTTGAAGAGATTCGCGCAACTCCTTAATATCGCCACCTCCAAGGCGAGCGAGTTGCTTTTGAATCTTTGCCCGAGCCGATCGCGTCGACGCAGCCAGTCGCATCCAGCGAAGTCGGCGAATGGTGAGATGCGCTGGTGCAGCTTCGATATCAGTACAAATCTCCACCACTTCGGCATTTTTTAGCACGTGGTCTTGAGATACCTCGACACCGTTCACTTTAGCGTATTTCATATTCAAGCCCACGTCCGTATAAAACGCGTAATCCACAACGGTTGCGCCATAAGGTAAATTCGTGACTTCGCCTTTAGGCGTGAATACAAACACACGACGACCTAAAAGATCGCTTGTAATTGTATCGACGAATTCCCGCGCGCTAAGAACGTCGATGAATTCTTTTTGCCAAGTTTGAATGTTGTTCAACCACGCAACTTGGCGCAACGAAGCTTTATCGCTGCCATCCTCCATGCCTTGATCCGCCTCTTCCGCCATTCTATCGATGGCTTCTTCTCGCGCGATGGCTTCTTTGTCGATGGGCAAGCCTTTTTGTTCAAAGCTACGAATGAGAACAGCGCGTCGTTCGGCGCGCATTTGTCGCGTCGTTCGGCGCGCTGCGGTGCGCCAGCTTTGTCGAATATCCACGTCAGCCGCGATGCCATTCTCCGCTAAAACGTGCATGGCTTCGGTTCTAATCATAATCTCCATTGGGAACACCCCCGCGCTGCTCGGCAGCTCGTTGGGTTCCTCGCTGGCGGTAATGGGCAAAACTACGGTGTGCAGAGCCTTGTACCCGTTCAACTTTGGCGTTGCGATGTAATCTTTCATGTTACCTGGCACGGGTGGCCACATCGCATGCACTATCCCTAAGACGTGATAGCACACGCGAGAGGCTTGCAGGCGTCTCGCTTCGGCGGACAAACCCGCCATGGCACCGGTGTCGTGCAGAATAATTCGCAACTGCGCAACTTCGAAGATTTCGTCCGGATTTTTTGCTGAGCCATTCTTTGTGAAGGCGCCGTTTTTAGCGCGCGCCGCGGCGCACTTGCGATGTAAACCATAAAACTCCTTCGCCTTTGCCTGGATCGTCACCCCAACTGTGTTACCGCGCAAGAATTCGTCCCCTTGCAAAGCTTGCTGCAAAGATAGCGCAGCCTTTTGAATCACGGGCTCTTGAACTTTACTAAGCTCATCGCACCTTCGCGCCATGTCGGCGTACTTTTGTGGTTCGGCGTAGCGAAACGCCAAATCTTCGAGCTCATTCTTCACCTTGTACATTCCGAGCAATTTCGCCAATGGCGCAAAAACTAGCAAAGTTTCTTTCGCAATCTTCACTCGCTTCTCAGGCTTCAGCCCTTCGAGCGTGCGCATGTTGTGCAACCGATCGGCAAGCTTGACGATGATGATTCGCACTTCCTCAGTCATGGCGAGAAACATTTGCGCCAAGTCTTCAGATTTGATATCTTCCGCCGTCGCCGCCGCTGCCGCGGTGCCTTGCTTACTCAACGAAGAGCTCACTTTACTAACTTTCGTTTCACCTTCAACGATTCGTCGCACCGCCTTTCCGAATCGTTTCTCGAGCGAATCAAACGTCACCGCTTTCGTGTCCTCCACCGTGTCGTGCAGCAAACCGGCGATGAGAGACTCGTGATCAAGCTCCATCTCAGCCAATATGGCTGCCACGGCCACTGGGTGCGTAATAAATGGTTCGCCCGATTTCCGTTTCTGTCCATCGTGCGCGTTAAACGCCATCTCCAACGCGTCTCGCAGCTCTTCGCGCTCAAAGTCGTCTAAATACGTAACCCTCCCCGCGAGCTCGGATTTCCACAAGTAATCGGCGGTAATGTGCGACCAGCCGTCTTCGGCGTCGACGATATCCGCATCATTCACCACCGCTTTGGTGTGATTCTCACCACGTCTACGTCCACTGTGCGGTTGTACGCGTCGTCTCGCCAAAGTCCCGACGCGTCCGAGTCGCGTCGGCGTCGACGCCAATCCGCGCGTCGTCGTCCCGCGTCCGCGCCCGTACGCCGCCGCCGCCGTCCTCATCGTCGTCGTCGTGGCTTCCCCGACGCATCTCGGTGACGCATACGCCGCGGTCACCATCGTCGGCATCTCACGCGTTCGGTGCGTCTCCACTCCACGCCCGCACCACGCCCGTGTGTTCGGTGTCTTTCCAACAATCCACACAACAACCTCCGTGTCGTCGTCGTCGTCACGCGTCGTCTACACGCGCCGCACGCCCTCGCGCGTCGCACGCACGTCGTACGCACACACCTCTCGCACCTCTCGCACGCACGCACGCACGCACGCACGCACGCCGGGCACTGCGTCGTCGCGCACACCCTCGCGCCATCGCCATCGCCATCGTCGCCATCACGGCGGGACCGCGTCAGCCCCGACGCGCCACGCGACGCCACGCGACGCCACGCGACGCCATGCGACGATGTACCCACGCCCTACGTAGACTGGTCTCGTGTGCTCCTATGTATGTAAATGCCACATGTCCGAGGATACCCATACCCACACCCACCCCCTCCCGCCTCCTATCGCACGCCATCGATGCCCATGATGTGCGCGTCGGGCGTCGGGCGTCGGGCGTCGGGCGTCGGGCGTCGGGCGTCCGGCGCCGCCGTGGCCGTCGGCGGCGCGCAGCCCAGCCGGCGTGGC
>Ga0181607_10005741_pt1 | contig 10465 bp, 11 predicted proteins | sample 041ome_9_FD_132420 | JGI IMG/M metagenome (GOLD analysis project Ga0181607, IMG submission 132420) | Coastal salt marsh microbial communities from the Groves Creek Marsh, Skidaway Island, Georgia - 041413US metaG (megahit assembly) | ecosystem: Environmental > Aquatic > Marine > Intertidal zone...
GCCGATAGCTTAGAACGCTGCGGGCAATAAATCAAACGTGCTTACATGATGTACATTTACCGGCCCTTACTGCGTTTGCGCATTGGGGCGGGGCGTAGTTTCGTTTCGATATGATCGAACAGCGTTGCGACGATGTTTTTTCGCGTCGCGGCCTCGATTCCCTCAAAACCGGGGGATGAATTGACCTCAAGCACCTTAAGGCCATCTTTCGATCGCAACAAATCAACACCAGCCAATTTCAATCCAAATGCTTTGGCGGCACGCAGGGCAGTGTCGCGTTCGGCTTTGGTAATGCGAACCGATTTCGCTGTGCCGCCTTGGTGTAGATTTGACCGGAAATCACCCGCAGCCGCGGTGCGTTTGATGGATGCGACGACTCTGTTATCGATAACCAAGCAACTGATATATTCTCCATTGGCCTCTTTGACGAAATCTTGCACCAAGAAATTTGCCTTTAGGCCGCGAAAGGCAGAAATCACCGATTGCGCGGCTTTTTTGGTTTCGGCTAAGACGACGCCTTTGCCTTGGGTGCTTTCCATCAGTTTTATGATAATTGGGGCTGATCCAACACGGCTAATCAAACTGTCCGTGTCCTTGGGCGATGCGGCAAAGGCGGTATGCGGCATGCCAATTTTATGCAGCGCCATCAACTGATGTGCCTGCAATTTATCACGGCTGGCGGCAATCCCATTTGACCCGTTCACGCAATAGGTGCCAATCGTTTCAAATTGGCGGATTACAGCAGTGGCATATTGGGTAACAGATGTCCCAATGCGCGGAATGACAGCATCGTAACGGGGCAGGCGCTTTCCATCGTAATATACCTCAGGTGACAAGGCATTTATTTCCATATAACAACGGGTTGTGTCGATTACTTCAACAACGTGTCCGCGTTTTGTGCCCTCGTCAATGAGGCGCCTTGTAGAATAGTTATCCTCGCGGCTGAGCACGGCAATGCGCAATGCGCGCGGTGGGGCGATTTTGCGCATCACCTCACCCGACAGATAGGCATCATAGCTAAGTTCTGGCTGGCAAAAGCGATCCGTTGCAGACACGGTAATCCCGTCCAGCAATGCCTGACGCCCGGCCAAAATATGTGACTGCATTCCTGCACGATTGGTTAGGGTTATTTCGATGGGCCCGCTTTTGCCACCGACTTCGAACGATGTTTCGATGACACAACGCATTTCACTTTCGCCGTTCGACGATGTCACTTCGCGCCGATCAATGACTGGCGCTGAGCAGGCGATCACCAAATCAGGACGTTCGGGCACCGGTTGAACCATAAAGCGCACATGTGGATTGTCGGCTGTCCCAAAAGGTTCGATATCAAACGCATGCAGCGCCGAAGTCCGTGCACCGGTGTCGATTTTTGCTTTGATCGCAGGCAATCCTAGACTGGGCAGGCTGACCCATTCTTCCCAACCAAAGGTCATTTTGTGCGGCATGGAGTGATTCCGAATTTTAAAAAAACAGAAGCCTCCGCTATATGAGAATGAGAACCGCGGCAAGGATGGAAATTTTCCCTTGGCTTTTTGATAAACTTGTTTCACATGGGGGCTATGACACAGCGTATTTCCTTTTCCCTTAATGCCACGGATGGCAAGGCACGCACAGGCGTGATTTCCACGCCGCGTGGTGACATTCGAACGCCAGCATTTATGCCCGTCGGCACTGCCGCAACCGTCAAGGCGATGATGCCAGACAGCGTTCGTTCCACGGGCGCCGATATTTTGCTGGGCAATACCTATCATTTGATGCTGCGACCAACGGCGGAACGTATTGATGCGCTTGGTGGATTGCACAAATTTATGAACTGGGATCGACCCATCCTAACCGATAGTGGTGGGTTTCAGGTAATGTCACTGTCTGGCTTGCGCAAACTGACCGAAGAGGGCGTGACATTCAAATCCCACGTTGATGGGTCCAAACATATCCTGGCACCAGAACGATCCATGGAAATTCAACGTTTGCTGGGCAGTGACATCGTGATGTGTTTTGACGAATGCCCCGCGCTGCCCGCAGATCGGGACCGCATCGCAGACAGCATGCGGATGTCGATGCGGTGGGCCGCGCGGTCGCGCGATGCGTTCGGTGATCGTCCCGGACATGCGTTGTTCGGTATCCAACAAGGTGGATTGGAACAAGATTTCCGTGAAGAAAGCGCCAAGGCGTTAATTGACATCTGCTTTGACGGTTATGCCATCGGTGGTTTGGCTGTTGGTGAAGGGCAAGAGGCAATGTTTGGCTGTCTTGATTTTGCACCCGACATGTTGCCCGTTGATAAACCGCGTTATTTGATGGGGGTTGGCAAACCCGATGATATCGTTGGTGCGGTGAAACGCGGTGTTGATATGATGGATTGTGTGCTGCCGTCACGGTCTGGGCGCACAGGACAAATCTTTACCCGTCGTGGCGTGTTGAATATCAAAAACGCTCGCCATCAAGATGATCCGCGTCCCTTGGACGAAGCCTGCGGTTGCCCCGCGTGCCAAAACTATAGCCGCGCCTATTTGCACCATGTGTTCAAAAGCCAAGAAATCATCAGTTCGATGTTACTCACATGGCACAATCTGCGGTATTACCAAGATTTGATGCAAGACATGCGCGACGCTATTTCAACAGGCACGTTTGATGATTTTGAAAAACAATTCCATGAAAATCGCGCCTTGGGTGATATTGAACCGGCTTAGGTCAAGGCAGATTGCCCGCTTGCATAATGACGGTCCATCATATTGCGCGCGCGTTTGCCTTTGACAAAAGGGCGCGCGGGTGTGTGACATATCCCAGTCATGGTTATCAGCTCAGGAAAGATTGCATACAATTCTTGGCGGGTAGCGTTCGAAAGTGCGCGTAATGCTTCGGGCCCTGTGTAAAAGCTTTCGCTTAGGCATCCATTGGCCATAATGATTTGATGGTCATCAAACATGATGTAGAAATACGTTACGGGCGCATCATCGTCGATCCTGTGAATACCATTGTTTCCAACCAGATCTTTTGCTGGGATCAAAACTTCGGCTGATTCATACATTTTTTCAGCGACATTTGATCGGATGTACATGCGGTGTTGGGGGGACACGATCAGGTCGGTTTCGGGGGTGTAAGGCCCCATTGATCCTGCTGGTATGCGAACTGGCCGCAATGTTTCGCGCGCCTGCAAATCGCGTGACAAGAGGGTGGACGCACCTATCCATCGGATGGGTTGATAGCCTTGGTCAGACGTCCAAACCAGATCACCTAACTTTAACTCTTCTATTGGACGCTGACCGTCAATCGTGTGGATCAATGTGCCTTTGGTGAAACACACTGCGCCCGTGAATTGGGGGGGGAGGCCATTGTATAAGTCGCCATAGGCGACATAGGTTCCGCTTGCGTCGCTGTCTTGGTCAGGTACTTCGACATAGGTACTGACTGTTGAATAGGTATATCCACCTGGTTCGGTCAGGACTGACGGATAAGGTAGGTTTAGCTGGCTTAGGTCTTGGTCCGAGTTTGGCAGCAAATAGGTAACTGCACCACCGCCAGAGGTTTGCATTTCAACCACATAGCCCATGACCGGAATACCATCAGCAATAGGTGCCCCGACATCAAACCGAAGTCCTATAAACCGCGGGTAAACGGAAAAATCCCAGACCGTGCCTGTGTGGTGGTTGCAAAGAAATCGCCAACATTAAATTGGGTCCCAGTCAGCGGTTCAAGGTGCCCCGAGCTTACGTCATTATATGATGCCCCATCGACGTTTGCGTTTGTCTCGGCTGTTCCACCATCGTTGAAGGTAAGTGTGCCCGTACTTAGCAGCGTCGGCAGGCCTTGGTTGGTATTCACTGGGTCATGTGACAATTCGATAAAAAAACGATCGATTTTGAACCCGGCTATGGTGGCGCTGTCGAACTGTGTTTGATCGGTATGATGAAAGGCGGTGTTATAAGGACTGCTTGTATAGCCCGGTTCAAAATAACTGATATTTACCATGTGAACTGCACCTTTGATCGCAAACATCGGCCGACTATCTACGGCCTTACCGAATATTACGTCTCAGGCGAATTTTATTTAGTGAGTCATGAAGGGCATTTGTATAGGTATTTGAATAACTTGTATCCCTCAGGACAGAGTAATCGGAGATGGGACCAACGAATGACTATTCAGATGCTTGGAAACCAGTGTTCGCGCCGTTTTACCCCTTAAAAATGGACGGGCAGGGTGATGAAGCGTCCCAGTCATCAACATGAGTTCAGGAAAAATATCATACAGTTCTTGGCGTGCAGCGGGGGACAAGGCGCGCAGGGCTTCAGGCCCTGCGTAAAAGCTTTCGCTTAGGCATCCGTTCGCGATGATGATATGGTGATCCTTAAAAATAATGTGATAATGGGTCACAGGTTGTCCATCATCCACACGGTCAATTCCGTCAATCTCGACCAAGTCTTTTGCGGGTATCAGCACCTCGTCAGTTTGTGTCAATTGCGCACTGTGTATGGACTTGACATAGATCCGATGTCGGGGCGAAACAATCAGGTCGGTTTCGGGCTTAAATGCACCCAAAGCGCCCGCCCGAATTCGAATAGGGCGTAACCGTTCGCGTTCAAGCAAGACAGGCTTCGTCAGCGTCGAAACCCCAATCCAGAGGATGGGTTGATGCCCTTGGTCGGCGGTCCACACCAAATCACCGACGGCGAGGGTTTCTATCGGGCGTTGCCCCTCAATCGTGCGGATCAAGCTGCCTTTTGCAAAACAGACCGCTGCTGCGAATTGTGATGACAGGCCGCTATAAATGTCACCATAAGCCAAATAGGTGCCATAGCTGTCACTGTCTTGGTCAGGCAAATATTCGGCGTGGGTGATATCAGAGACTGTATATTCCCCGGGCGGGGCGACGCCCGCGGGATAGGGCATGTTAAATGTGCTGAGATCCTGATCTATGGTCGGAAAGAAATACCATGTTGCCGAAGTTGAATTGACCATGGGGACAACGTAGCCAACGATGGGGGATCCTTCTTGAACCCCATCAATGCCATCAAATAGGATGCCTGTGAGGCGCAGTGTCCCAACTTGGTTCCAAACAGTCCCTGTAACATTCGTAGATGTGAAATCGCCTATATCCCAAAGTTCCCCTGTTGTGGGTTCAAGATGTGCAGAGCTTTTGTCTTCAGCATTTACACCATCCAGATTTGCATTACTTTCAACACTTCCGTCATCGGTTATGTTTAACGTTCCGATGCTTAGCATGTTTGTTGGACCATTGGTCGGATCGTCAGACAACTCTATAAAAAACCGATCAACTTTGTACGAAGCAATCGTTGCGGCGTCGAAACCAGTTTGTTCCGTGTGATGATAATCCGTGTAATAGCCTGCTGTAAAACCTGCTGTTGAAACGTTTACCGTCGCCATTGAATTGAGCCTCAGAGTTTTCTCAGTGTTCGAGCCATGTCGAACAATTTGCAAACGTCTTGAAAACAAAACGTTTTAGAGAAATCGCTTAGGTCATTGGGATAGGTTACTTAAATCACCTTAACCACGAATAGAGTGTGAAGGCGCAAAAAAGTATGGGCTGATGTGCCAGATAAATCCACAAACTATTGCGGCCTATAATGCTCAGTCTTTTGGCCCGATCAGTGATAATAGATCTATCGTTCGGCAAAAACCGTTGTGCCACCATGCCAATTAAGAATGGAGTGGCCCAAGGTAGAATGGGCCGGTAATCAACTGAAAATTCGGTTTCGGATGTCCACACCAGCCACTGTAACCATGCTGACGCCTCAAGCGGAAGAGGCAGCCAAAGGTACAATAGAATATTCAAACATGCCAAAAATGTCAGAAATCCCCAATGTAAATGATGCAAAAATATCGCCAATACACTCAGCAGTAAAATGCTATGTAATATGCCCATGCGGATCATATTTGGACCAAAGATAAAATATGTGACACAGGAAATACCGGCCGCCGACATGGCCAAGAGCCCCAATTTTCGGCGCAGTCTAGAAAACTTTAAGCTGCCACCATGGGATAACATGAATGAAAATCCCGCGATGAATAGAAAACTTGCAGCGATCGTGCTTTCGAAAATGCGCCACTCTAGACGATAGACGGTGCCAGGTGCGATATATCCAAAATACATCAAATCAAAGGTGAAATGGAAAATCACCATCGCAACGACTGCTATGCCGCGCGCATGATCTAACCAGAAAATGCGCTGAGTTTGTATTTTATTCGCGTCAGACATCATAAGACGAACCTGCGTAAAAAAAAGCCGCATGTCTAGTGTGCGTTTGACAGATTGTTTGAAAGCTTTCACATTAAATCCACCAATAAAGGGAGAAAAAAATGACAGTTAATCGTCGCACGTTTATGACAATCAGCGCTGCGTTCGCGGCTGCGGGATATGCAAACTCGGCCTTGGCAGAGGATGATGGCGTAAAAAAATTAGCGATCCAAATCAGCGACAATGAAAAGGGAACATTCCAAAAAGCGCTGAACGTGGCCGCAAATTTTGCCCGCGCAATGAGTGAGGCGGGCGAAATGTACGAGGTTGAAATCGTGGCCTTTAACGCAGGTCTTCACATTCTGCGCGAAGATACGTCGCCCGTGATGGAGCGCATCAATAGTTTTGCGCTAAGCATGCCCGAAGTCACCTTTAGTGCGTGCAATAACACGATCACCGGCATGACAAAGAAAGAAGGCAAAGCGCCCCCGATCACATCGCATGCGCAAGTGGTTTCCGGAGGGATTACTCGCTTGATGGAGCTAGACGCAATGGGATATTTTGTGATCAGGCCATGATGTAATGATCCGTGCGCGCATACCTGCGGCGCGTATTTTAGCACAGATTAAACGTATACAAAAAAGCCCGCCAAAAGGCGGGCATTCAAATGATTTATGTGTGATTAGCTGATTGCAGCTGCTTTGACATCATCGTCGATAAAGGGGACGTATTGTTCAAAGTTGTCTGCAAACATTTGTACCAATTTTGCGGCTTGTGCATCATATGCGTCGCCATCGGCCCAAGTGCTGCGTGGATCTAAGAGCGCACTATCGACACCCTCGACGGCAACGGGCACGTCAAAGCCAAAGTTCGGGTCGCGACGGAATTTTACCTCTGCCAATGATCCGTCCAATGCTGCGGTCAACAGGGCGCGGGTCGCTTTGATCGGCATGCGTGATCCTGTGCCATAGGCACCACCGGTCCAGCCGGTGTTTACCAACCAACACGTCGCGCCGTGTTTCGCGATTTTGTCGCGCAATAGGTTGCCATATGCTTCGGGGCGACGTGGCACGAAAGGCGCACCGAAACAGGTTGAGAATGTGGGCTCTGGTTCTGTCACGCCGCGTTCTGTGCCTGCCACCTTGGATGTAAACCCTGACAAGAAATGATACATCGCTTGCGCAGGTGTCAAACGCGCTATGGGGGGCAGAACGCCAAACGCATCGCAGGTCAACATGATTACGTTTTTGGGGTGTCCACCCAATGCCGTGTCGGATGCGTTGGAAATGTATTCCAGCGGATAGGCACAGCGCATGTTTGCGGTCAGGCTGTCATCGTTGAAATCCAGTTCCAGGGTTTCTTGGCCGAACACCATGTTTTCAATGACAGTGCCAAATTTTTTCGTTGTGGCATAAATCTCTGGCTCGGCCTCGGGGTTTAGGTTGATGGTCTTGGCGTAACAGCCGCCTTCGAAATTGAATGTGCCGCGATCGGACCAGCCGTGTTCATCGTCACCGATCAACACGCGGGCAGGATCGGCGGACAACGTGGTTTTACCTGTGCCCGATAGTCCAAAGAAGACGGCCGTATCAACGGGGTTACCAACCGCGTGGTTTGCAGAACAATGCATCGGCATCACGCCTTTTTCAGGCAACAGATAGTTCAACAGGGTAAAGACAGATTTTTTGTTTTCACCTGCATATTCGGTTCCACCGATCAAGATCAGCTTTTTGTCAAAGTTCATCGCGATCACTGTTTCGGAACGGCAATTATGCTTTTCCGGTGTCGCTTGGAAGGATGGACAGTTGATCACTGTGAAATCGGCGATGAAATCATTCAAAGCAGCACGATCAGGACGGCGCAAAAGATGACGAATGAACAAGCTGTGCCATGCCAGTTCTGTCACCATCCGCACATTAATGGAAAGTGTTGGATCCGCGCCCCCGACCAAATCTTGGACGTAATAATCTCGGCCTTTCATGTGCTCAAGCATATCGGCATATAGCGCGTCAAAGCCTGCTTCGGACATTTTGGCATTATTTTCCCACCAAATTTTGTCATTCACAGATGCAGAAGCGACGATGTGCTTGTCTTTTGGGGATCGGCCAGTGAACTTTCCAGTGGTGACCAAAAATGTACCACCTTGACCAAGCGTGCCTTCGTTATTTTTCAAAGCAGCCTCGACCAAGGCTGGCTCAATAAAGTTATAATAGACATTTCCCAGACCGTTGATGCCTTGATCTTCTAGCCGGAACTGCGGGTTTACCCGTCCTAATGTCATTTTAAAACTCCTGTTGCCGCGTCCTTGCGGCGGTAAACTTACCAAGGGGAACTTCGGTGGGTACGCCTTGGGGGGCATGATCATTCATGACCCTACGCCATGCATAACATTCTGATTACAAATATGAATAGGCGCAAAATAACACAGTTAGCGCAATCATTTAGGCGTTAGCGCAAAAGTTAGCGATAACAGGTCTCGTATGTGAAACCATATACGGTTGTGTACTAAGATATCAGTCTGAAATTTGCGAAATTTGGTCCGCTTACCACCACATTCGCCGCTATTTTCCTTTGATTCGCTAAATACGGTTGATTATGGGTCGTAATTTACTTCATAGTGATATCCAATCGGGTATATTACAATCCAAAATGAGAGCAGTAAGAGGTGGCGTATGTCAAAAATTGCCTTGGTTGACGATGATCGAAACATTCTAATATCCGTATCCATGACCCTTGAGTCCGAGGGCTTTGAAGTAGAAACATACAACGACGGTCAATCTGCGTTGGACGCATTCAATAGACGTTTGCCCGATATGGCGGTCCTGGATATAAAAATGCCCCGCATGGACGGGATTGAATTGTTGCAACGCTTGCGGCAAAAAACCAATATGCCAGTGATTTTTCTAACGTCTAAAGATGACGAAATAGATGAAATTCTTGGCTTGCGGATGGGCGCAGATGATTATGTCAAGAAACCTTTTTCCTAACGCTTGCTGATGGAACGCATTCGTACACTTTTGCGGCGTAAAGACGTGCAAAACGGTATCGAGGTTCCAGAAACCGAGGAAACCAAAGTATTGGTGCGTGGCGAATTGATTATGGATCCTTTGCGCCATTCGGTCAGCTGGAAAGGTTAGGATGTGACCTTAACAGTGACCGAATTTTTGTTATTGCAAGCGCTGGCGCAACGCCCTGGTTTCGTAAAAAGCCGTGATCAGTTGATGGATGTCCCATACGATGATCAGGTCTATGTTGATGACCGCACGATCGACAGCCATATCAAACGGTTGCGTAAGAAAATGCGTATGGTTGATGATAGCTTTACAGCGATTGAAACGCTTTACGGTATTGGGTACCGTTACAACGAAGAATAAATGAATGGCAAGCTTGGACGGGATGACTTCCAATAGGCGCGGACCCGGTGAAGACCCTGATGTTGTGTTGGGCGAAGATTGGGAAAAAGAGCGTGATCAAGATGACGAATTGACTTCCTCGCGGTCCAAGCGGGGCTTTTGGACATTTCGTCGATCACCTTTGACCCGCAAAATTGTCACGTTCAATTTGATCGCGCTGAACATTTTGATCATCGGTGTGCTTTATCTGAATTCGTCACGCGAAAGCTTGATCGGACAGCGTGCTGATGCTTTGGTCTCTGATGCGATGATGGTATCGACCATCGTTTCAGTGAGCGAAACATCCGCGGCCTTGTCTGCGTCGCGATCATTAGATGGTGCATTGCAACAGGTTCCAATGGAACCAGGTCAAACATTGTATGTCTTTGATACTGCAATGAATATCGTTGCCCTGCGCGAAGACGTGTCCAGTAATCTTCGAACGAATAGCGAAACAAAAAAAGCGCCTTTCACGCCAATATCTGATGGCTTGGATGCAATTTGGACAGCTTTGGAACGGATTTTGATGGGGCTGACGCCGGTCACGCCATCGCGTCAAGGACGCGAAGCACATGTGCGCAGCGCAATCGCACAGGCGCTCAAGGGCAGCTCTCAACATAATACATATCGGCCATCACCTGCGATGACCGAGGTCTCTGCCGTTGCGCCTGTTGAACGGAACGGTCAAATTATCGGGGCGGTTGCATTGATTGACGCTGCGGGCGAAATTGACCAATATGTCAAAGCTGAACGCGAAGGTGTTTTCCATCTTTGGATCATTGGAACCGTTGTCTCAATCGTCCTAAGTCTGGTTTTGGCGTCAACGATTTCTAACCCGCTCAACGATTTGGCAACCGCAGCCGAACTAGGGCGCGAC
>Ga0181607_10005745_pt1 | contig 10455 bp, 9 predicted proteins | sample 041ome_9_FD_132420 | JGI IMG/M metagenome (GOLD analysis project Ga0181607, IMG submission 132420) | Coastal salt marsh microbial communities from the Groves Creek Marsh, Skidaway Island, Georgia - 041413US metaG (megahit assembly) | ecosystem: Environmental > Aquatic > Marine > Intertidal zone...
ATCAGGCAGCACGCGTGGCACGTTTTCAAGGAGGCCGCCGCCGGTGATGTGGGCCAGCGCATCGATCTTGCCCGCGCGGATCACCGGCAGAAGGCTCTTCACGTAAATGCGCGTCGGCTCGATCAGTGTGTCCACCAGCAGGCGTTCCTGATGGAACAGGGCAGGGCTTTCCATCTTCCAGCCCTTGTCCGCCGCGAGGCGACGCACGAGCGAATAGCCGTTGGAATGCACGCCGGAGCTGGCAAGGCCGATCAGCACGTGGCCGGGCGCAACCTTCTCGCCCGTCAGCTGCTCGCCGCGCTCCACCGCGCCGACGCAGAAACCGGCAAGGTCATAATCGCCCGCGGCATACATGCCCGGCATTTCCGCCGTTTCGCCGCCGATCAGTGCGCAGCCAGCCATCTTGCAGCCTTCTGCAATGCCCGCGATCACCCGTTCGGCCACGCCGTTGTCCAGCTTGCCGGTGGCGAAATAGTCGAGGAAGAACAGCGGCTCTGCGCCTTGCACGATCAGATCGTTCACGCACATTGCGACAAGATCGATGCCGATGCGGTCGTGCCGGTCATGATCGATGGCGAGTTTGACCTTGGTGCCCACGCCATCATTGCCCGCCACCAGCAGCGGATCCCTGTAGCCTGCAGCCTTCAGATCGAAGAAGCCGCCGAAGCCGCCGATTTCGCCATCCGCGCCGGGGCGCATGGTGGCTTTCACCAGCGGACCGATGGCCTTGACCAGCTTGTTGCCGGCATCGATCGAGACCCCGGCCTGTTCGTATGTGTAAGAGGGTGTGTTTGAAGACATGTACCTGCCTTTAGACTTTCCGGCTTGGATTTCCACTCGCCTTTGGGCAAAAGGGCCGCGATTTCCCCGATGAGTATCCCGGTCGCCTCTTCTCCCATGCAATCGCAACGCCTCATGCTGCTGGCCATCGCGCCCGTATTGCTGCTTGTCGCGGCAGGTGCGGCGCTGTTTGCGCAGGTTTCCGGCGAGCGCGGGATCATGCCCGTGGCTAGTTCCACCGATATCGAAGTGCGCGGTATCGAGGTGGATGTGCATGGCGACAATGCGCAGGATGCCCGTGAAAAGGGCTGGCGCGAGGCGCAGCGCATCGCCTGGGAACGTCTCGACGGGCCCGATATCCCCGATTCGCGCTTGCAGAGCTTCGTGGCCGCCATAGTGGTGGAGGAAGAGCAGATCGGCCCGCGCCGCTATGTCGCAAGGCTGGGCGTCATCTTTGACCGGCAGCGGGCCGGCAGCCTGCTGGGCGGCGGCGGTGCGCAAGCGCGCTCTGCCCCCATGCTCACCCTGCCGGTGATGATCAGCGGCGGGACGGACACGATGTTCGAATACCGCAATGAATGGCAGCGCACCTGGGCGGAATACCAGTTTGGCTCCTCCACCATCGATTATGTGCGCCCCTCCGGCGCTGGCGGCGAATCGCTGCTGCTGACCTATGGCCAGACCGGCCGCCGCAGCCGTGCGTGGTGGAATACCGTGCTCGACCAGTTCAGCGCGGCAGACGTGCTGGTGCCCATCGCGCGGCTGGAATACCAGTGGCCGGGCGGCCCGGTCGAAGGCCAGTTCACTGCTCGCTACGGTCCGGACAACCGCTTGCTCGCCCGCTTCAACATGCGCGCCGAGAACGCGGAAGAAGTGGACGCGATGCTGGTGCGCGCGGTCACGCGGTTTGACGAGATCTTCCGGCGCGCGCTGGCCAATGGAACGCTGCGGCCCGACCCGACGCTGACGCTCGACATGGTGGAACTGAGCGACGAGATCCGCGCCCTGCTGGAAGCGGCAGAGGCAGGCGAGGCGGCGACAGACGATGGCGGCAATCCCGTAATCATCGCGCAGCCGGTGATCGACGGTGCGCTGGCGCAAGTGCCGGTCATCACCTCGATCACGGTGCAGGCCGCTACGCCTGATCCGCGCAGCTTCGATGGCGCCTTGAGTGGCATTCGTGGCACCTCGGGCGTCCGCTCGCTGGCTGTCACCAGCACCGCGATTGGCGGCACTTCGGTTATCCGCGTGGACTTTGCTGGCAGCATTGCGGAGCTTGCCGCCGCGCTGCGCGCCAATGGCTGGACCGTCACAGAGGGCGCCAACGCGCTTGCCATTTCGCGCTGATCGGGCGCAAAACCCGCTTCCATGTCATCGCCTGATGCCCCGTCGCAGATTGCCCTGCCGCTGAAAGCCGGATCGCGCGGCCCGTCGCGCATCGTGTTGGGCGAGGGCAATGCGCATGTGGCAGAGGCGCTCTCCGCACCGCAGAACTGGCCGTTCCGCACTGCCGTTCTCACCGGCCCGCCGCGTTCCGGCAAGTCGCTTTTTGCCCGCTGGTTTGCCGCTTCGGGCGCAGGCGATGCGCTGGATGATGTGCAGGATATGCCCGAAGATGAGGTGTTCCATCGCTGGAACCGCGCGCAGGAAAGCGGCACGCCGCTGCTGGTAGTGGGCGTGGAACCGCCGTGGGAGATCACCCTGCCAGACCTGAGATCGCGGATGGGCGCTGCTCTGCCGCTGGAAATCGGCCCGCCGGATGATGTGATGGCTGGCGAATTGCTGATGTCGCTTGCTGAAGAGCACGGCCTTGCGCTGGGGCCGGATGCGGCGGAATATCTCGTTCCGCGCGCCTCCCGCTCGCAGCAGGCGATTGAAAAGCTGGTGGAAATGATTGACCGCTTGAGCCTCGAAAGAAAATCCCCACCTACGCTGGGTATCTGGAGGGCTGCGCTTGAAGCGGTGCAGGGGCCTGACGGGCCTCGCTTGCTTTGAGACAGGTTTTGGTGGAAAACTGAATAGACGATGTTCGAACGCTTGATCAGCTATCTGGACTCCATCCGTGCGCGTGACCCTGCGCCGCGCTCGCGCTGGGAGATTCTGCTTTATCCGGGTGTATGGGCGCTGGCCTATCACCGGCTGGCGCGCTGGCTGTTCGAGGCGGACCTGTTCTTCCTTGCCCGGCTGGTGAACCATTTCAGCCGCTGGATGACCGCGATCGACATCCATCCCGGTGCGACCATCGGCAAGAACTTTTTCATCGACCACGGCTTTACCGTGATCGGCGAGACGGCCGAGATCGGTGACAATGTCACCATCTACCAATGTGTTACGCTGGGCGGCACCAACCCCACCAGCGGTGAGGGCGGCAAGCGCCATCCGACGCTGTGCGACAACGTGATCATCGGATCCGGCGCGCAGGTGATCGGCCCCATCACCGTGGGCGAACGTGCCCGAGTTGGTGCCAATGCCGTGGTGACCGACGATGTGCCTGAGGGTGCGACCATGATCGGCCTGAAGGCCCGTTCAACGCTGGTGCCGGCAGAGACATGGCTGCGCGAATTCATCCCCTATGGCACGCCGTGTGACGAGCCATGCGAGCCGGATGTTACCCGCGTGGAAGTGCTGGAGAAGGAACTGGCCGCGCTGCGCGCCGAAATGCAGGCACTGCGCACCCAGCAGCAGCAATTGCCGCTGGGCGATCCGCTGCCACCGCGCAAGAGCGGCACGGATAGCTGATGAAGGCGGTATCGGGCGGCCCCAATATCGTCCCCTTTCCCGGCCAGCGCCCGCCTGAACAGGTGGGCTTCGAACGGCAGGAACTTGCGCGCATCCTCGATCTCTATGGCCGCATGGTGGCCGCTGGCGAATGGCGCGATTACGCGATGGATTTCACCAGGGAATATGCTGCCTTCGCTGCCTTCCGGCGCACCGCGGACGTGCCGCAGATGCGGCTGGAAAAGCGCCCGGCGCTGCGCAACCGGCAAGGTATGTGGTCATTGTTTGGCGAGCACGGCCAGGTGCTGAAGCGCGGGCACGAGCTTTCCAACGTGCTGGCGCCAGTAGAACGCAGGCTGGTGAAGTCGGTCGACGGAGACTGAGGCGAACGCCTTACTCGAATACGGTCGCCAAATTCATGCCTTGCCGCTGGGCATCGGTGATCGCGCGGATGATCTTCAGCAATAGCCATGCCGATCCTGCCATCAGCAGATAGGCCGCGATGTTGAGGCCGGTGTCAGCCGCTGGCGGCGTCGTTACCCACACGCCGGGAAGGGCGTTGATCGCGAATGTGAGCGAGGTGAAGGCGAGGATCAGCCCGCCCACGATGTAGCAGACCCACCAGCTGGTGATGGCATCCACCGATGCATCCTGGTTCCACACGTCTTCGCCGTGGCTGCGGTTGTAGAGCGCGCGCATGGTGAGGAAGGGCATGAACAGGCTGATGATCGGGATGATCCAGCACACTACCGCCCATGCCGGCGAATATTTAAGGTCTTCCATCCCCGCATCGCGCAGGTTCGCATTGGCGCGATAAATCCACGCCAGCACCGCGATACCTGTGAGGAGGTAGAGCACGTAGAACAGCAGGTTAGCCATCGCGATCAGCCCGTACAGCACGGGTGAGGGGAAGTCGCCGCTGATATGGCCCACGAACAGCAGGGTGTAGAGCGCCACCACCGGTATGATCGAAATTAGCGTTGCCCAGATGCCGATGCTGGCGATTTTCGCCACGGTTTCCAGCGCTGAAATTCCGGCAGAAAGCCCCGCCATGATCGATCCCCCCAAGGGCGTGATGCCCTGAAAAGATTTGAAACAGAAAACACTGCGATTGCAAGAGGGTGCGGCGCGGATATGCGCTCTCTTGTCAAAGCTGTGCCAGCGCGGGAACCAGTTCGTCGAAATGGTGCAGCAGCACGTCCCCGCCAAGCTGTTCGGGCGGCACGTCGTGATAGCCGAAACTGAACGCAGCCACGGCCACATTGGCGTTGCGCGCGGCCTTCACGTCAAAGGTCGAATCGCCGACCATGGCAAAGCGCCCGCCGCCGCAACGGGCGATGGTCTCGTGGATCATGTCAGGCGCTGGCTTGGCCCGTTCCCGGCCCAGAGTATCGCCGCCCATGATGCTGGCGAAACGCTCCGTCATGCCCAGTTCGCTGATCAGCTTGCGCGCCAGGTCTTCCGCCTTGTTGGTCACCACCGCCAGCATGCAGCCGTGCGCGGCAAGTTCCTCCAGCGCGGCAAGGCACCCGTCATAGGGCAGGGTGTTGGCCGCGATATTGGCGGTATAGTGATCGAGCAGCGCATCATGCAGCGCCTCGAAATCGGCATCGCCCACCGGCCCGCCGGTCACTTCCAGCGCGCGTTCCAGCATCCGCCTTGCGCCGCCGCCGATCAGCGAGCGGGTGGTGTCGAGCGAGACAGGCTCGCGCCCGGCCTCCACCAGCGCATGGTTCACGGCAGGGCACAGGTCGAGCGCGGAATCCACCAGCGTGCCATCAAGGTCGAAACCGACGATGCGAAAGGGAAATGTGGTCATGTTCGGGCGCTGTGGCGCAGCGTGGTGGAAACCGCAATGATTTGGTGGCATGGCTGCGCGCATGATGGATGCCGAAAGACCTGTCGCCGCTGTTGTCCTTGCCGCTGGCAAGGGCACGAGGATGAAGAGCCAGCGCCACAAGGTGCTGCATGAGATCGGCGGCAAGCCGATGATCGATCACCTGCTGGGCGAGGTCGAGAGACTGGGTGCTGAACGCACTGTCGTGGTCGTGGGCGAGGGGCGCGAGCAGGTGGAAAGCCACCTTGCGGGCCGCGCGTTGTTCGCGGTGCAGGACAGGCAGTTGGGCACCGGCCACGCGGTGATGCAGGCGAAGGACGCGCTTGAAGGCTTTGTCGGCGATGTGCTGGTGATGTTCGGCGATGTGCCCTTCGTGCGCGCCGAGACCATGTTGGCCATGCTCGAACGGCTGCACCAGGACGATGCGCCTGCTGCCGTGGTGTTGGGCTTCAAGCCGTGGGACGCGCTGCAATATGGCCGCGTGATCGCCGAGGATGGCCGCATCGTGAAAATGGTCGAGTTCAAGGACGCGACCGAGGAAGAACGCGCTTGCACCCTGTGCAATTCGGGCCTGATGGCGGTGCGCAGTGACATATTGTTCAACCTTCTGGGCGAAGTGAAGAACGACAATGCGCAAGGCGAGTTCTACCTGCCCGATATCGTGAATGTCGCCATTGCAGCAGACGTGCCCACCGCCGTGGTGGTAACCCGAGATGCGGACGAGGTCGCAGGCATCAACAGCCGTGCGGAACTGGCCGATGCCGAACACCGCTTCCAGCAGGTGAAGCGGGCAGAGGCGATGGCAGGCGGAGCAACGCTGCTTGCGCCTGAGACGGTGTTCTTCACCCATGACACGAAGCTGGGGCAGGATGTGCTGGTGGAACAGAACGTCGTATTCGGCCCCGGAGTTACGGTGGCAGACAACGTTCGTATCCGCGCCTTCAGCCATCTTGAAGGCGCGCGGCTGGATGAAGGGGTGGAGATCGGCCCCTATGCCCGCCTGCGCCCCGGCGCGGTGCTGGAAAAGAACAGCAAGGTCGGCAACTTCGTGGAAATGAAGAACGCCACGCTGGGCGAGGGGGCGAAGGCCAATCACCTCACCTATCTGGGCGATGCCACGGTGGGCGCGAAGGCCAATATCGGCGCGGGCACCATAACCTGCAATTACGATGGCTATTTCAAGCATCAGACGGTGATCGGGCCGGGCGCATTCATCGGTTCCAACTCCGCGCTGATTGCGCCCCTCAGGATCGGTGCGGATGCCATCGTGGCCGCAGGCAGCGCGGTCAGCCGCGATGTTTCGGATGGCGAACTGCGCATGGTGCGCGCCGAACAGCTGGTGAAACCGGGCTGGGCAGACCGCTTCCATGACGCGATGAAAAAGAAGAAAGAGCAGGCGAAGAAAGATGGCTGAAGAGCAGAAGGTAGGCGACGCGCAACTGGGTGCCATGCTGGAGGCATCGCGCGATTTCGCGTTCCAGCTGCTGGCGGAGAAGGGCAAGCTGGTGCCCTTCGGCGCGCGGGCCGGGCAAGGCGGCGATATCGAATTTGTGCGCGTGGCAGACGAGACGAGCACAGAACCGCTCGACGATATCTATACCCGCACGCAGGAACTGCTGGCCGGGCAGGCGAGCGCGGACGAGATCATCGTTGCCACCAGCGTGGCGCATGTCGCCATCGAAGGCGGCATTGGCGAGGAAGGCTATGCCCGCGCGATCCGGATCCACGTGGAAGCGCCGGATTTCAGCCGCATCATATTCGCGCCATACGATGTCGTTCCCGGCGAGCAGGAAGGTACCGCCACGATCGAACCGGGCAAGATGGTGGCGCAGGAAGCTGACGCCGTGGTGTTTGCCGCCTGATTGCCGGCCTGCCTGAACCACGGCAAGCGCCTGTTAAGGCGGCAGTTGGCATCGCGCGCAATCTCGGCATACAACATTTGCCAGCCGCCCCGTGCTAGGGGCGGTCATCAACTCAACTGGGGGCTCTCGCATCAATGTGCGGAATTATCGGGATTGTCGGCACTGAGCCGGTGGCAGACAGGCTGATCGATGGCCTGCGGCGGATGGAATATCGCGGTTATGATTCATCCGGCATCTGCACGCTCGATGGGGGCCAGATGGTCCGCCGCCGTGCGGAGGGCAAGCTGGCTAACCTCGTGGCCGAAGTCGCCGCCAATCCTGCGCCGGGGAATGTCGGGATAGCGCATACACGCTGGGCCACGCATGGTGCGCCCACGGCCCGCAACGCCCATCCCCATGCCACCGATGAAGTGGCAATCGTGCACAACGGAATTATCGAGAATTTCGCCTCGCTGCGGGCCGAACTGGTCGAGCGCGGCCGCAATTTCGAAAGCGAGACCGACAGCGAGATCGTGGCCCATCTGGTGTCCGAACAGGTGGAAGCCGGCAAGAGCCCGCAAGAGGCGGTTTCCGAAGTGCTGCCGCGCCTGCGCGGGGCCTTCGCGCTCGCCATCGCCTTCCGCTCGGCGTCCGACATGCTGATTGGTGCGCGGCTCGGTTCGCCGCTGGTGGTGGGCTATGGCGAAGGCGAGACTTTCCTTGGTTCTGACGCGCTGGCGCTAGCCTCGCTGACCCAGCGCATCACCTATCTCGAAGAAGGTGACTGGGTGGTCGCCACCCGCGAAGGCGCGGAGATTTTCAACAGTGAAAACAAGCCGGTAAAGCGCGATATCGTGGCATCGGGCGCCAGCGCTGCGGCCATCGAGAAGGGTAATTTCCACCACTTCATGCAGAAGGAGATCTTCGAGCAGCCGACCGTGGTGGCGCAGACGCTGCAAAGCTATCTCCGCCCGCTCGAACGCAAGGTGGCGCTGCCGCAGATCGAGTTCGACATCTCCGCGATTGACCGCATCACCATCGTCGCCTGCGGCACCAGCTATTACGCGGCGATGGTCGCGAAATACTGGTTCGAGAGCTTTGCCCGCGTGCCGGTGGACATCGATTTCGCGTCGGAGTTCCGTTACCGCGAGCCGATCCTGAAGGAAGGTGGCCTGTCACTGTTCATCTCGCAGAGCGGGGAAACGGCAGACACGCTGGCCGCGCTCAGGCACTGCAAGGCCGAAGGGCAGACCATCGCCGTGGTCGTGAACGTGCCCACCAGCACCATGGCGCGCGAGGCAGACCTGCTGCTGCCCACCCATGCCGGGCCTGAAATCGGTGTCGCCTCGACAAAGGCCTTCACCTGCCAGCTGGCGGTGCTCGCTGCGCTGGCAGCCCATTTCGCGGTGAAGAAGGGCCGCATGACGGCTGCCGAGGAAGCGGCCATCGTCGATCACCTGCTGGAAGCGCCGGCCTGCCTCAACGCGGCGCTGGATCACGATGCCGAAATCCAGGCAATCGCCCCGCTGATCGCCCCGGCGCGTGACGTGCTTTACCTGGGCCGCGGTCAGGACTTCCCGCTGGCGCTGGAAGGCGCGCTAAAGCTCAAGGAAATCAGCTATATCCACGCCGAAGGCTATGCTTCGGGCGAGATGAAGCACGGACCCATCGCGCTGATCGACAAGGATGTGCCGGTGATCGTGCTCGCGCCGTCCGGTCCGCTGTTCGAAAAGACCGTGTCCAACATGCAGGAAGTGGCTGCACGCGGCGGCAAGATCGTGCTGATTTCTGATGCCGATGGCATTGCGGAAGCGGGCGATGGCTGCATGGCCACCATCGAAATGCCCAAGGTCCACCCGCTGATCGCGCCGCTGGTCTATGCCGTGCCGGTGCAGTTGCTGGCCTATCACGTGGCCTGTGTGAAAGGCACCGATGTGGACCAGCCGCGCAATCTGGCGAAATCCGTCACCGTGGAATAAGCTTAAGAAACTGCGCGATTTCCCGGCGCGAGTTTACCTCAAAATAAGGGTTTTCAGACTAGAGCGGGCGGGTGAGCGAAAACTACGCCGGCCTGCCAAGCCTGCAATTGCAACTCAATGCGATGGAGGTTCTCGGCTTCAAGGATCCCGCAGAGGGTGACTGGTCGCGCCTGCACGCCTTGCAATATCGCGAGCTGCACAAGACCATCAAGGCAAGAGTTTGCGCCCATGTGATCGCGGCCGCGATGGTCGTGCTGATCTTCCCGCCAACCGCTTCCACGCCGCTGATTGCTGCCTGGATTTGCTCGCTCGCCTTTGCCGTGGCCAATGTCGTGCGCATCGAAGCGGAGATGGCTGATCTTGACCACCGCCGGATGAGCAAGCGCGAGTTTGAACGCCACGCCATAGCCATCCTTGCCATGGCTTCGTGCTGGGCCATTGCGCTGTTCGCGTTCATTCCCGGAAGTGACACAGCGGCGCATTTCGCGCTCTGGACCGTTGTCGCCATGCTGGTGGCAGGGTCTGCGCTCACCACGTCGAAATCGCCGATCACGGGGGTGATCTGGTCCTGCATCTGCGGCGGCGCGGCGGTTATCTCGTTCTGCTTTGCCGGCGAATGGGTGTTTGCTGCGGCGGCCGTGATCTTCGCCACCGCGATGGTGAACGGAACGCTGGAATCCGCGCGCATCTTCCTGACAGCGCGCATCGCCGAGGCCGGCGTTGCCGAAAAGGACGAGGTCGTCTCGCTGCTGCTGCGCGAATTCGAGGAGCACCAGGCAGACTGGCTTTGGCAGATCGACACCAACCGCAAGATCAAGGCCGCCAGCCCGCGTTTCGCCTTTGCTCTCGGCGCCAGTTCCAAGGATGTCGAAGGCAAACGCCTGATCGAGCTGCTGGCAGGCAGCAAGTGGAAGGCAGGCGACCTGCCGCCCAGCCTGCACGAACTGGCAGATCAGCTGAAGCGCCGCGAGAGCTTTTCGCACCTCACCGTGCAGGTGGATATCGATGGCGACCGCTGCTGGTGGGAGCTTTCCGGCACTCCGATTTTCAACGATCGCGGCCATTATGACGGTTTCCGCGGAGTGGGCTCGGACGTCACCGAGCAGCGCGAGTCGTCAGAAAAGATCGCCTATCTTGCGCGCTATGATACGCTGACAGGCCTGCCCAACCGCCTGATGCTGACCGAGGCGCTGAAAGATGCGCTGCGTTTTGCAGAACAGTGGAAGACGCGCTGCGCCTTCCTGATGATCGACCTCGACCGCTTCAAGGCGGTGAACGATTCGCTGGGTCACCATATTGG
>Ga0181607_10005750_pt1 | contig 10449 bp, 4 predicted proteins | sample 041ome_9_FD_132420 | JGI IMG/M metagenome (GOLD analysis project Ga0181607, IMG submission 132420) | Coastal salt marsh microbial communities from the Groves Creek Marsh, Skidaway Island, Georgia - 041413US metaG (megahit assembly) | ecosystem: Environmental > Aquatic > Marine > Intertidal zone...
CCGCCTTGGCCGCGGCCGCGTCGCCCGCGTATTCTCCAGGCGGCGCCAAGTCGGGCCAGTCCCCGCGACACCCGAATCGCACGTATAAATTCTTCTTCCCACACAATTGATCATCCGAATCCACGAGCTGTTTAATCCCACTCAACACTTGTGCCGCTACGACGTTGCCGTCAAAATCGCTACTATAATCCTTCACGACGACTCTGATTTCGCTCAGCTCGTACGCGTCCCGTTGAGGCGCCGAAACATCCGCGCCTTCGATATCCACCCACACCGTCATCGACCCAAACAACCACGCCCAGCAATCTCCTCGCGCCGTCGCGCCTCGCCCACCCCCACACGTCGCCACGCACAGGCGCAGAAACGTCGAGAGCTGCTCGTGCGCGCTGTTTTCAATCACCAACCGCGCGGCGTCGGCGTCTAAACCCGCGGCGCCGTCGCCCTCATCCGCCTCCACCGCCCCCGCGGCTTCGCTACTCGCGATGAGCGCGGGCACGGACACTGGCGAATACTGCAACTGTGTCGCGAGCGCCCGCGCGACGGCGTCGTTCGCGCGTTCGTCATCACCGACGACGACGACGGATATACCCTTGAGCGCGTTGGCGACGCTTTCGCCCAAACCAGCCTCCGTCGCGAACGCTACGACGTCGCGAACGCGTCGCGGACGCGCCGCTGTGGATGGCCGCGCGCGTCGCGTCGATGTGCTCGCATCGCGCGCGTGGCGCGCGGCGACGACGTGTGCGCGCGGCGTCGTGAGAGATGTCATGTTCGCGCGGCCGCGCGGCGCGCTGTGCGGGTCGAGCGAAAGTCAATCCACATTCATTCCTGTGTGAGGCGCGTGATTTCCGCGCGCGTGGCGCGAACGCGCGCGCGAAGTGAATTTTCTCGAGCGCGGGCGTCGCAGAGGATGGCGAGCTTGCGCGACATTTTCTCTTCATGAAGGCGCGCGTTGCGATGAAGCCGTTCGGCTCGAGCCGCCGCCTCGCTCGCGGCGACGGCGGCTTCACGAATTCGACCTCGACGACGTGCGGTGGTGCCTTCGCCGCCGTTGTGGAACAGGAATTGCTGCAAACGTTTGCTCACGCGTAAGAGCGCGACTTCGGTGGTGCGTGCGGTGATGTCTTGAGATTGTAAATCGAGCGTTTGGATGTCCCATTTCGCGCGCGCGATGTCGTCTCTCGTCGCCGCGTTGGCACTTTCGGCAGTCAATTTCGCCGCGTATGCCGCACGCAGCGACGCGTTGAGGGCATCTATTTTCGATTTTGACGTGAGCACGACATCGCCGCGTTCGAGCGCTCGAACTGCGTCGCGCGAGTGAATCTCCACGTAGCCGCGCGTCGTGGACATTGGGCATTCGACGTCAAACGCTCTCGCCCATCTCGCACGCCGCGCCTCAATCAACGCCGCGTTCCGCGCGATCGCTCGCTCACGCGCGCCGCTGACATCTAGCTCAAGCTCGCGCATGCGCGCAACCGTTGCATCGTACGCCGTCTGTGCGTCGCGAAGATCCCGTTCGAGCGCCGTGCGCTTGGCTCGAGCAGACACCAATTTGTCCCACCACCAATCGTCCAATCCTTGCGGGAACACCGCCGACCGCGTCGCCTTCGTCGTCGCCAATGTCGAATCATGGTGTACGTGTTTAGAGATCCCACTTTGCGTCTCGTACAGACTCATCAACGCATCGAAATGCACGCGAGACGCTGGATTGTCTTGCACGTCTCGCCGAAACGCTCGCCGAGCCGTTTTCACCGCGCGCCTCGCGGCCTCCAGCGCTCGAGCGCTCGCATCCACGCGTGATGCGTATGCGTCGACTTTCGCGCGTTTCACGTGTACTTCATCCTTGTTATTTTCTTCAGTGCCGCCATCCCGCGGGGCGTTATGGGCATTGAAATCTCCGGCGAGGACGCGGTCGTGGAGCCGCCCCGCGAGCCGAGCGCGCCAGGCGTCGCATTGTAAAATGTCAAACTCAACCTTCTGTCGCGCATCTCGTAATCCACGTACACGCAAATCAAATGTGGTGGTCAGTTCGCTAGCGTCTTGAATTAAACGTCGAATCTCGGTGCGCACAGCGACGCGGCGGGCGTCGCGAGCGTCGCTTTTGGCTTTTGCCGCGGCGCTGAATTCAGCGCTGACGCCATCCGCTTCAGCGTTTTCTTCCTCTTCTTTCGCGCCGGCACCGTCATTTTCATCGACATTCGCGTCGATGCCGTCTTCAAACAAGGTCATCGTTTGCCGTCGGTCGCACGCTTCGGGGTCGATATCGCCGGAATCATCCACGACGTCGTCTCCCATCATCGCTCGAAGCGTCGCCAGCGAATCCTCAGCTTTGGCTCCGAGCGACGTCGACGTCGACGTCATCGCCACTGAAGCTACGCGTGCAATAACAACGCGTCCATGTAAATCGAGACATTGATCTAAATGAAACTCATTGTCGTCGCCACCGTTATCGCAGTCGTCTCGTAACGTCTCGCGCACGGCGGCTGAATGCCACCACTCCGCGAGCGCGTCTCTTGACTCATCATTCATCGACGACGCGTGCGATGATTCGGCGACGCAGTCATCATCACGCGACATTAACGCTTGCGCCGCGCGTACGCGTCTATCGATGGAGCGCAAACGATCAATGATTTCAATCTTTTGAGCCGCCGCGGAGGCGTGTTCGGCGTTGAACGCGCTTTGAGCCGAGTTCGACGCCTCGCGTAATAACGCGCACTGCGTCATCACGCGTCGCGGGTAAATTAATTCGTGACATGCATAGAGTAGCGATAACGCCGACGGTAACGATGTGTGCTCCCGCTTGACGTCCTCGTCGCGCGCCGTAGACGTGGTAGCCGCGGCTGCGCGTTCGGCGACCCCGAGCTCGACCCGGCGCAAGACTCGCGTCTTCATCGTCTGTCTCGACATGTCTGCGCGCATCACGTTCGATGGAAGATTCCAAACAGTGCACGTATTCGAGTCGCCGTCGAACCCACGAATGGCGCGCGCGAATGTTTGCACGCCGGATGCGAGCGAGCGCACAGCGTCGGTGTTTGAGGCGCGACGCGCCTCCAGCGCTTCGCGCGCGTCTCGAATGATACACGACGCATACGCGTCGTAAAGCGATTCAATCGCCGCCGTCGCGCATGGATCGATGACTATATCGACGCCGTGCGCGCGCGCACGCACCGAAACGTCGCGCACGTCATCGCGAAGATTGGCAAGTCTTTCTCTCAGCGCCGTCGCGTGACTGTTCATCTTCTTTCGCAACGCGGGGTGGAGCGACGGAAACGGTGCGTCCGCGACGCGAAATATGGAGCAGCGCGAGCGAGTGTACGCGCGACGACGCGCGCCGATGCGTGGTGCGCTCGCTGCACGCGCCGCCGTTGACGTCGCCGCCGAGAAAGCCGCGCTTTGAAGGAACAATCTAAATTTGTCTCTATTATGAACGTCACCACTTGACCGACAAAAGCTATGCTATATAATTGACTAGCGTCTACAAATCCTACCACGCACACACGTGTGACCGTGCGTGCGCTCCAAATCACATCATACCGCTCCCGAACGGGTCATTCGGCCTCGATGACGTCCCCGTCGCGCCATCTTCCTCGCGCTGAATCTTTTCTCGCCTCTCTAAAAACTTCCCCACCGCCTGGTCCAACGCGTCTCTACCCGTGAGCAGCAACCGATTGACCATTTCAGGATCTCGCTCGAGTCGTCCAGCGTCGAATTCCTTGCGCGCGCTCTCGCGGATGACGTCGCGCCAGAGCCGACCGCGTTCGTCGCGCCAGACGAAGAACACCGACGCTCGGATCACCGCGCGGTATAAGCTCAACGCTTCGGATCTCGTCGTAAGCAACGCGCGGCGCACGTGCGCTTCGTCAGCTTTTTGGTACTTGGCTTTAGTTTTATCCTGTCGATTCACGCGACGCGCGCGCGGTCAGTCGTCGGCGTCGGCGGAGGTGTCGTCGTCGACATTCATAGAGCGAGACGCACCAAGTTTGCTTCGATTATTTCGATCGCACGCGAGCCTTCGGGATCGTCTTCGTTGATGTATGACGTGGATGTGGATGATATGTGACGCGTCACGGCGCGCGGTGCGCGCGCGTGGCGATGTAGATGCCGCGCGAGGGATGGTAAAGTCATGTCGCGCGCGCGTCGCGCAGTGACGTCTGGACTCAGGATGGATGTGACAATGAATCTGGAATGTGTTTTACTACATCTAACAAATGTGTGAATCTAAATGCGTGCGCTTTATGTCGCGACTGGTGCGCCCACGCGCGGCTTCGGCAGCCTCGGCGCGTTCTTTTAAGTTTTTCGCCGAAGCATCGCCAGTTTCGGCGACGAGCTGCGAAAACACGGAATTTGGATCCGCCAACATCGCCGCTGGAGAATCCATGGCGACGAGTTTGCCGGCTTCAAGGCATACAACCTTGTGGTTTTCGATGATGGTATTGATTCGGTGCGCGATGGTGAGAATTGTGCGCGAATGGAACTCTTCGGCGATGACTTTTTGCATGTTGTCATCCGTCTCCGTGTCCACGCTCGCCGTCGCCTCATCGAGGCATACTATCTTCGTATCTCGCAGCATTGCCCGCGCCAGGCACAGCATTTGACGCTGACCGGCTGAGTAGTTTGACCCGAACTCTTGTACGGGAGCCTCAAGGCCTAAGCCTTGCTCGCTGATGAAATCCTTGCACTTGACGTGCTCCAGCGCAAACCACAGACGCTCGTCCGAGTATTGATTGAACGGATCAAGGTTGTATCTAATAGTGCCGCTAAACAGCACAGGATCTTGCGGAATGCACGTGATTGCCGATCGCAAGCGCTTGAGCGAAATCGTAGAAATATCGATGCCGTCAATCCAAATGGATCCGCTCGCCGGTTCGCACAGGCGCCACAACGCGACGAGCAACGAACTCTTGCCGCTGCCCGTTCTTCCGCAAATACCGATTTTCTGGCCAGCTTCAACCTCGAAGGAAATGCCCTTGAGCACGAGCGGGAGTTCCGCGCGATAACGCATTTGTAACTTCTCTACTCGCAACGCGCCCGTCGTGGGCCATTCTTTCGGCGGGTCTTCGATGACGCCATGCGTCGCCATGGCGCCTGTCGACTCTTCGTTTTCGAGCTTTGTGTACTCATCGACGCGCTCGACGCTGACCATCTGAGATTCAAGCTCAGATACGATGCGAATCACCCAGGATAAAACGCCGGTAATGTCAATCGCGTACGACAATGTCAATCCGATGAGCGCCGAATCGAGCGTATCGCGTTGGTACACGGCGATGGCGGCGACGACGAGCGTCATCGAATTCCCGATAGTTTCCAATCGAACTGGCAACCAACGCTCGCAGCCACATTTTTGAGTGTAATCTGCGGTCTGGTTAATTCCGATTCTGCGCTCGTTTTCCGTGATAAATCGTTGTTGGTGACCAAAGGCTCGAATCGTGCTCAAACCGCCAAGCGTTTCACCGAAGTGCGCAAACACGGGCGAGCCGCTGATGGCATCTAAACGTTTCGCCTCGCGATAACCAGGTCTGTAGTATCTTTGAATGTAAAAGTAAACTCCGAAAATCGGAATGAGGAAGGGCATGAGTATCGGCATGACCCATCCCATGACGACGAGAGTGCCCAACAAAAGCAAACTAAACGACGCAACGCTCGACACCGATTGACCGATGATGTTATCCAGCGCATTGGTATCCTTGCTAAATCGTTGAATAACTCTACCAAGCGGAGTGGTGTCAAAAAAACTCAAGCGCGTGTTCATCACTGCATCTAAAAGTTGCAAATGCAAACCAGTCGCGGCAGTGAGCGACGCGATGACCCAAGCAAACGTTCGACCCCAGGCGACAACGGCGGAAATGATGCCTATGGCACTGTAACCACTGAGATAGACAGTTTGACCCAAATTCCATTTACCTTGCGACCAGTAGGCGAGCCAAACATTGGTGAAGACGCTCAGCGCACGTTCGGCGATCGTGACAAACATCAGAATAGAGAATGTCCACGCGCCACCGCCCATGGCGTTGATGTACGCCTTGTAGACGTTCAATTTCACTGATCCTTCTTCGCGCTTTTCGAGATTCAACGTTGCCTTAGATGTTTGCGTGGCCATGGTCGCCTTCATGCCTTCACTCACTGCGGTGTCAACCAAGTCTTCTTCTTTCGCCGCCTCAGCTTGTTGCGTGCCGCGGTAGGACTTCATCATCGCCTGAAACGTCGGCCCCTTCTCCATGAGCTGCGCGTACTTCCCGGACTCAACCACTCGACCATCCTTCATGACGAGAATGTTATCAGCAAACTCTGTAAACTGAAGCTGGTGGGTGACGAGAAGAACCGCACTGTTGCGCAAAACGCCCCGGATACAGCGCTTGAACACATCCTTGGCGACGTGCGCGTCGAGCGCCGACAACGGATCATCTAAAATTGCCAATTCGGCGTTGGCGTACACCGCGCGGGCAATAGCTGTGCGCTGTTTTTGGCCACCACTGAGAGTGATACCTTTTTCGCCAATTTCCGTATCGTCGCCGTTCGGTAAAAGAGTAATGTCTTTCTCCATGCACGCTGCTTCGAGTGCTTGATGGTAATCGTTTTCATCATACACTTTCCCAAAGAGAACGTTTTCTCGGAGCGACATGGATTGAACCCATGCTGTTTGCGCAACGTACGACACCGTTGCGTCCACGCTGACATCTGCGCCATCCGCGGCGACCATCTCGCCTAATAATGCAGAGATGAGCGCCGTTTTACCAGAGCCCACAGGGCCGACGACAATCGTCAATTCCCCTCGCTTGAGCTCGAGATCGATATCTTGCAAGAATGGGCCCTTCTTCTCTGCGGGCGCGACGTCGGACTCTTTCGCGCCTTGATCTTTGGCGTCGACTTGCTTCTTCTTGTCATCTTTCGGCGGCGCGGCGTTAGGATCGGACCAGTAAAAGTTACCACGCTTTACTCGCGCGATGACTTCACCCTTGTTCTTCTTCTCACCCGGGGTCGCACCATCCGCGACTTCATCAAGCGAATGCTTGCGAACGAATTCACGCTCGACTGTCACCGCTGAGGCCTCAGGTAACATGAAGTACTTTTGCAAACGATCCAAAGACACGATGGCATCGGCGCACAACGCCAAGCATCGCGGGTAAAACATCACCGGGAAACGAAGTAAGGAAAACAAAGTCAACGCCGGGAAAATAATATCCGCAGTCATCTCGCGTTTCATCACGCCGGCATACAACGCAAACACAGCGACAGAGACAATCGTAGGGCCAGCCATCATGACGGCCGTGTTTAACGCGCCGACATTGGCGACGCGCGTCGCGTGAACCATTTCCCGCTTGCGCACCTCGCTCACTTCGTGCTGTAACGACTGTTCCCATGCGTTGAGCTTTAAAATTTTAATGCCACTCAAGCCTTCGTTTTCTAACTTAACCCGGCGGTCGGTTTCTTTCGTCTGATCCTTACGATACGTGTACGTCAAGCCGTAAAAGTACTTTTGCAGCGGAATCAACCCGAGCATAATCGCCAACCCTCCGAATACGCTCCAGCCAATGTACGAGTACAACAACGCCATGTACCCTATCGTCTGCAGCAACCCACTCCAGAGAACATTGACGAACAACATCAAATCTCCCACGCGCATCGCATCGAGCTGCATGTGATTCAAAACCTCCCCAGTCGTGCTTCCGCTTCGCCCGGCGCTCGACAGCCGCATCGTCTTTCGATACACCGCCGTAGACAACGCCCCGCGAATGCAAATCCCCGACGCCTGCGCGTAATAAAAGTACGTCTGCTCGCATAACGTACGTAAAATCGCTAGTGCAAACATCAACGCGCAATACAAAATCCCAATCGACGTATCGCTCGTCGACGCGCCGAAGGCGTCATTCATGAAATTCGCCTTGCCCGCGACGTACCGCAAAAATCCCGACAACACCACGGGCGGTAAAAACTGTATCAAATCATTCAACAACTTGAATGCCGACCCTTTGAGTACGACGCCACCGAATGACTTCCACAACGGAGCCGTTAGCGCGGGGAGAAACGGTTTCTTTGGAGCCGGAGCGCCAGCCGCCGTCGCCGCCTCCTCCGCCGCGCGCGTCTTCTCCAACGTCTCGCGCACGCGCGCCTCAAACTCGCTCGAATTATTCTTCGCCACGTACGGCGCCGGTGGTGGGAGCAAATCATGCATCTCCAGCGTCGCCGCGCGTCCCGCGTTCGCGTCGACGCCGTGCTTTAAAAACGGCGTGACCCAGGTAAAAAAGATGCGCGAGAACACGTGCGCATCGCCGCGACCGCGCTTGCCGGCGCTCATCGCGCGCGCCGTCGCCTCGCGCGCATCGAGCGACGCATCTTTCATCGTCGCATCGTCAGCCATCGCCTTTGACGCCGCGCGCGCGGCGGTCGGTGCGTCGTTCATGCGCGAGTCAACGAATGACGTCAGAGACCGCCGCCGCGCCCCCGCGGACGCCGCGATGGGCGCCGCCGCCGACGACGACGCCGACGACGACGCGCGCCGCGCCGCGCGACGCGTCGCGCATCTCGCCGCGACGACGTCCGCGGCGCCCGCGGCGCCCGCGCGGCGCACGGTGGTTGTATTTGGCGGTTGCGTCATGGATATCCACGCCCGAGCGACGCGACGCGCGCCTCGTGCGGGGACGACGACGATCGGCACGGTGACTGGTGGATGCGGCGGCGTGGGGTATAATATTGCGCACGGTTTGCGCGCGGTGCGGCGGGCGTACGCGCGCGAGGACGGCGCGAGTGATGGGGATGTGTGCTTTGTGAGCGCGGTGGGCGACGACGCGAGCGGCGCGGCGTTCGTCGACGCGTGGGCGAACGACGACGGGGATTCGTCGTCGATTGTGGTCGTACGCGACGCGCGAACGGCGACGGTGGTGTGCGTGTTGGATGATGGCGGGGAAATTGTGAGCGCGGTGGCGGATGTGGAATGCGTGGAGCGCGGGGTGACGCCGGATGTCGTCCGAGCGTCGGCGGATGTCATAGAAAAGCGCGCGTCTTTCGTCGTCGTCGATGCGAATTTGAGCGTCGACGCGATAAGGGCGGTATGTGAGATGTGTTCTAGGCATCACGAGGTGAAGATGTGGTATGAGCCGGTGTCGGTGGAGAAGGCGGCGAGAATCGTGGACGCCGTCGGCGGCGCTCGGCCGATGTCGAGCGTCGAAATCGCGTCCCCGAACGCCGCAGAATTGCGAGAACTCGCCAACGCGATTCGCCGAACGTGGGCGAAAGGGTCGCCCATGTCACCGTGCCCGTTTAATCCGTCGTTTGAATTTGAGAGCGCGAGTGAGGCGCTGGACGCGATGGCGAGCGACGTATCCACCGTGCTCGCCGCCGGATGCGCGTGCGTCGTCCTCACGCTCGGCGCGCTCGGATGCGTCGTCTCTCGAGCGTCACCAGACGGCAACATATCGCTCGCCACGCACGTACACATCCCTGCTGCTCCTGTGCGCGAGATAGTGTCACTCATAGGCGCTGGAGACGCGCTCGTCGCCGCATCCGTCGCCGCGCTCGCGTCGGGCGTCGCCCTCGTCCCGGCGCTCGCGCGAGGCGTCGCGTGCGCCGCCATCGCGTGCGAACACCCCGCCGCGCCGCTCCCGCCGCTCGATGTGCGAGATATCAACGCACGAGCCCGCGCCGTGCGCGCCGCGTGCGCGACGCTCGCCCCAGCCGTGCCACAATAGCCGAATTACGCGTCGATAGAAATAGAATGACAAGTCACAAAAAAGTCCCAACCGTTACCGAGCCGCGGGGATGCTTCCGTCATTTCCCGCCTCGCGCGCGCGCCATGTCGCGCGCACGCCGCGCCAAGTCGCGCGCGACACCGCGCGCGATGCCCGCGCGCATCGCCACGCGCGTCCTCCTCCTCCTCGCGTGTGCGTTCGCGCGTTTCAAGGCGTGCGCTGGGACAACGGCGGAAGAGGAGCACAGCTTTACGATCAATACGTATGCCCCGAACGACGACACGTCGTGCGCGGTGGGGCCGTACGGGTGGTATTGCGTGCCTTCGAGCATTCAGTATTCGACGTCGATCTACGACCCCGATCAGGTGTGGGAAGGCACGACGTATGACGCAGCCACGAGCGGGGCGTCGACGCAGGAGCAAGCGTGCTTGTCGTTGTGCGCGGATAACGAGACGTTGTCGACGGATTTAGAGGCGTGCGCGGAGGCGCAATTTGAGTTTAAACGAGCGGCGTTGAAGGTGGATTCAGACGACGCGCAGGCGATCGTGTATGAGTTTTTTGTGAATCCTTATAATGGGAGCGACGAGTGGAGCGGCGGGCGCGAAACGCCGTGGTTGACGGTGGAGCGCGCGCAACGACGCGTGCGTTTTTTACGCGTGGTTGCCGAAGCGAGTGGATTGGGGACGAAATTACCTAGGCCTTTACAGATATGGGTGCGCGAGAACGTTGGAGACGATGAGATGAAACAAAAACAGGTTGGCAACGGGCG